>Ga0131853_10015385_pt1 | contig 13988 bp, 12 predicted proteins | sample TergutLab28metaG_FD_92764 | JGI IMG/M metagenome (GOLD analysis project Ga0131853, IMG submission 92764) | Labiotermes labralis P1 segment gut microbial communities from Petit-Saut dam, French Guiana - Lab288 P1 (version 2) (version 2) | ecosystem: Host-associated > Arthropoda: Insects >... | reverse complement strand
CTTCGTCCTTTTGGTTTATATTGTAGTGCTTGTTTTGGTAGTCTGTTTGTGTCCATCCTCTGTACGTGTTGTAGCCACTTTTTCTTGTACTGTTTTATTTCCTTTACTATGTTCTGTACTCCCATTTTTTGCCTAATATATTGATTCTATTCCACTGACTAAAGAGGATAAATAATTGTATGTCATGAATGTTTGTGGTTCCTGGTGGTTGTACATGGACACAAAAAGTGCTACGTAATTTAAGTTGGCTAGACACTTAGCACTGTGAAGCATTGTGGCCACATAAATACACGAAATTCAGTTCCTGCAGCGGAAGAAACTTACTGCGGTGTCCAATGCAAAATTCCAACGGAATGATATTGTTGAGAGAAATTATCACTGTTTATTCTGAGGATCATACTAAATGTATACTTATGCCTACCCTGTGCGGGTGACAGGCATGGCAAAGTTAAAGTTAAATCTGGTGGTACCGATCGCTGTGTCCTGCGGTCCTCACTCACCCGCAGATACTGTAGGGCACATAGGGCTGCATGCCTTACTGGGGGTCGATCTAAATTGCGAGGGCAGTATCACCTTTAGCTGGAGACCTTACCTTGAATTTGACATTAAATTTTAACTTAAGCATTGTTAATGTAAGGAAGGACTGTGAAATATATATTATACAAGGAACATACTGTGTGAAACATGTAATTACAGAATTATGCTCCATTACTTAGACTATGTAAGTAGCTCTCTGCTGACGTACATGCTGCTAGTGACGTTTGCGCAAGTGCAGCTTCACATTCTGTAAGGCTGTGAGAGCAAGCGTCATCACAGCTTTTGTGTTATGCGAAAAATAAAGTGATTTGTTGAATAAAGAGAGACCAACTTGATGTCACTTGCTTATTAATTTCATTATTTAATGCTCAACATGTTTCAGATGTTAATACATCCATCCTCAGGAGCTTGCGACTTATTTGTTGAGTTATTTCATGGGTCGTGTTGCTCTGGTTCGATGTGTGTTGGTGTTACGTGTTACGATGCAGGCTGAAGCAGTTCTTCAGCCTGCATCCGGGTACCACACCACCCCAGCCAAACCACAAAGTAACACCAACACGCATCGAACCAGAGCAATACAACCCATGAAATAACTCAACAAATAAGTCGCAAGCTCCTGAGGATCCGAAACATCTTGAGCATTAAATAATATAATAAAAAGCAAGTGACATCAAGTTGGTCTCTCTTTATTCAACTATCAAGATGATGCACGTTCCAATAAACATGAAAAGTGACTTGTATTCTTGATTTCAAACTTTCGCCGTATTCTGAATGTTGTATGCTTTCTTATGGGTAATTTCCCGGCATCTGAATTTTATATGCCGACGTTTCGGAACGCTCTTTCTGTTCCATCTTCGTACCTACCTGCCTATGAAGATGGAACAGTTAGAGTGTTCCGAAAGGTCGGCATATAAAATTCAGATGCCGGGAAATTACCCAGAAGAAAGCATACAACAAATTACTCGTATTTAACCGTTAATTACAGACCGTCAAAACAAAAAGTCATTCACGTCTATTTTACCGTTATATCATATGTTTCTGGTGTTATATCACTTTTAATTCACTACATTCGTAATGAACGAATTACAGCGGAAGTGATTTGTGGCATAAAATTGATAGACTGCTACAGGTTATGAGAATCGTTTCCTTGTGTTGGTACATGGGTATGAAATATTACGTTTTATATTGTAAGTTAAGGCCCATATACTTCGGGGCAGATCACGTTGCTATAATTGAGTAAACACACATTTGTTTTCAGACAAGTTTTCCAATAAGGACACACGCCATTCACTTCATCAACGAGTCCTGGATTTTTGACACTATTTTCACGATCTTCAAGCCGTTCCTGGATGACAGAATGAAGGGAAAGGTATGGAATACACGATTTATACGAGGGTGTAGTTCACTCAATTCAGAGTAATGATTTATTATTATTATTATTATTATTATCATCTTCTTCATCGTCATCATCATCATCCTTGTTATCACGTATATGCAAGGTATTTACAATTGTAAGCGTGAAACAAACCATGTTTCTAGAGTATATAGTGTTGCAGCTGTTCTGTATTTACAATTTGTGCTACATGTAATGTTTATTTTCTCACCCGTGCAATATGTTTTGAACTTTCACATTAACACTTTGCGCAGTTTGTATGCAGTGCCCAATATGACTGTTTTATGAATTTCCTTAAATTCGTGTTTTCCTGGTATGTTGCTCAGGTACTGTATGAGTGATATTGAAATGTTTCCAGTCGTCCCTCTTATTGCCGGTTATTATTATATTTGCTATTATGATGAGGGACGTGGTTCACTTCTCGACAAGGACAAGTAACCCTTCGCTTCTGCAATGGGTCCAGATCGGCTCTCGGGCCCAACCAGCCTCCTAATGAGTGAATACTAAAAGGATGCCGGGGTCTCTTTCCAAAAAGGGTAGACCGACCGGGTCATGAAGCGGAATTCTCACCTCTATCTAGTGCAGAGGTTAAGAATTAGTGGAGCAGAACCTCCATTTACTCATGCGCCTTCATGTTGTGGACAGGCACACCTTTTCCTTTGCTATACCATCATCTTTTGCAGTCGCTTGACTTGAAGTGAGCATGTGTACAATGTTTGTGCCAATAATACGACTGCAGACGTACACTCCATCCCGGATAGCACACAATGTGCACATGTGCTCTGTGCACGTTTGACGTTACTATTGTTCCCAGCTTTTTATGTGTTACGTCAAGATGTTAACAGCACAGAATATGAGTCACAAAATGTATTACTGTTCTTAATTTGGTCGTCGTTATTAGGTGTACTCTTACTGTTTCTATGGTCAGTATCGATATATTTCATTCTGTTATTACCGTGGATACTACGGACACCGGGTTACGTTAGCGGTATAAGTGCCGTTCCACGTCAGAACTTGGTGAATCCATCACATTGACATGCGAACACCACGCCCGTCTCTCTGTAACGTTGTATCAGCGAATGAACTCTTTGTCAAAATTTTATACAATTCCATATGGGAGTTCTTTACACAAGCTGCGGAGCAAGCAGAGGGTCAATGAGAGTCATACTTCACCAACAGCATAACTTTTTCTATCCGTACTTTTACGCTGTTTGGGAAATTCGAATGAAATACGGTGTAGAAAGGGGCACGCGGTATCGCAGTTGGTTGAGGCACTGCGCTACCAGGCGGAAGGTCGCGGATTTGATACCCGAATGGGTCATTGGGATTTTTTATTGACCTAATTTTTCCGTCCGCACTATTGCCCTGGGGTCGACTCAGCCTCTAACAGAAAAGAGTACCAGGGATATCTCCTGGGAGTAAAGGTGAACGATGGGTAGGGCTGACAACGTTGCCACCGTCTTGTGCTGACTGTGTAGAAATTCTGTGAGCCTTAAGGTGCGGAGCCTGTCTTGGCGCGTAACACCATTGCAAGATGGCAAGTCTCCTGTAAATCGGTTTAATGAAAGCTATACTTTCCTCAGGACAACACAAAATCCTTCCGTATTTTATATAGATTTCAACCAATTTGGAACTTCCTCGATGCAGGGTATGACAACAAAGCTTCATTGCTGTGGCGTGACTTTCGTCAAATTTGGGGCTCTGAAAGCCCCGTGGTGTACTTAGGAATTTTTATCTTTATCTTCCACATGTTTTGCTCAAGTGGAGTACAGTTCTGTATAGGAGACTTGCACATAATGTTGTTGAGCATTTTGGGGTGTCGTAAAATTAGATGCAGGAAAGTAGTTTTTTACCCAAGGTGTGAATTAAATTACATTGACGGTTGTATCCTGAAACCTTGTTACACTTTTTAAGTAAAGATCTCTTTGTTAAGCTCTATTTACTGCGCCATTGTGTACAGGTGTGTGAGAACAGTAAACTTTGCCGGCTGGTGCAGTCTACATTAGTACAGTCCTCATGAAACGTATCAGAACATTACTTCAGCTGTTCCGTACTTCACAGTTCCCGTCGTATCTCCCTAAGCACCTCACGTTAGGCCAAGAATGTTGCCTTCATTTTCTTTGGCAATTCGTCACTCAGAAACCAACTCAATATTTAAAGAAATATATTCTGAGCTGGCGGCCGGGGCGTGGGGCTGACCCCCCACCCCCATCTAGTGCCGAGGTCCTAGAAATATTAGAGCTATACTTCTACTCACCCTAAGGGCCTTCGTGACCTATAAAAAAGGTGAAACCTAACAATTCTGAGCTACTGACACTTTCTTTAAATAAGCCGCACTTAAACAAGTAAACGAATGCTAAGAAACAAAGACAAATTGGGCCCCCAGGTATCTAGCCACAAGGGCAGCGTCACTAGGTGTCGATTAGAGGGCCCGCACGATTCAGCCCTCAGTTCCTTTGGACCGCCAAAACTCGAATAATTGGGTCTTGTGGGGAATGATTAGTTCAACAAGAACACAATACAATTTAACACAGTAATAATAATTGTATTGATAAACTTAACAAGGCATAATGGGAAACAAGTGCAACAATGGTGAAAATAGGGAACAGAAAAAATATGCTCTTATACCAGCACGCACTCGGCCGATCGTGCTTCATGTAATGCAGTGATCGAGCCCATCGGATTACATAAGTTTAGCTCGTACATCTACCAGTACATAACGGCCGGTTCACTGCAATCACAACACAATGATTCAAACATCGGCCCCTCGTTGACTTACTATATCATAACATGAAAACATAGCCGATACAAAATACGTATTACAATAAGCCAAGTAGTCGGCCAATCATAACCACTGCCGTGCGTAAGCAGAATACAAACAGAGAGTAATGCAGTAACTAAACATGGGTGTTTGACTCTTGTACAAAATGATACATATTACTCACGGGAAGCACACCCGTATCAGCCCCTATTCGAGGCAACACTAGGCAGACGTCGGGGGATATGTTCAAAGAAAACGAAAACGTCAATTCAAAAACACAAAGACCAAACTAAACTTTTACTTTCCGGACATGCCCCGACGTCTGCCTAGGTGTCTCTTGAAACAAACAGCCGAAGAAAGAGCTCCTTGCTCCTGCCCCGGGCAGAAGTAGAGTCGGAGAGTTGAACCCAAGGCGAAAAGATAAAAAAAGTAGCTGAAACAAGAGTGACTGAGACAAAAGTGTTTCCACAGACGAAACCTCGGAAAGCTACGCCCACGCCATTCACTTCTCCACGATGGCCAATCAAAAGACGATAGACTTTTAAGGAAAGATAAAGAGGAGGAAATGAAGCCTCGAACCAGGCCCTCGAGGGCGGACGGCTCAAAATATGGCCTCCATCCCATGTGTGCTGTTTATTACGTTATGCAAAGAAGAAGACAAAAATCATTTTTGACCCACTTGACAAATATGTCGATGTAGCCCATGGAAATTCCAGGCTTCCAGAAGAGAAACTTAATTTTAGTGATTTGTACACAGAGGTTTTCAGAAGATGACGCTTTCAAAATAGCTGTAAGAGACAGGCGGCCTAGATTGTTTCAGCGTTTACACTGGGCTTATGCAGGGCCGTATAAAGAAGAAGCTCTATGTCTGTTTTCAACGTTAATACATTTTTTTCGTAGTTTGTCAATATTTGCAGAGAAAATATCGTCGGCCACATATAGCTTGACTTTACTTTTCGAAGGTTTAAAATTCAGTAATATAAAATTTTAATATGGCAAACAGACTACAATTACATAATTTAAAGTGTGTTAAGAATTCTAATAATAAGCTTGTTTTTCAGATTCATTTCCATGGTCAAGATCTGGAGTCATTACATTCCCATATAGATCCAAAGTTTCTGCCGAAGGCGTACGGTGGGTTTCGTCCGGAATACAGTTACACAGATTGGGTGGTCAACTTAGTGCACAATGAAGGTATTATGGCAGGTAAGAGCTCGGTGGTTTTACTTAATGTAGGTTATTTCGAACACTGTTTAGACAGCAATCTTAAATCTTTTCTAAAACGGTGATCCCTCTCTAAAAGTGTACGAAAACAAATTTCTACGTACACCCCATTTGTTTGTACAGTTTTAAAATACACAGCACAACTTTCACAAAATAAACACGTTAGGACTTTTATGCACAATTTAAGAATTCTTTTGATTTCCTTTTTTATAGAATTAACTTTTTCGAAAACCGCTGGCTTTACGCAAAATGATTTTACAGAAAGAAATGTGGTTTCTTATTCGGTACAAAGTTTGTTCAGAACATCTTTCACCATACATGTTTAGCGAGTTGCTTGAGGTATATCTACGGAATCACACATGGTTTTCATGTAACGTGTCTAATTTTTGTCCGATTTTATCCAAAATCTGAATGTGTCAATAACTTTAGTCAAAATTCCCGCCATACATTTCACCTTTCTCTAACTGTTACATGGTGAACGCCACACAGACAGGAAGACATTCTGAAAATAATGACGAATTTCTGGAAATTTTTGTTGCGAAAATAAAACGAAATAAAATTTGGTTTTAATCTTAAAAGCTGCCCCTCTATGTATCTGGTTTCGAGCACCAATATTTAACTGTACATGGAGGCCGTAGATCAGTGTAGAGATTATGTTATAGGAACAGGACATCAGATTTGTGGACTGTGTTAAAATTTAATTCAATTTGTTCACAATAATCACCAACACATGCAAACTTTTTCATTTGACACTATAAAACTTTAATTTGTTAAAATTAAAGTTTTATAGTGTCAAATGAAAAAGCGTGCATGTGTTGGTGATTATTGTGAATATTGACAATATGCACGGTGAAAAACTGAAAATTAATTCAATTTGATTGAGCCGTTATAGGATGTGGTAGCAGGATTATGTTCTTATGATGAGCGGTGGGAAATAATCTATCAATACGTGGGATGTCACTTAATTATTTTACCAACCACTGCACATATATAAATTTATAAAATTTACACATTAAAATATTAAAACATTAAAAAACGCTCCGACATGTTTCGGTCCTAGGACCATCATCAAGGAGCTATATCGCCCGTGCTAAATTTACACAATACCCAACTGGAATAGCGAAATTAATATGACTTTTAATAGTGTAACTTTAGTATGGACGATATAGCTCCCTGATGATGGTCCTAGGACCGAAACATGTCGGAGCGTTTTTTAATGTTTTATGGTGTAAGTTTTATACATTTAAATAAGTGCAGTGGTTGGTAAAATAATCGGGTGACTTGACAACATGCACGGTATAACAATGAAAATTAAAAAAAGTGGGATGTACTAAGGACACCCATTTTAGGGTACATTAGCAGGATCATGTCAACACGGTAACAGCAGGGAAATTTCTTAATCGTCGGAAAGAATCTCGGATTTTAAACAAAGTAGGGGTCTAATGCCTGAGGTTCGTTAGTCATTTCCTATATGAGCGTCCGAGACTGATGGAAACTACGTTATTAAATGAAAGTGGCTCATCAAAGTGATGGGTTACAGATCGGGAGAGTAAATTACGTCCCAGTTACCACCTTCAGAACAGCCGCTCGGCCCATCCAGCATTCTGTATATTGCCTTGTTCATAAGATTGTGGTACTGACAGAATGCTATTTTCTGAGAAGTAGCTACGTTTAAAGGTGATAAAACACACTTGTGTTCTGATAATGTAAAAGAAAAAGGAAATTTAGTTTCTTCAGGCAGGAAGCTTTAATATTGTAGTACGTACATGGACAGGGAACGTTGAGAATGACGTCCGGCTTTTGTAATATGACTTGGAAAGTCCTTTATCTCAGTATTTAACCAACTTGATGCACAAAATTTCTTTCACAAAAAGTTTTATTTCATGCCTGTACATGTCTCGAGCACATGTGCTCATCATCAGGAGGTCAAAATTGCATTACACAGCCTCTGGTATCATCACAGCTATAGGTGGCCGTCTCGTGCAGGCGTTAGCCTATTGAGAAGAAGAAGAAGAAGAAGAAGAAGAAGAAGAAGAAGAAGAAGAAGAAGTATGGAAATGAACAGTTTGAGCCAGAAAGCATGGCATGATGGGCTTTCAGCATGCAAACATGCAGTTACTGTGTCACAGATTTGGATGTTGGTTTCAATCGGTGTAAACCAATGTGTAGAACGTGTACCATTTCTTATGGCTATATACAGGCTTGCCTTGGAGCTGTCTGTCTGGCTCACAGCCTTTCATTCTATAAATCATAATAATTGTTAAGTTTGTGATTAAAGAAAAGTGCCAACTTATCTTGAGTTGCGCACGCAGATAATTGCCTTCCGTTCAAAAGAAAACACTTTTTATTCACTATTTCAAGGCATGATTACTCTTGCCAGCTGATCAAGGCCACATACACTGTACATGTTGAAAATTACTCTCTTGTGGAATCCAGTAATTACATATATGTCAAAATATACGGTGTAACATTAATCTTGTAAGTCAACGTCCTAGAAACCACGTGTCTCCTTCAGTCATTCTGTTAAAAGAACTGTTAAATAAGCATCATATTGAACGAAATAAAGTGAAATGTCAACTTGATGCAAATAGATAATTTTATCGATGTATTCTTAGCTCGACATGTTTCGGGTAAATACGCCATCATCAGGAGCATTAGATGTTGAGTTGCAGCATATGGTTTTCTGCACTGAGTTTTTGGATGGGTGATGGTCTTGACAGCCGCTGCACACGACGTACGCAGCGGCTCTCAAGACCATCACCCATCCAAAAACTCGGTGCAGAAAACCATATGCTGCAACTGAACATCTAATGCTCCTGATGATGGGCTTATGTACCCGAAACATGTCGAGCTAAAAATACATCAATAAAATTACCTAGTTGCATCAAGTTGGCGTTTCACTTTATTTCATGAGGAAAATGCAGGTCAAACAACCCTCAAGGCATCATATTGCAAGTATGGATGTTGTAGGCAATCCTTCTTACATATACAATAATAATTTTATTCCAGAAATGACCGAAATAGGATTCGTATTTGACTTGGAAGAAGTGATGAAAGTATTAGAAGACGCGAAAACAGACATAAGCAGCAACAGGAATGTCATCAAAACAATGTAAGTGTCATCTGCAAGGAAAGACAGCTGTATCGTCGAAAATAATGGAGAGTAACTTAAAAAAATAATTTGGTGATAATGCGATTGAACAAGATTATGTCATCCTAGTGTATTCTAGGGGCTGAGACAGATCTACCTGTGGGACCAAAACATTTTGAATTTCTTCACATCTTCGCCATCTAAAGAAGGAAACAGGATCCATTTCCGATTGATTGTGGCTTTATTTACAATCAATGAGAACTGATAAATAGCAGTTAAATGGCAATTCTTCATGGGCCTAAGCATCAAAATATTTGTTCCTTGATACAAGGGGGCAAAATTGTTGTTTTATATTGGTTGGTTGTATATTTTTATTGGAGTGTACAATTATATACAGTTTATAATAAATCGTGTTATTCTTTATTAACAGCACGTAGTATAAACTTAGAGAATGAAAGCACTGAAACTACTGATGTTTTTCTCCAGAGCAAATGGATGGAGTCTGATAACAACAGGAGAGTGTTTTAAAGTGATTCGTTTTAGGATCCAAATATATTAGACAAGTAACTTTTATATGTTATTATAATAAAGTGCATTCGCTGTACTTGTACGGGCCCGATGTGGTCCAGAGGTTGGGTAGAGGTATAGCTCTACTCTTCCATAACCGCGGCACTAGAAGGGGGTGAGTGGTCAGCAGCACGCCCCGGCTGCACTTTACCCCTGGGAAAGACCCGGTACCCATTGTACAGGAGGCTGGGTGGGCCCCAGGGCCGGTATGGACGGGCGGAAAATCTCGTCCCCACAGGGATTCGATCCCTGACCGTCCAGCCCATAGTTCAGTCGGTATAGCGACTGAGCTACCCGGCCCACACTTGTACAACAGGACAGAGTACATTCTTTCAAGTATCTGGCCTCAGAATCTGCCGAATAGTTTTGAATTTCATATTGTATTGGGATACTTTGAATATTTTAAGATTTATTTGATTTTGATCCGTATTGGTTTCATAAAAGAAGGCCTCCTCCAAAACAAGTTATCGGTTTTCTGGGAAACAAGTTTATGTGATATGAAATGTAAATCAGTTTCTATTTATAGCTTTCGTTTTCATATTTTGTTTTATATGTACATTTAACGAACCAGAAACAAAATAATTTGTATATCCCTAATACAGAGGTCAAACTTTGACTTATAATTTGTTGTTACGAGTTGTTAGCTCTAGTTTTAGGTATAAAATGTTAGCAACAAATAAAAGAAACTAATCAGTGTACTGTAATTTTTAATAAATGAACATAAACACCGCTTACTTACTTACTCCATGTAGCAGAGTCCTTCTTGAGAAGCCAACTGGTTTGCAGTTAGTCAACAAATTCCCCGAATTTTATGGAACGAGAAATTGCATTACCACATTCACAAGTGCCCGCTACTTATCCCTATCCTGAGCCAGATCAATCCAGTCCATAATCTGAAGATCCATCTTAATGTTGTTATCCCATCTACGCCTGCGTTTTCCAAGTGGTCTCTTTCCTTCAGGTTTCCCCACGAAAACTCGGTATACACCTCTCTTCTCCCCAATACTTACTAAATGCCCCGCCCATCTCATTCTTCTCGATTTTATCACCTGAACAATATTGGGTGAGAAGTACAGATCATTAAGCTCCACATTATGTAGTTTTCTCCACTCCCCATTTACCTCGTCCCTCTTAGGACCAAATATTCTCCTCAACACCCTATTCTCAAACACCCTCAGCCTACGTTCCTCCCTCAATGTAAGCGACCAAGTTTCACACCCATACAAAACAACAGGCAAAATTATATTTCTGCGTATCTTAATCTTTAAATTTTTGGGTAGCAAACAGGAAGACAAACGATTCTGCACCGAATAATAGCAAGCATTCCCTGACTTCAATCTGCTCTTCATTTCTACCTGAATAGAATTTTGGTTTGTTAAGTTTGTCCACAGATATTTGTATTCTTCCACCCAATCAAAGGAACTATTGTCAATCTTTACATTGTGACAGCGTCCTGAATTCTGATCTCGAGACATGACCATGTACTTAGTCTTATCCACATTTACAGAAACACCACAGATATATGAAAATTAAAATACAACCCTTTTCGAAAACATATGCACCTCTTTGGAGAAAAATTTTCTGACTTTATTAAGCACAAACAGTACGATTTTTACATTGTTACCGATTATTGACCTAAGCGAGGAAATAAATTCTACAACTTCTCTATTGCTATTCCAGTACAGTACAATTTAAGTTGCCCTTTCAGCAGTAAAACAAAATTTCACAACTGCAGAAAATAACAAAAATAGTGACGTTATGCTTCTGGTATTCGAAGATAATTTTCTAAGGTTCATATTTCATATGAATTTGATGAAATTGTTTATCGGTTGTCAAAATTATGTGCAGCAATGTGTGCAAGAAACAGAACTACTGACATATGGGACAAATTTGAAGTACAGAATATAAGAAACACATGATAAGGGTACATCGCTCAAGATGGTAAGCTTGCTCATATTATACTGGGAAAACAAGAAGGAAATGCGTATTTATAATCAATGTCTCTTCTGTGCTGTTATAAAGTCAATGAAGTGTTGCTGTCAGAATGTTAATGTAGAGACTCTATAGAAGTGTAATTACGAGCATTATCTGAGAGCGGTTTTAACCGTCCGTTTGATCCTATCAATACATTACAAAACGCATATGTCAGCGAATCTGTAAGCATGTTGCATACTGATGTATTCCAGTGAGGATGTAGGCATAATGGTATACTCCAGTAAGGCTCTAGGCATAATGGTGTGTTCCAGTGAGTCTCTAGGCATAATGGTAGTATATTCCAATGAGTCTCTAGGCATAATGGTATATTCCAGTGAGGCTCTAGGCATAATGGTATACTCCACTGAAGCTCTAGGCATAATGGTATATTCCAGTGAGGATCTAGACATAATGGTATATTCCAGCGAGGCTTTAGGCATAATGGTATATTCCAGTTAGGCTCCAGGCATAATGATATATTCCAGTGAGGCTCTAGGCATAATGGTATATTCCAGTGAGGATCTAGGCATAATGGTATATTCCAGTGAGGATCTAGGCATATTGGTATATTCCAGTGAAGCTCTAGGCATAATGGTATATTCCAGTGAGGATCTAGGCATAATGGTGTATTCCAGTGAGGATCTAGGCACAGTGGTATATTCCAGTGAGGCTCTTGGCATGATGGTATATTCCAGTGAGGCTGTAGGCACAATGGTATATTCCAGTGAGTTTTACAGCAGGCCTCAAGAATTAGGCCGGATAACTTGCCAAAAGGTATTGATGTTCTCACGATAACTACCCATAATGGTGAACGCAGCAGTAGCTACTGAAACATCGGTAGACCTCTATCGGCTGCGCAGCGCTGCATCCCAGAAGACAGAAAACTTAAATTTCCCAGAAGTTAAAATTTTGGCGCTGAGCAAGTGTGGGAAATTCCGTGACTCCAGAGTTAAGCAGGTTTCATGTGTCTGCCATGTGAGTTGTTCTGATTTACAAATACCATGTTGTAAGTTGCTGCTGCAGGTAAGTGCGCGATTTTGAATTGACAATGGTGAGGAATCGGTAAGGAATTGTGTTGTTAAAAAATCGACAATAATGATATAAAAATACATGCGAAGAAAAGTACTTCTGCCAGTATTTCTTCTTTCATATACGAACTACTTTTCATCAATTTTACACGTGCAGCACGCGGTTTGTGTGGACTCGCGGGCCTTCTGTTCATGACAGAGGGAAATTTGTTTTCATAATACAATTAAAACTTGGTACTTGCAATTCTAAATTATCACGGAAAATGTTACTACTTGTCAATTTCCATTACTAGGTCACGTTATAGGAACTATAGACAATACTACCTATGCAGAATAATTTTAAAACTAACAGTCAGACGTGTTATAGCCAGAGACTAGAAATAATCATGTTGTAGAATGTATAGATTACGTCACCAGCATAACGAAATTTCACGGCAAATATTTGTGTTTCTTTTAAAGCCATAGAGGAATATGTGCGTTCAGTCCATTAAACATAAACAGAATACCATATACTCCAGCACAAGTAGTTCTACCATTTTCAAGTTACATGACAGACTACTAAAAGTTCTGTCACTGCTAAACGACAAACAAAATTCTAGAGGTTAAGTTTCATGGGTACATGCAACAACGAGAGTATTGATCAGGAAGTCAACAAAATGAATAATAAACGAGGATGACCCTGACCTTTCCGCAAATTTCGCCGTCGTTTTAAAATAATCGCAATTCTTATTTGGGACCACTTGAAGCACATTTTCGATTAATGATTTCCTGTTACTTTACAGCTATATATCCATATATCCATATATCCATATATCCATATATCCATATATCCATATATCCATATATCCATATATCCTAACGCAGATATATCGTGCTTCTTAAATTTATTTCAGGCTGTGGACATCGTCCGAATTTTCTGCAGCATAGCGGTTTAAATACTGTCCTAATTTAATAATTTCTTTTTATTTTATATCCTTCAATACTATCATTTCATCTCCAATTTTGGGTTCTCGAATGTTAGCTTTCGAAAGAAATTACCTCAAAAAGTATTTCCCTTCCTGTTTCCTGTTGTCCGAATTATGTGCCATTTTATTTGCGTTTCTTTGATTTAAGTGTAACAATATTATTATTATTATTATTATTATTATTATTATACAATATGTATGTCTCTTGTCACAGGAATTTCTTCCTGGTACTTCTCTTGAACCAGCGGTGATCCCCACCGCTCAGGCTTCAAGCTTCACACTGCAGTACTTTCCGTATTATGTGTCATGTTCCAAGTATAGCTGTTTTTGTAGTGAATCTATCGAGTGTTTTCCTGGTATAGTTTCCAAATTTTTCTTTAAACTTCTCGTTACTATTCCAATGGCTCCAATTATTACTGGTACAATCGTACATTTCAGGTTCCACATT
>Ga0131853_10015382_pt1 | contig 13989 bp, 10 predicted proteins | sample TergutLab28metaG_FD_92764 | JGI IMG/M metagenome (GOLD analysis project Ga0131853, IMG submission 92764) | Labiotermes labralis P1 segment gut microbial communities from Petit-Saut dam, French Guiana - Lab288 P1 (version 2) (version 2) | ecosystem: Host-associated > Arthropoda: Insects >... | reverse complement strand
TGACATGTCAGAGATTGAGTTATTTGCACCTTTCTTTACGGAAGAAGTGTTAGAAGAATTAGAAGAGGTTAACTCGCAATTAAGTGAAGGGGCTGATTTGTTTGTTGCTGAAAACTATTCACGCATCATTATTAACACAACCGTTGACTTTGAAACGGATGAAACCTTTGTCTTTATGGATGAGATGATTAGGCAGTTAGAATATTATTTAGAAGGAGACTTTTACGTCGTTGGAACATCAGCTTTGCCTTATGAAATGAGACAAACCTTCCCAGATGAGTATCGCTTGATTACGATCTTAACGACCATCGCTTTCTTTGTTGTCGCAGCCATATCTTTTAGATCCATTGCGGTTTCTGCTATTTTAGCGATTGTGATTCAAGCCTCTGTGTTCGTCACCATGGGAGTGACTTACTTCCAAGACGGTGGCATCATGTTTATTCCGCTCATTATTGCACAAGTTCTTCTAAAGAGCCGTGTCATCGATTATGGAATCCTTTATACGGCTAATTACATTGAAGCAAGAAAAGAGCACGACGTGAAAGATGCTATGGTGACGGCATTAAACAACTCCATCCACACGATTTTAACGTCAGGTTTAATCGTCGTTTTGGTTACCTTTGTTGTTGGTCTGATCTTTAGGGATGTCAACGCAGCGATTGCCGATATCCTACTTCTTATCGCTCAAGGTTGCTTCGTTGGGATTATGATTTCCGTCTTTATTCTGCCAAGCTTGGTTGCCATCTTTGATCGTTTCGTTATTAAGGCGAAGGCCAAAGTACATTAAAAATTAGACATTTTGATCATTGGATCTTCTCAATAAGAGAGGATCCATTTTTTTTTTCGCAGGGTTGAGGTGTATTGCTATTTTTTAGTATAGATGGCAAGTAGTTGGAAACCTCCCCATTCTCCTTGATTTTCGTACTGAATGGGGAGATTATCTCCCTATTAGGTGTCAAATAGAGCCGGTTATGGGGAGGTTAACTCCCTATTCAGAGTCAAATAAAGGCAGTTATAGGGTGATGACTTCATATCAAAAAATTCCCTCCATTTCTGGAAGGAATTTTACTTCTGTCTTTTGCGATCTCGCTCTAAAACCTTTTTCAAGTATCGTCCCGTATAACTATCCTTAACCTCAGCGATGTCTTCTGGCGTTCCTTGAGCGATGATCATTCCACCACCACTACCACCTTCAGGGCCAAGATCTACCACGTGATCTGCCATTTTAATGACGTCTAAGTTGTGTTCGATAATGATCACGGTGGCGCCGTCGTCGACCATGCGGTCGATCACTTTTAAGAATCGTTTCACGTCGTCTACGTGAAGGCCGGTGGTCGGCTCGTCTAAAATGTAAATGGACGTGTTGGTGATTTTACGATGGAGTTCCGCAGCTAGTTTGACCCGTTGTGCTTCCCCGCCGGATAAAGTTGAAGCCGATTGTCCCAGTTGAATGTAGTCAAGGCCCACGTCCACAAGGATCTGTAATTTGCGGGCAATTTTTGGGTGGTTTTGGAAGAAGTCTAAAGCCTCACCTGCTGTCATCTTTAAGATCTCTGCAATGTTCTTGCTTCTGTACTTCACTTCCAGCGTTTCCTTGTTGTAACGTGTTCCGTTACATTCTTCACATTCCACGTAAACGTCTGGTAAGAAGTGCATCTCGATTTTAATCACACCGTCACCACTACAAGCAGAGCAACGTCCACCTTTTACGTTGAAAGAGAAACGCCCTTTGAGATAACCACGCATCTTTGCTTCGTTGGTTGCCGCAAATAAGTCGCGGATGTCATCAAAGACGCCAGTGTAAGTAGCTGGATTGGAGCGGGGCGTTCGTCCGATCGGTGACTGATCAATGTCGATGATGCGTTCGATGTGTTCCAAGCCTGCGACCGATTTGTGGGCCCCTGGCTTAGATTTCGTTTTGTACAATTTGGAGGCAATGGCTAAGTAGAGGACTTGGTTAATCAAGGTAGATTTTCCAGATCCTGATACCCCGCTGATGACGTTTAGAACGCCCATTGGTAATTTTAAGTCCACGTTCTTTAGATTATTTTCGTTGGCGCCAACTACCTCTACAAAGAGTCCGTTGCCGGCACGGCGCGCCTGAGGTAAGAAAATCTGCTCCTTACCTGCTAAATACCTGCCGGTAATCGAATTGTCATCGGCCGCAATTTCTTCCGGCGTTCCTTGGGACACGATCTCACCACCGTGGACACCTGCCCGCGGACCAATGTCGATCAAGTGATCACAAGCGAGCATTGTATCCTCGTCGTGTTCAACGACGATCAAGGTATTACCAAGATCGCGCATAGATTTCAAGGTTTCGATGAGGCGGGCATTGTCTCTCTGATGCAACCCAATAGAAGGCTCGTCTAGAACGTACAAGACTCCGGATAAGCGAGAGCCAATTTGGGTTGCTAGGCGAATCCGCTGACTTTCGCCGCCGGATAACGTCCCCGCTGCCCGATCAAGGGTCAAATATTCTAGACCAACGTTAACTAAAAACGACAACCGTTCCTTAATTTCTTTTAACACCAGGTTAGCAATCATGGCTTCCTTCTCATTTAGCACCAGATTGTCGGTAGCAACGGCCGCTTCTTTAATGGACATGCTCGTATAATTAGAAATGTTTTGTCCGTTAATGAGGACGGAACGAGCCGCCAAAGATAATCGTGTTCCGTGACATTCCCGACAAAGACGCTCCGACATCATACTTTCAATCCATTCTCTAATGTAAGAAGAAGTGGTTTCTAAATGACGACGTTCCAAGTTACCGATGACCCCTTCGTAGTAGTCCACTTTTTCATGAGACTGACCGGATTCCGAGGTGATTTGGAATAAAATTTCGTCGTCGCTCCCATAAAGAACCGTATCGCGTTCTGACTCAGTCAATTGATTGAAGGGCTTGTATAAGTCAATGTTGTAGTGGCGACAAACCGTATCAAGCATTTTTCGTTGATACGCTACGGCATTGTCCCAACCTTTAATGGCACCGTTAGCAATGGAAAGATTAGGATTTTGGATGAGGCGGTCGATGTCGATTTCTTTTTCCACACCAAGCCCGCTACAAGATCCACAGGCCCCAAAAGGGGAGTTGAAGGAAAACATTCGTGGTTGTAGCTTTCCAACGGAGAAGTCACAATGTGGACAGGCGAAATGCTCACTAAAAACCAGCTCTTCATCGTCGATGAGCACGATCACTTTCCCTTCGGCTAATTTTAAAGAGGTTTCAATGGAATCGGAGAGGCGAGAGCGGATGCCGTCTTTAATGGCAATTCGGTCAACGATGGCTTCAATACTATGTTTTTTGTTTTTCTCTAAGGTAGGTGCTTCGTCTAGATCATAGGTCTCTTTGTTAACACGCACCCGAACGAAACCGTCGTTTTTGAGCTGTTCGAATACTTTAACATGGGTTCCTTTTGCGCCACTAACGACCGGTGCTAAAATTTGCATTTTCGTCCGTTCAGGATAGGCCAGTAGACGGTCAACCATGGCCGTCGCAGAGGTCGCTTTGATTTCTTCCCCATGAGTGGGGCAAACCGGGCGTCCGATCCGTGCAAACAATAGTCGCAAGTAATCGTAGATTTCAGTGACGGTTCCAACGGTAGAACGTGGGTTACGATTGGTCGTCTTTTGGTCAATGGAAATCGCAGGAGATAGACCTTCGATGGAGTCTACGTCTGGTTTTTCCATGTTGCCTAAAAATTGGCGGGCATAAGCAGACAGGCTTTCCACGTAACGGCGTTGACCTTCTTTATAAATGGTTTCGAACGCTAAAGAGGACTTTCCAGATCCGGAAAGTCCTGTCATAACGACGAATTTATTACGGGGGATGGTGATGTCGATGTTTTTAAGGTTTTGCTCACGGGCACCTTTTACGATAATTTTGTCATTCATGGTGTTGCTCCTTACGTTGTACTGATTTGTTGGATAGGTGGTGGAAAGGGAGGGCACCCATCGCGGTTAGTTTAGCTTTGAAAAGTCACTGGATCTTTGAAAATCGGTGAATGAGTGACTTTTTTTGGCAAAATTAACTCTAAAAAGTCACTTAATCTTGTTAAATCAGCGAATGGGTGACTTTTAGCCCCTAAAATTTGCTCTAAAAAGTCACCAGATATCCAAGAAATAGTAAATGAGTGACTTTTTAGCAACCTTTTAAAATTAATATACCCCATTGGATTTGATCTCATAACGATAGCACATTAAATATGACAACAGTGCGTCAAGTTTGTGATTTTTAGGGACGTCGCGCGAGAAAGTTGAAATCATATAGATGTTCACTTCACAATCTATGCTCGTGAAGTTCCCTTGTATAAGTGAGATCACCTAATCACTGCGTTCTTAGGATCTCACTTTTCGCAGTAAGAACTAGTGATTCGCTGTTAGCTCATCAAGTTCTCTTGCATAGGTGCGTTCAACTAATCATTCCACTCTTAGGAACGTGCCTTAATAGCTGGGTGGCCGGCCATTAGTTTTTTGATGCCATGCTCGGCGCTGAAGGCAATCGTAACCGTCTTCCCATCTGCTGAAACAACCACGCCGTCTCCCCACGTGTCGTGACTTACTTTATCTCCATTTTTAAAGGTTTTATCACCACTTAAGCTAACTGCAGATACTTTCGGCGCCACTGTCTGTTTTTTAGGTTTTGTAGGTAATGAAGGTGGTTTTGTGAAACCATTTGAGAAAGAACTGACTTGGTGGTCCTGGCAATCTAAGCGTTCGGCTTTAATTTCCCCAAGGAATCTAGACACTTTATTGTAGTTTTGATGCCCTAAATGCATCCGTGATTTAGCGTGGGTTAAATAGAGTTGTTTTTTGGCACGGGTAATAGCCACGTATGCTAGACGGCGTTCTTCTTCCACGGCTTCAGGTCCTTCTTCGATGGCAGCATGGAGTGGGAAAAGCCCTTCTTCAAATCCAACGAGGAAGACCGTGTCAAATTCTAGCCCTTTGGCGGAATGAATGGTCATTAAGGTTACTTTTTCCCCTTCTTTATCTGCATCGGTAACATCGGTTTGTAGGGCAATGTCAGTAAGTAAGATTTCTAATTTTTGATGGGTGGTCATCTCATCTGGAGATATTTCCATTTCTTCTAATTCGATGATGTCAGCTAATTGATCTTTTTCAAATGTGGCAGCCATGGTTTTGAATTCTTCTAAGTTTTCTAAGCGACTTCTCGATTCAATGGTTGCTTCTGCTTTTAGAAAAGGCACGTAGTCGGTTTCTTCTAAAACGAGGTCGATGAAGTCGGGAAGGGATAGTTGATTCATTTTTTCTTTTAATTCGATGATGATGCGGTGGAAATGAAACAGTTTACTGGCTATTCCTCCTTGGGAATCTTTGGCAAGGCGAGGTAAGACATCTAATTTTGAGGCGTTCATCTCTAAAGCCAGTGTTGTCAATTTCCCAACGGTTGTCCGACCGATTCCTCGAGCAGGTACGTTGACGATGCGGTCGAAAGAAAAATCATCGCTTGTATTCGTGATCAGGCGTAAAAAGGCGACCAAATCTTTGATTTCTTGTCTTTTAAAGTAGGAGAGACCACCGACCAATCGGTAAGGGATGTTTTGCTTCATAAAATGTTGTTCAAACAATCTAGATTGAGAATTGGTTCGATATAAAATAACCATGTCATCGTGAGAAGTTCCGGCATTGACAAGGTGTTTAATTTTTGACGCCACGTATTCTACTTCACTACCAGCACTAAAATTTTGCTTTGTGCAAATTTTTGAGCCCTTTCCTAATTCTGAGAAAAGGTGTTTCTCGTATCCAACGGGATTATTGCTAATCACATCGTTTGCTGCATCAAGGATGTTTTGTGTTGAGCGGTAGTTTTGTTCAAGCTTGATGACCGTTGCATCTTCGTAGTCTTTTTCAAAGTTTAGGATGTTGGTAATGTCTGCTCCGCGCCAGCTATAGATGGATTGGTCTGAGTCACCGACTACACAAATGTTTCGGTGGTTACCAGCCAATAGTTTGACAATTTGGTATTGGGTGTGGTTCGTATCTTGGTATTCATCGACGTGAATGTATTTGAATTTTTGCTGATAATATTCTAAGACGTCTGGGTTCTCTTTAAACAACCCTACGGTCAACATGAGTAAATCATCAAAATCTAGGCGATTATGATTTTTAAGGACGGTTTGATAGCTTTCATAAACGCGCTTAAGAGAATCGGCCATAAATGGCTCGGCTGTGATGTCTTCTGGCATCAAGAGATCGTTTTTGGCTTCTGAAATCCGTGCTAAAAAGTATTTGGGAGGCATTTTCTTTGGATCGATGTTTAGGTCTTTTAAAATCTGTTTAAGCAGAGAAATCTGGTCTGCGTCGTCCAAGATAGCAAAGTTTTTTTCGTAACCTAAAAGATCAATGTGGCGTCTGAGAATAGATACACACATCGAATGGAAGGTTGAAATCCATACGTTTTCACCATCAGGAGTTAAGGTGCTGGTACGTTCTTTCATTTCACGAGCAGCCTTGTTCGTAAAGGTAATGGCCAGAATGTTCCATGGTGCTACGTTCATCTCTTCGATTAAATAAGCGATTCGATGTGTCACCACACGGGTTTTACCACTTCCAGCTCCAGCCAGGATTAAAAGTGGCCCATCCGTTTGTTGGATGGCTTTTTGCTGGCGTTCATTCATATGTTTTAGTAAAGGATTCATAGTTTAAAAGCTCCTTCTGATGAAAAGTTAACTTTCATTATACCATTTTTTGGTATCTATTGTCACCATTCCTGTTGAATCCTGTCGAATAAGATGAGAAACTGCCTGACCAAAAGTGAAGCATCTCACTTTAAATGAATGGTTTTGTCATGATAAATGAGGTCTAAGCATAGAATTTTCATGTGGGCAATTAGTGTAAGGAGGGCTAGGAATGGACGTATTAAAAGTATCATCGAAATCAAATCCAAATTCAGTTGCAGGCGCACTTGCTAACACGTTTCGTGAACGAGGCGTTGTTGAAGTTCAAGCCATTGGTGCTGGTGCATTAAATCAAGCAGTTAAAGCCATTGCCATTGCAAGAGGCTATGTGGCACCAACCGGGAAGGATTTAATTTGTGTGCCGGCTTTTGCAGACATCTACATCGATGGATTTGAGCGGACAGCCATTAAGCTGATCGTGGAAGCGCGCTACTAATAGAAACAGGAGTTTACAACCTAATCTTAATGGGCAGAATGATTGAATTTTGCCCATTTTTGTGCTACACTGAAAGCTGTTTTAACTTGTAAACATAAGGAAAATTTTACAGTGAAAAGAGTGATGATTCATGAACCGTCATGCTACGCGTGGCCTTGTTGTACAAACGTTGTACCACATGGAAGTAGGAGCAAATAAAAAAGAAGATGCTATTTTTAACGTGGAAGGATTTGTGAGCCATTTAAAAGAAAAAGCCATAAATGATTCTGAAATCAACCTATCTGAGGCAGTTATCAAGGAAGCCTTTCACCTGGATCCCTATTACTTTTCTACCGTTGACGGCGTGATGACCCATCTAGAAGAAATTGATCAACTGATCGTGGATCATCTGAAAGGCTGGTCGATGAATCGTCTGAACAAAGTAGACAAAGCCATTTTAAGGCTAGCGGTTTATGAAATGATGACAGGAACGATAGACATTAAAATCATTATTAACGAAGCCGTTGAATTAACCAAAAACTTTACCGATACAGGGGATAAAAAGTCGACGAGTTTTAACAATAAACTACTGGATCAAATCAGTCAAAAATTCAAAAGAGAGTAGGGATGACCCATGCAAAGTCAAGAGCTGCAAACGCCGCTTAGTGTCACTGCTTTAACCAAGTATTTGAAGTTAAAGTTTGACGTGGACGCTAACTTGCAAAAACTACTCCTCAAAGGTGAGGTTTCAAACTTTAAGCGCCATTCTCGGGGCCATTTTTACTTCACTCTAAAAGATGAAAAAACACAGATTAATGCGGTGATGTTTGCTAATGTGGCAAAAGGTGTGCAATTTGAGCCGACCAATGGCATGCAAGTGATCGTTGCGGGGAGCATTTCCCTTTATGAGCCGTCTGGTTCTTATTCCATTCACGTCACAAAAATGACGGAAGATGGCGTTGGGAATTTACACGTGGCTTTCAATCAGCTGAAAGAGAAGTTGAACGCAAAAGGCCTTTTCAACCAACAATATAAAAAGTCCTTACCGAAAATGCCACGAGCTGTAGCGCTTATTACATCACCAACTGGAGCTGCCGTTCGTGACATGATCACCACTATTAAGAGACGCTCACCTAATGTGCAAATTTACCTCTATCCCGCCTTGGTTCAAGGTGAGCAGGCAGCTCCCGATGTTGTACGAAAGATTGAACAGGTAAACGCAGAAGGCTTGGTCGATACGATCATCGTTGGTCGAGGTGGTGGTTCTATCGAGGATTTATGGGCTTTTAATGAGGAAATCGTGGCAGAGGCGATTTTTGGATCGCAGATTCCCATTATCTCCGCGGTTGGTCATGAAACAGATGTTACCATCGCTGACTTTGTGGCAGATATGCGAGCGCCAACTCCGACAGCTGCGGCAGAAATGGTAGCACCCAACCTAGCTGATGTGATCGCGCATTTAAATCAGTTAGCTGCCCGCCTGAATCAAGGATTAAGGACACAGATCAACTTTAAAGAAGCAACGTTAAATCGTCTAAGCAATCATTACATGATGAAAAATCCACGCGCCCTCTTTGAAAGCCGGTTGCTAAAGCTGTCTCAACTAGAAAAAAGTTTAGCTTACGCTTTAAATGAAAAGGTGGTTCAGAAAAAACAACACCTAGAACGGTTGGACGCCAATCTAAACGAGCGGGTGGGACAAAGGTTGACTCAGACGAAAAACCACTACACCGTCATGCTAACCAAATTGGAAATGCTTAATCCATTGGCTGTGTTGAAAAAAGGTTATTCCGTTGTCACCGATGAAGAAGGTAACGCCATAAAGAACGCGCGTGATTTAACCGTTGGAAAAGAGATTTTAGGAAGATTAAATCAAGGTCAGTTTAAGGCCCAAATAACAAAAATTGTTAATGGAGTAGGTGAGTAACATGGCAGAAACAAAAGAAATCAAATTTGATGAAGCCCTTGTACAACTAGAAGGGATCATTGGTAAATTAGAGGCGGGAAGTTTACCTCTTGAAGAGGCCATCGAACTATACAAAGAAGGGATGACCTTATCGACCACTTGTCACACTAAACTACAAAAAATCGAAGAAGAAGTCGTTAAATTGGTTGATGCATCCGGTAATATAAGTGAATTTGAAGGTGATCAGTAATGGCAACGTTTAAAACGTACATAAAAGACTTGCAAAAAGAAATGGATGAAGCCATGAAGACGTATCAATATGCGAGTGAGCATACCGTCGCTCAGGCGATGGATTACTCGACGCGAAACGGTGGCAAAAGGTTAAGGCCTGTTTTGTTGCTTATGCTACTAGAGGCTTTTGGTGTCCCAAAAGAAAAAGGGATGGCCACAGCGGTTGCCCTTGAAATGATTCATGCCTACTCCTTGATTCACGACGATCTGCCAGCCATGGATGACGATGACTTACGGCGTGGTGTGCCAACGAACCATAAAGTATACGGCGAGGCCGTAGCGATTTTAGCTGGCGACGGATTATTAACCGATGCCTTTAATGTGTTGGCTAACGATGAAAATCTAGATGTGAACCTGCGATTAAAGCTGATTAGGCTTTTATCAGCTGCTGCTGGTTCAACGGGAATGATTGAAGGGCAACTTCTTGATATGGAAGCCGAAGAAAAGTCCATCTCTTTAGATGAATTAAAGCAACTTCACCAGCTAAAAACAGGGAAGTTAATTGAATTTCCTTGTCTAGCTGCTGGTTTTATTGCCGACCCAACCGGCAGGAACATCCATCGTCTGCGATGGTTTGCCAATCACTTAGGTCTTGCTTTTCAAATCAAAGACGACATTTTAGACGTGGAAGGGGATCCTGAAAAAATGGGAAAATCTGCTGGAAGCGACGTGGCGAGCGGCAAATCAACTTACGTTTCGTTACTGGGACTTGACGGTGCAAAAGAAATGTTAAAAATTGAAATCGATAAGGCACTTGGAGAATTAGAAGCATTGCCGGCGGATACAGCGATGTTAAAAGAATTAACGTTGTATGTGGGAAATAGAGATAGATAGTTAAGGAAGAAGGTCTTAATTATGGAAAAAATTAACATTAAAGACATTGAAAATCCAGAATTTCTTAAGGACATGTCGATTAAAGAATTAGAAGCGTTATGTGGCGATCTCCGAGCATTTTTGCTTCAATCGGTCTCGAAAACAGGGGGGCATTTATCCTCCAATCTTGGGGTGGTTGAATTAACGGTTGCCATGCATAAGGTGTTTAACTCACCCGTAGATAAGCTCGTTTGGGATGTGGGACATCAATCCTACATTCACAAGTTGTTAACGGGTCGTGCGGCACGCTTTGATACACTGCGTCAATTTGGTGGTGTCAGTGGCTTTCCTTGCCCAAAAGAGTCGGAGCACGACGCCTTTATTTCAGGTCATTCGTCCACGTCTATTTCAGCGGCAGTTGGGATGACTTATGCCCGCGATTTTAACAAGGACGATTACGAAGTGGTGGCGGTCATCGGAGATGGTTCTCTTACGGGAGGGCTTGCTTATGAGGCGTTAAACCACATTGGGAATGTGAAAAAGAAGCTGATTGTTATTTTAAACGATAACGAGATGTCCATCTCGCCTAACGTTGGCTTTATGTCGACCATTTTTACGAGTTTCAGAAGAAACAATGCCTACATTAATACAGAACGCCAATTACGAAAAGCCCTTGGGACAGAAAACGTGGTTGGTCGATTTATGAAGCGAACCAAAGCAAATTTGAAGCAGATGTTTTTAAGTGAGTTGCAACCCTATGAAGCCATGGGGTTCAAGTATTTTGGACCGATTAACGGTCACAACATGAGCGATTTGGTTCGGAGTTTGGAGTACGCTAAAAAAGTCGATAAACCAATCATTGTTCACGTGAAGACCATGAAAGGAAAAGGTTACGATCCTGCTGAGTGCGATACGGATGGCTCTTGGCACGGCGTTAGTCCTTTCGACCTGGAAGCTGAAGGCGGTATTAGCACCGTAGAGTCGCCAACCATTTCCTGGAGTCATCACATGTGTCGCGGTTTGGTTGAATTGACCCATAATGATAATCGGGTGTCGGTTATTACACCGGCCATGATTCACGGATCAGCTTTGTATAACTATTTGGCGACTTATCCAGATCGTTTGGTTGATGTTGGCATTGCAGAAGGACATGCGGTGACCATGGCGGCGGGAATGGCATCCCGGGGAATGAAACCTTTTGTTTCGATTTATTCGACCTTTATTCAACGGGCTTATGATCAAATCCAACACGACGTCTGTTTGCCGAATTTAAACGTGGTTTTCGGCGTGGATCGTTCAGGCGTGACAGGGGCCGATGGGAAAACCCACCAAGGAATTTACGACATTGCCATGTTAAGGCCGTTCCCTAATATCACCATTATGATGCCTCGCAACGAAGAGGAAGCCTTTAACTTACTTTATACCGCTTACCGGATCAATGGCCCGGTAGCCATTCGTTATCCACGCGGTAATGTACCGAAGATTACCCCTAAATACAGCGAATGGAAAGAAATTCCTATTGGGAAATGGGAATTCTTAAAAAGTGGTAAAGACGTTGCTGTTTTATCTTTTGGTCCAGTTCTTGAAGAATTAGTCGCCTTGTCGGAACAACTCATGGATGAGCATCAATTAGATGTGGGTGTGATTAACGCCCGCTATATCAAACCGCTTGATACCGAAGTGCTTGATGTGCTGGCCGATATGAAGGTGCCGATTTTGATTTACGAAGAAGCGTCCCTTACGTGTGGTTTAGGAAGTGCTGTGCTGGAGTATTACAGTCAGACGAAACAACAAGCTAATGTGGTTCGAATGGGACTACCGGAAGCCGCCATCGGGCATGGAGACGTTGATCTCGTATTAAAATCGCTGGATTTATCCATCGCTGACATTAAAGATCAGATTTTAAAGACGTTAGGAAAAGGAGACCAAGGTGATGAGTAAGGAAAGGCAATGAGTTCGAATTTTTAATTCGATATACGATTGCCGACCTCACTGCTTCCTCACTCCAAGAACACTTGTAAGTCTATAACGTTCATTCTTCACGAAGACTTAAGGGCGCAGGACACAGGAACGATTGGAAGCCACGACGTCTATGTAGAAAGGATAAAATATTTATGCAGAAAGAAAGATTAGACGTCTTGCTCACCACCCTTGGCTTTTTCGATTCTAGGGAAGTTGCGAAGCGGGCCATTATGGCAGGAATCATTTTAGTTAACGATGAGCCCATTGATAAAGCAGGAACTAAAGTGGCGGTAGATGCTGAGATTCGGATCAAAGGCAAGGTCATGCCTTACGTCAGCCGCGGTGGCTACAAATTAGAAAAAGCCATTGAGGCTTTTGATTTGGATTTGACGGACCGGATTATCATCGACGTTGGCGCTTCAACGGGTGGATTTACCGATTGCGCTTTGCAAAACGGAGCGATGTTTTCCTATGCGGTGGACGTTGGTAGTAACCAACTGGCTTGGAAATTACGGAGCGACGATCGGGTCTTAAGCATGGAGCGAACGAATTTTCGTCACATGGAAAAAGAAGATTTAAAACACGGCTTGCCGACCTTCGCATGCATGGACGTCTCCTTTATTTCCATCAAACTGCTATTGCCGGTACTGAAGGAAATCTTACCACCGAGCGGTGAGATCGTTGCTTTGATCAAACCTCAGTTTGAAGCGGGACGTGATGCCGTTGGTAAAAAAGGCATTGTTAAAGATAAGAAGGTTCATCAACAGGTCATCTGCGACATCGTTGACTTTGTCAGGGAATTGGGTTTCGTCCCACTAGGATTAACCTACTCACCGATTAAAGGTGGAGAAGGGAACATCGAATTTTTGATATACCTAGCGAATACCGGCGAAGATGTGGTGACCGAACAGATGATCGATGCCGTTGTAGCAGAAGCTCATGAAAGCACGTGATTGTGCTTTTTTTTGACCGCTTAATAAAATTCACTACAAGGTGGAATTGGGGATTTTTTCAAGTGAAATGCGTTTGATTATACCGAAAAGTCCCCTTAATTTTTCGAAATGGATAAAAAAGGGGATTTATTTAGTCTAAGGAGGTCTAGATTGTCGACAAAGTCCCCTATTTTCATTGTTTTTATCTAAATCGGGGATTTTTATGAGCGAAACGTATGGAATGACACATAAAAGTCCCCTTAAATCTAAATAATTTTCAAAAAAGGGGACTTTGTGGCAGAACTTTGTGATAGAATAGAGTCAAGTTTATTAAAATGAGGTGTTCATAATGAAAAGGATAGAATCCGAACTCAATAAAGTTAGAAAGCTCTTGAAAACCATCGATGAAGAATTAAAAAACTTACCACCTGGCACATTGAAGAAAAGAGTTAATCAGAGAGGAACGTTTTATTTTCACTGGCTTAGTGGCAAAGAAATCGGTATCACCCGTAATCGCACTCTCATCCAGCAACTCGCTCGTAAAAAATACCTTCTTGTTCGGAAGTCGCAACTAGAAAATAACATTAAAAAGTCGATGGAAAAATTTGACACAACAACTTCTCACGAACTCATTAACAAGTTACCAGCGGCTTATCAAGGATTACCATTGAGCTATTTTTACCATCCATCGATCGAACCGTGGTTGACAGAGGGTTACGATAAAAACTCTTATTCCCATGAATCAGGCAGCTACTTCTCCAAAAGCGGCATCGCCCTAAGATCTAAATCAGAAGTCATGATTGCTGATCTTCTTGACCATTATCAAATTCCTTATAAATACGAACGACCCCTCAAATTTGGATACAACAACAAATACCCTGACTTCACCATCAAGCACCCTTTCACTGGTGAAGAAATCCTCTGGGAACATTTTGGCGCCCTACATCAGAAAGGTTACGAAGAAAGAAT
>Ga0131853_10015380_pt1 | contig 13990 bp, 14 predicted proteins | sample TergutLab28metaG_FD_92764 | JGI IMG/M metagenome (GOLD analysis project Ga0131853, IMG submission 92764) | Labiotermes labralis P1 segment gut microbial communities from Petit-Saut dam, French Guiana - Lab288 P1 (version 2) (version 2) | ecosystem: Host-associated > Arthropoda: Insects >... | reverse complement strand
TTAACCGCGAATAGCGCGAATGAACGCGAATAAGTTCAAAAGCAGCAAATCTTTTATTCGCGTATATTCGCGCTATTCGCGGTTAAATGGTTTTTGGTTTTAATAATCAGGGGATTCCGGGTCGAGCCCGGAATGACGGGTTGAGGGTTTTGTCATCCTGAGTGTAGCGAAGGATCCTTCACTTCGTTCAGGATGACAGACAGAGACCATTTTGACAATATTAGTTTCAGATTAGATTGGCATGAACTCGGGGTGACGTAGGTGAAAGATTAAATAAATATCTCGCCAACCATATATGTAACAGCCTTGCCGCCAATTTTCACCCTATCCTCCTCGGCACGGCAAAACAGCTTGCCGCCGCGTGCAGATAGCTGTGCGGCATTAAGCTCGTTTTTGCCCAGCACATCGCGCCAATATGGCACAAGCAGGGTATGGGCAGAGCCCGTTACAGGGTCTTCGTCTATACCAATTTTAGGGCCAAAATAGCGGGACACAAAATCCAGGTCTGCGGCATCCCCCGGCGCGGTTATGATAAAGCCCATCAGGTCGATATCAGCGGCCTTTGCAAGGTCACAGACAGCATCCCTCACCTGCGTCTCGTTTTCAAAAATCAGCATGTATTCTTCTGTGCCGCGCCAAGCCTCTTTTGGCGCGAAATTAAAACACGATGGCACATCGTCTGCACCTATTTGCCAAACCCTATCCATCGGAAAATCCAGCACCAGCAGGTCGTCTTCGTAGTCCACTTTCAGCACACCGTGCTGCATGGACTTAAAAGCAAGGCGGCCCGCATAGCCCTCGTGGGCATAAAGCACATGGGCCGCCGCAAGGGTGGCGTGGCCACAAAGGGGTACTTCTGTTGTGGGCGTAAACCAGCGTATAGCCAGCTCCCCTGCCCTATCCAGCACAAAGGCCGTTTCGGATAGATTGTTTTCTGCCGCAATGTTTTGCATAAGCTCCTCGGCAGGCCAGTCGCCGCTAACAAGGCAAACCGCCGCGGGGTTTCCGCGAAATAGTTGGTCTGTGAAAGAATCCACTTGGTATAGTTTCATAAAGAACCCTCCTTGCGTTGCTATTGACATGTCGAAAAATATCGAATATACTTAATGTGCGGTTTTGCGTCACGAGCGGTATGGTTTTGCGTCTGGTAGGGGGTCGAAATGGGCTTTCCGAAAGGAGGTGCAGCCATGACGATTTACGAATTGCTTACTTTAATATGGATAACTTTTATGGGAATTAGTGCGCTGATAGAAGTTGTCGAATACATAAAGAAGACAGCAAAGAGTAAACGCCGCTCCAACGTCAAAAAGTAGCGGCGTTTTGATATTTCAAAACCAGTCGTGAAGCCTGCCGTTCGGCAGAATCGTCAGGAGGTTTGGCCAACCTCCTGTTTTTTATCTTGGCCTAATTATACACCAAAAATCACAAAATGTCAACGAAAATTTGTGGTTGCAGAAAACATGCCAAAAGATGTATAATGGATATAGGCAAGCATAGACTTGTATTAGCCATTCAACTTACAAAGTAGCATAATTAAAGTTGATTGGCAATAAAGGAGTGAGGATTTTATGGGCAAGAAAGCGAATTATTTTCTCGGGCTTTTGTCGGGCGTAGCCCTTATGGTGGTTGTGTGGGTGGCCTTTTTGTCGGTTGACACCGTGCAAACCCCTGTACGTGATGCACCAACTGCGGCAGCCGCAGCGGCAGAGCTTGACGGCGCGGATATCTTGGAAAAGCTCCATCATATCCACAGAATTATCGAAAACAACTTTATAGGGGATTTTGATCTGGAGCTTGCCATAGAGATGATGTTTGCAGGCTTTGTGTATGGCGCGGGCGACCCATACACGGTATATATGGACGAAGTGACCTTTGCGGCTTTTAGAGAAGAAACCGAGGGCAGCTTTATTGGCATTGGCGTTAGCATTACTGTGGATGTTACGGACAATCGCATCCTGATAATTTCACCTTTCGAGGGTTCTCCCGCCTTCGAGGCCGGCATACTGCCCGGCGACAAAATTGTACGCATAAACGGCTACGAGGTCTTTGGTGATGGCATTAACGAAGCCATACGCATGATGCGCGGCGAGGCCGGAACAGAGGTTATTGTAACCATCTACCGCGAAAGCAATGGCACAACATTTGATGTGCCCATAATTCGCGCTGTTATAGAGGTAGAAACCGTGCGCTCCAGCGTTTTGGAAGGCAATATAGGCTATATACGCATATCCCAGTTTGACCGTGTGACCTATGAGCAATTTGTGACAGCCTATGAGCGGCTGATGGAACAAAATGTAGGCGGCCTGATTTTGGATGTGCGCAACAATCCCGGCGGGCTGCTGGATGTGGTAAACAACATAACCAATATGCTGGTGCCCGAGGGCATTATAACATACACAGAGGATGCGCAGGGCCGCAGGGTGTATATTCCTTCGGATTCCAGACAAATAGAGATACCCCTTGTGGTGTTGGTTAACGGTAATTCGGCTTCGGCATCCGAAGTTCTTTCGGGCGCAGTACTAGACACCGGCGTGGGCGAGTTGCTGGGCACAACCACCTTCGGCAAGGGTCTTGTGCAAAACATCTTCCCATTGCGCGATGGCTCTGCGGTGAAAGTAACTGTACAGCGATACTTTACGCCATCGGGCCGCTCTATCCATGGCGAGGGCATAACGCCCAGCCATTATGTGGAAATGGATGTAGAGCTGACCAATAACCTTATGCGCCTGTCTCCGGAAGAAGATGTGCAGCTGCAAGAGGCTTTGAATGTGATTAATGGGATGATTGGGCAATAATGTATATTTTTACGTAAGACAACAGCAGAGGTGATTACTCTTGAAAATAAAGTATATAGACCTCTTTAGCGGATTAGGCGGCATGAGGCTTGGCTTCGAGACCGCTTTGCAGTCATTAGGCCTTACCGGCCAGCATGTGTTTTCGTCAGAAATTAAGCAATATGCCGTAGAGGCCTACCAGAATAATTTTAGGGATACGCCAAAAGGCGATATAACACAAATTGATTCTGCCGATATACCGGATTTTAACTTTTTGCTGGCAGGATTTCCCTGCCAGGCGTTCTCGTCTGCCGGCAGGCGTCTGGGCTTTGAAGACACCAGAGGAACTCTCTTTTTCGATGTCGCAAGAATATTAAAAGATAAGAAGCCCTTGGGTTTTCTGCTGGAAAATGTAGAGGGGCTTGTTACCCACGACAACGGAAAGACCTTGGCAACTATGATTGATGTGTTGACAAGCATTGGCTATATTGTAGATAAGAAGGTCTTTGATGGCAAGGACTTTGGGCTTGCCCAGTCTCGAAAACGCATATATATCTATGGCACACTATCCCAAGCAGTAATCCTGGAAGCTTTTACCCCATGCTCCGCCAACCTATCCGAAATTATAGAGCATACGATACCCGCTAAGGAAACCGAATTTACAAAAAAACTGCTAAAGCATTACAATATCGAAGATGTCATTGGAAAAAAAATCAAAGACAAGCGTGGGGGGACAGATAACATCCATAGCTGGGACTTTGCGCTAAAGGGCGAGGTTTCTGCAAATCAAAAAGAACTGCTAGGCCTATTGCTAAAACAACGCCGAAATAAGAAATGGGCAGCTCTTCATGGAATTGACTGGATGGACGGGATGCCTCTGACCCTAGAGATGATTTCTACATTTTACAATGATATTAACCTCAAAGATACCCTTGACGACTTGGTCGTTAAGGGTTATTTGGCGTATGAGCACCCAAAAAAGAAGGTCGAGGGCAGGCGGATATACGACACCGATAAGCCCAAGGGGTATAATATCGTCACAGGAAAACTATCCTTCGAATACAGCAGAATATTGGATCCGGCTGATATTGCACCAACCCTTGTAGCAACCGATGTTACGCGCCTTGGTGTTCCCGTCGGGGATGGGATAAGGTCATTAACCATCAGAGAGGGGTTGCGGCTCTTTGGTTTTCCCGAAACCTATAGCCTGGATTTTCTAAAAACAAAGGATGCCTTCGATTTGCTGGGTAATACGGTTTGTATTCCGGTTGTGGCGTATGTTTCAAGCCATCTATTGCAGTCTGCCTTTACAAAGGAGGGTATTTCCGATGTTACAATCACTTGAGCAACTGTATCAGAAAGCGTTAAATGACATAAAAGGCGAAAAAGGGGTTATCACAATAAATATCGGTGGCATACCCAAAACAAGCCGCTCTAACGATATTATTGGCAATTGTGTTCAAGAGTGGATTCCCCAATGGCTTGAGGATAATGGCCTAAAGCTGGAAACAAACCCCAGCTCCCAGGCTTTTCCTGATTTTACCGCAAATATAAACGGCAAAAAATACGATATGGAAATAAAATGCTGGAATTACAATAACAATCCGGCTTTTGATATATCAAACTTCGATGGCTTTTACCGAGAGATATACAGCAGTCCTGCCAAGCTATATGCAAAGTATTTGATTTTTGGCTATGTCCCAACTACCCATGGCTTTAAAATAGAAAATATCTACCTTAAAAACCTGTGGGAGATAACAGGGAAAGCATCTAAATATCCTATTGGGTTGCAGGTTAAGCAGGGGCGGCCCTTTGCGATACGCCCAATATCTTTCCACAAGCCAAACCATAAAGCATTTGCGGGTATTGATGAATTTGTAAACGCGATGTATGAGGCAAGAAAGCTCTTTAAGTTGGAAAATATGATAGAGCCTGATGCTTGGCTTGAACATGTAATCAGTAAAATAAGTGATAATCAGCAGAGGCAGGAAGGCTTATGATTCATATTATACTCATCGGAATTTCGCAAGAGGCTGCAAATGCCTCTAAATCAGATATTTTGCTGCTTGCGGCCAAGCAACAATGCCATGTGGAAGTCGCAGCCATTGCTGACTCGGATGATTTACCGATGTACTTGCCCCAATGCAATATCTTGGCAATAGAAGATAAAGTAATGGACACAGAGGGTTCTCGCATTTTTGCAATGTTAAGAAGCTCTGTGTCGCCTGAGTGCCAAGATTTTGCGGTAATAGTGTATTCCTCGCCCATTGGCGAGCCCTGCTTCAAGAAATGGTTGGAGAGCTTGCCCCCTAAAGGAATTGCCATCCCGCTGCTAAGAGGCCGCAAAACCGAGCTTGTTAATAGTATCGCATATTTTGAGAACAAATCCAGAAAAGTCTTTGTAAAAACAGACGAGAGCCACTACCCTACAACCCTTTGCATGAAACAGACCGAAGAGCTTGTGGCGGCATTTCCTTTTTTGTCACCCTATGTGGGGTATCTGGTAAATTTGGGCTGGGTAGAGCAAATTAGCTCTCGCGACATTATCTTAAAAAATGGCGAGATTCTGCCTTTGTCCCAAAAACGTGCCTCTGCATTCAGAAAGGCGTATCGAGATTTCTGTAAATCATGATGTCTAGTTTGCAAAGAAATCTGTCTGTTTTGCTTGAACTATTGTATTGTGTTTGTCTGCATGATATAATCCTATCAAAACCAATGATGGAGGTATTTTTATGAAAATTGCAGATAATGTAGCAATGCTGCCTTTGATGGCAACTGTGCCCGGCCGTGAAATGGCCCTGTATATGACCTTGGCTTGGGATGACAGCAATCTGGTGCTGATTGATGCTGGCATACCAGAACAGGCACAGGCCATAGCCAAACTAATAGCAGATGCGGGGTTTGACGCAAAAAATCTTACGCACATCATCATCACCCATCAGGATATGGACCATATTGGCAGTATTTCGGAACTGCAAAAAATAGCACCCAATGCCAGGCTTCTGGCGCATTGCGATGAAGCCCCATATATGGATGGCCGCAAAACACCTGTTCGACTTGCTGGATTGCTGGAGAATTATGACACTTTCCCGCCGGAGGCCCAAGCGCAAATTGATGAATACAAAAAAAGCATAGAAGCCGGGGAGTTTAGACTTAAAATCGACCAAGAGCTGATGGATAAAGAGGTGCTGCCTATTTGCGGCGGCATAGAGATTGTACATACGCCCGGCCACATGCCGGGGCATATCGCGCTGTTTTTGCAGCAAAGCCGCATAATGGTTTGTGGCGACGCTGCAAATATTGAAGATGGGCAGATTTCTGGGCCAAACCCGGTGCATACGCCGGATATGGAAATGGGCATGCAGTCGGTGGAAAAAATTAAAGGATATCCTTTGGCAGGCATAGTGGCCTATCATGGCGGCTTCCTTGAAATTAAGAGTTAAGAGTTATAAATATAGTCATTATAACTATAAACAGCCGATGGGATTCATCGGCTGTTTATTTCTATTATAGCTTCTTTTATTTCCAGCATCTGCTTGCTTTGTAGCCGCAAAGACAGGTAGCTGTCGTTTTTGCCTTCTGCAAAGAGCGTTAGTTTGTCGCTGATATTAACTACCAAACCGGTGGCTGTGTATTTTTTTGAAAACACTATGTGGTCGCCACTGATTTGCCTAAGCTCTATTATGGTATCTGTGCGCGCTTGGTTCATTAGACGTAAGGATAGGTCAACATCATATCTTTTACTCGGGGGCAGAACTATCACAAATTCATCATTAATGCGCGTGGTGCGCACGCCGTCCTCGCAACACACTTTGTGGCAGAATTGTAGTGTTCTGCATGACGACCAAGCATATTTCGTGTCAGCCACAAATTTGGAGATGCATTTGCAGGGTTTTGGCGGACAGGGCTTAGGTTTTGGGGGATGCGGCGGAATGGGCGGACATGGGCATGGCTTGGGGCAAGGCGGACAGGGCAAACAATCCGTCACCAGCCGCAGCTTGTTTTTTAGCACCATTTGCAAATCCCCTATTCTTTCGATAACCTGCGCCGCTGATTGGTTTATGCGCAAAATCAGTTCGCGGTCTTTTTTTCGCTCCCAGTTCAGATTTTCTAGGGCACTTTCTATTTTTTCGCTCTCTGCCGTCAAAATTCGGGCAAGCGCGGTCTCTTCCATGGCTATGGAGGTTATAATGGCGTTTAAGGCCTCCTCGCGGGTTAATATATCTTTGCTATCAGGAAATTTCGGCATGGACATTGCAATTGCCCCCTTTGTTGCGGCTATTGTCATTCAACTTTAGGGCCTGTTCCCGCTAACGAAAACGCATATTTGAGGTCGATGCTTCCGCCACTCTGCGTCGCTTCCTCCTAGCGTGCCTTTGGGCACGTGTCGTCGTCAGCTCCTTGATTGGCGAAAAATCGCCTCTCAAATCTGCGTTTTCTTATAGCGGGAACAGGCCCTAATTGAATAACTATATTGCATACTATGAGAAAAATTGCATAATTGTGATTTGCCGGGGGGATAATGTTAAATAAAAAGGGGATTGCCATGAAAATATACGAACAAAATCCAGCCGCGATAATTGCACTATGTCCCAAAATGCCTAGTGAAAAGGGGTCGCCACACGCTGCACAGCCCTTTTCGGCCTGCATGGGCTGCCCGCATCATTCTTTTATGAGCTGTAATGTGCCGGGTGCGGCTTCGTCAGCTGCACCTACTAAGAGCACAGGCTTGACTAGCGGGCTGTAGATAGTGGACATTTTGTATCAATATAGAAATACATCGCTAGGGCCTGTTCCCACTAACGAAAACGCAGATTTGAGAGGCGATTTTTCGCCAATCAAGGAGCTGACGACGACACGTGCCCAAAGGCACGCTAGGAGGAAGCGACGCAGAGTGGCGGAAACATCGACCTCAAATATGCGTTTTCGTTAGCAGGAACAGGCCCTAGATTGCTTCAGGCCCGATATCCCCATCTATATATTTATCGTCGCCCTCGCAATGACGTTTTTGAAGCAACGTTACGCCGCTATTCCTTGTCATAGGAGCGGCGTTTGTTCTTTATTTTCCTAGTCAATGTGTTCGTATTTTTCTACATGTCAAGAACCGCTTTTTTTCGAAAATTACAAAGAAGATGTGGACAAACAGTATCGAAAATGATATAGTTATACCAACTTGCAATCAAAGATTGCAAGTTGGTATAACCCATGAGAAAATCAAAAGTAAAGGAGGATTTTAATGAGAAAAACAATGAAACTGTCCGTGACAACGCTGGTTTTGGCTCTTATTTTGGGTCTAGGTGTATTTTCGCCTACCATTGTATATGCTGATGAAATCGGTGTCACAATCAACGGCGCAACTGTTGTGTTTGACGGCCAAGGCCCGGCCATTGTAGACGGTCGCACGTTGGTGCCTGTACGTGGTGTGTTTGAGCAGCTGGGCTTTGATGTAAGTTGGGACGGGGACAGGCAAGTGGCTACCTTGACAAGTGATGACTACATAGTCGTTATATTTGTTGGCCACCTATTCTTTCGCCTGTATGAAGCAGGGGCCCCGCTGGAATCAGATGGACAAACATGGCAGCTTGATGTGCCCGCACAAATTATTAATGGCAGGACAATGCTGCCAATTCGTACTGTGCTAGAGGCCGTTGGATATCATGTAGGCTGGCACGCAGATGCGCGGACAGTAATTGTGGCCTCAGAGCCTATCGAACCCGAGGATTTAGAATTTTATAACCCAATCGCCCATTGGTATAATTGGCATGATATTCCTTTTAGCGCGTGGCAGTCAACATTTACGCTTGTAAATGAAGGCAATGCCATGGGTGTGGACTGGTTTTATGTCGTAGAGGTTGGTGTCATGTTAAGTTTTGACTACGGGCAAGCATCCCGCGAAAGCAGCCCCGGCATCTTTATCGCGCCTATCCAATTGTTCATGGACCAACCCTCTACATCTGTCGCAGAGCTTCGCGAGATGTTTGCCAATGCCGATTTCGAAATGGTGTTTGACGACTATTTCGAGCAGTGGATAATCTTGGCCTACACGCCCGAATACGCCTTCCGCTTTATGCTGACAAATGAAAACGACACAAACATCACCAGCGTCTGGATTTCCAGAAATTATAATTAAGTAGCTTTTTGATAAATCCCCTGAACGCTTACATTCCATTAGGGCCTGTTGCCACTTGGCTAAGCAAAGTTAAAGTGTGTAATGGCGCAGTTGCCAACACCTTTCAAAGGGGAGTGATTCGTTATAAAACACAACGCTAGATTGCTTCGGGCTATATATCCTCGTCTATGCAATTCCCGTTGCCCTCGCAATGACACTACCAAAAGCCACGAGCCATAAAGCCCGAAGCAATCCAGCAACGCAAATTCCTTAACGACGCAAATGGCCACTCCCGCAAAGAAAACCCTTGCAATTGTTTGTAAACTATGGTATAATATGTGTAATCTATCATTTGTGACGGAGAGTGGGCATAGTCCCGCTCTTTGCTGTTATGTGGAACTTTATACAAGAAAGGACTGATAAAATGCCTGCAAATAGCGAGCTTATCGACACTATTGCTCTTATAGAGAAAGAAAAGGGCATCGACAAAGAGACCCTCTTTGAAGCAATTGAATCCTCGCTTATCTCTGCGTGCAAGAAAAATTTTGGAACCAGCCAAAATATCCGCGTTAGTATTGACCGCGAGACCGGAAGTGTCAATGTTTTTGCGCAAAAGGAGGTTATGGAAGACGACGATATCGAAGATACAAATCTGCATATTTCTTTAGCCGATGCCCGCGAAATTAGCTTGGAATACAATATAGGTGATATTGTGGAATTTGTTGTTACACCGCGGGATTTTGGCCGCATATCTGCACAAACCGCAAAGCAGGTGGTTGTGCAGAAATTTCGCGAGGCCGAGCGCAATAAGGTTATAAAAGAATTTAAAGACAGGGAGTATCGCCTGCTTTCCGGCGTTGTAGAGCGCGTAGAAGGACGCAATGTTTTTGTGGCCGTGGGGCAAAACGAATTGATGCTGCTGCCCGCAGAGCAAATCCCCGGCGAGCAATATTACGTAAACCAGCGCATAAAGGTGCTGGTACTGGATATAAAAGAAGGCGGGGGTCGTGGGCCATTAATACCCGTATCGCGCACCCATCCGGACCTTGTAACGCGACTGTTTGAGCAAGAAGTGCCGGAGGTGGCCGATGGCACAGTCATTATCAAGGCTGTGGCCAGAGAAGCCGGACACCGCACCAAAATAGCCGTGGCCAGCCTAAACACCAATGTGGACCCCGTGGGCTCTTGCGTGGGCGCAGGCGGCCAGCGGGTGAATGTGGTGGTTAACGAGCTAAACGGCGAAAAAATCGACATTATCACTTATAGCGACAACCCTAAGGAGTTCATTGCATCCGCCCTTAGCCCCGCCATTGTGCTGGCCGTGCGCGTGGAAGAAGGTGGCAAATCCGCCAAAATCGTTGTGCCGGACAATCAGCTATCCCTGGCCATTGGCCGCGAAGGACAAAATGCCCGTCTGGCCGCGAAGCTCACGGGTTTTCGGATAGATATAAAGAGCTATAGCAAGGCTTTGGAAGAAAACTTTATTGGCAGCGAAGATATGCTGGCTGACGAAGATGCAGCCCCGCCAGCCGAGGACATCGCTGTTGTGGACGAAGCCCAATACGCCGAGGCCGCAGCCGAATATTATGAATACGACGACGAAGAATATGATGAAGATGAGTATGACGAGTATGATGATGAATATGACGATGAGTATGATGATGAGTATGAATACGATGATGAGTATGATGATGAGTACGATGATGAGTACGATGATGCCGGCGTAGAGGGTGATGGCGATAAATAAGACCAAAGGAGTGCCGGGGTCGCGCAGAAAGCCGCCGGAGCGGCGATGCGTGGGCTGCCGCGAAATGAAAGACAAGGCAGAGCTAATGCGGATTGTGCGCACAGCCAATGAAGATCTTACTGGCTTTAGTGTGGACGACACAGGCAAAGCCGCCGGGCGCGGCGCATATATCTGCAAAGATGTGGATTGCTTTAAGAAAGCCGCAAAATCCGGGGGGTTTGACCGCTCTTTTAAGCAGAAAATCCCGCGGGAGGTCTATGAGCAGCTGGAGGGCATGATTGAGGGCTGAAAGCGATGGATAATAAGCGTGTTTCGATTATAACCACCATATCAATAGCGATTATTTTTGCCTTTACTGTGTTTGCAGCAGCTAAAACAACGCCCGGCAATATGTGGCTTAGTAATTATTTAAACTTCGTTTGGGATGCAAGGATGGCCACAGATGTAGTGGTTGCGGAATTTGTAGCACAGGAATCTGTTGGACTATTCACCCAATCTGAGTTCATTGTCCGCAATCGGATATTGGGCAATGCCCCGGATAGGATATTTGTGTATCAATTTGACTTATTTGAGTTAACAGGGAGGATGTTTCATCATTTTGCTATAGACACACAGTATTTGTTGATATTACGGAAAGTCAATGGTGTGTATGTCGGTTATCATGAAGATGGATTTATGCTCTCAACAAACCATGCGCCGATCTAAATAACCTGCCAATGGGAGTATCGAGAGTGGCTGTGATTGCGCATGTTAGGACTTTAACACTATTTAACTCTCCGGAAAGAGACTTTGTTAGGTAGGAAGATCCGGAGGATATTTAAGGAGAGTGCATGGACAACACAATTCAAAGGAAAAAACTGCTATCCATGCTGGCTCTGGCGCGCAAGGCCGGAAAGCTGCTGGCAGGTGAGGAAACCTGCGAAAAAGCCATACGAAGCGGCGAGGCAAGGCTGGTGCATGTAGCCACCGATGCCTCTGCCAATACCCAAAAGAAATTCGGCAACAAAGCGCAATTTTATGAAACGCCAATATATAGTCTTTTTACGAAGGAGGAGATAGACCGACACATAGGCCTGCACAACCGTGCCACCTTTGTAGTCACAGACGAAAATTTTGCAAGAAAAATATTGGAAATTATAGAGGCGCAGACCTCTATGGGAAGGTGATTGCATGGCCAAAAAGAGGATTCATGAATGGGCAAAAGAAATGGGGATTGTGTCGTCGGAAATTATTAAATTTCTGCCGACTATTGGCATAGAGGCCAAGACCCATTTTGCTTCTATTGATGAGGCGGATGCCCAAAAGGTGCGGGAGCATTTTGGAGCTGGTAAAAGAGAAGTAAGCGCGCAAGCAGTAGAGGTTAAAAAAGAAACGAAGAAGGTAGAGGCTAAGAAGGAAGAGGGCGCGGCAGAAAGACCTGTGCGGCTGGATGCGGATGGCAACCCTATACCGCGTAAAAAGCGACCCCTTGGGCCGGATGGCAAGCCGTTGCCAAGACCTGTGCGATATGATGCGGATGGCAATCCTATTCCTAGGCGGGAGAGGCCGCTTGGGCCGGATGGTAAGCCTTTGCCGCGTCGTGAGAGGCCTTTGGGGCCGGATGGTAAGCCCCTTCCAAGGCCTGTGCGATATGATGCGGCTGGCAATCCTATTCCTAGGCGGGAGAGGCCGCTTGGGCCGGATGGTAAGCCTTTGCCGCGTCGTGAGAGGCCTTTGGGGCCGGATGGTAAGCCCCTCCCAAGGCCGCCTAGGCTTGGTGCGGATGGTAAGCCTTTGCCGCGTACCGACAGGCCGCCTCGCGAGGGAGGCAGAGGCGACAGGCCGCCGTATAATCGTGATGGCAGGCCGGACAATAGGCCGCCTAGGCTTGGTGCGGATGGTAAGCCCATCCCCCGTGGTGATAGACCGCCCCATAGAGGCGACAGGCCGCCTAGGGATGGCGACAGACCGCCTTTCCGTAATGATAGGCCACGCCCGGCAGGTGGTGCGCCTGGTTCTCATGGCGGCGGAGGCCGTCCCCAGGGCCAGGGTGGCTATCAAGGCCAAAACCGCCCGGGTGGCGGTGGTGGTCGTCCCGGTGGTGGCGATAGACCGCAATTTCGCGGTGGCGACAAGCCCCCATTCCGCGGTGGCGGAGGTGGCGGTGGCTTTGGCGGTGGTCGTCCCGGTGGTGGTGGTACTGCCGGTGCTTTTGGCAGAACCGGCAAGCCCGGCGACCAAAAACAGCAAGCCCCGGATAAGCACGGCAGACGGCAAAAGCTAGAAACATCCAGCAAAAAGGATAAGCGCAAAGACCGCATTGCTGATGATAGCAAGGAAAAAATGCTGTCGCGCCAAAATATTGCTAAAATTCCGACAAAGCCGGAAGAACCGCGCACAATCCAAGTGCCTGCTTTGCTGACCCTAAAAGAGCTGGCAGAACTGATGAACAAACAGGGTGCAGAGCTGGTTAAATCCCTTATCAAAAAAGGTGAAATGATAAGCATAAACCAGGAGATTTCCTTTGAAAAAGCCATGGAAATAGCCATGGAATACAATATCTTGGTTGAGGAAAAGATAGAGATTGATATACTTGAAGAAGTCTTTGCAGAGGGCGAAGAGGGCGAAGATGTGCTGGTCGGCAGGCCGCCCGTTGTGGTTGTTATGGGCCACGTAGACCATGGTAAAACATCCCTTTTGGACTCTATTCGCAAGACGGATGTGGTGGTTGGCGAGGCCGGCGGCATAACGCAGCATATCGGTGCTTATACTGTCAGTATCAATGACAGACCAATAACTTTCCTGGACACGCCGGGTCACGAGGCCTTTACGGCTATGCGTATGCGCGGCGCACAGGTTACGGATATTGCTGTGCTGGTAGTTGCGGCGGATGATGGCGTAATGCCCCAGACCGTAGAAGCCATAAGCCATGCAAAGGCCGCCGGGGTTGAGATTATTGTTGCCATAAACAAAATTGATAAACCCAGCGCAAACCCGGATAGGGTTATGCAGGAGCTAACAGAGCATGGCCTTGTTGCAGAGGCATACGGCGGCGATGTGATATGCGCTAGGGTATCCGCCCATACAAAAGAGGGTATTGATAATCTGCTAGAAATGATACTGCTTGTTGCAGACATGAAGGAATACAAAGCCAACCCCAACAAGCGCGCCCGCGGCACTGTTATCGAGGCCCAGCTGGACAAAGGCCGCGGCCCTGTGGCAACTGTGCTGATAAAGGCCGGCACCCTGCGGGTTGGTGACCATATTGTGGCGGGCACGGCACATGGCCGTATACGCGCCATGATAAGCGACAAAGGCCAAAAAGTGCAAGAAGCCACACCATCTGTGCCTGTGGAAATTTTAGGGCTACACTCTGTGCCG
>Ga0131853_10015378_pt1 | contig 13990 bp, 8 predicted proteins | sample TergutLab28metaG_FD_92764 | JGI IMG/M metagenome (GOLD analysis project Ga0131853, IMG submission 92764) | Labiotermes labralis P1 segment gut microbial communities from Petit-Saut dam, French Guiana - Lab288 P1 (version 2) (version 2) | ecosystem: Host-associated > Arthropoda: Insects >... | reverse complement strand
ACTAAAGATTCAGGTCTTCTGAAATACGTATTACGTTATGTCGTTGGGTTAATGCTTCCCACATTTCCAGGTAATGTGATGACTCCACCTCCAACGGTAAGACACTCCAAGTCTAAGTCTCTTGAACACGAAGACGATCACTAACCCAGTGAACACAGCGTCTTAGCCCAGAGGACCTGAATCAGCTACACTGCTGTAACAACCGCATGGCTTTTTATATTACGCTCATTAAATATTTCTCTCTCCAGGTAAAGAAATCTGTAACATCGATCTGCAGACAAGAAAGAGATTGTTTCTCTGTACGACTAGGTAGTAAAACAAGTTTCCGTATCATTGTAAGTTTCCAAAGTGTGGAATAAGCCTACATGTGCACACAGAGTTTCAAGAGGTAACGGGGGTTAAAGAAAAAGGAAAGCTTGAGACAGGGATCATGCAGTCGGCAACGTCCAGCACATACTTAAATTGGCGTCGATACAGTGCCAAGGAGGTTGGCAACCTGCGAGTGCTAATTTCTCAGATCAACGTCATTGAAAATGTTTAAGTAATTGTTATTTTAGGCGCGTTAGCAAAAATGCGAAAAGCGACTATAAGCTTCGTCACGTCCGCCTGTCTCTCTGTCTGTTTGCATGAAACAACTCAGCTCTCACTGGAAGGAAAATCATGGAATAAGAATTTTTCGAATATCTGTCGAGAAAATTCAAGTTGCATTAAAATCTGGCATAAAAAACAAGTACTTTACATGAAGACCAATATACTGTGCATTTCTATTACATCTTACTCAGTTCTTCTTAGAATGAGGAATGTTTCAGACAAAAGTTTAGAGAAAATCAAAACACACATTTTATCTTATGTTTATTGGACCGTGCATCATCTTGATAGTTGAAAAGAGACCAAATTGATGTCACCTGCTTTGTTATTTCATTATTTAATGCTCAACATGTTACGGATGTTAATACATCCACCCTCAGGAGCTTGCGACTTATTTGTTGAGTTATTTCATGGGCTGTATTGCTCTGGTTCGATGCGTGTTGGTGTTACGTTGTGGTTTGGCTGGTGTGGTGTGGTATCCGGATGCAGGCTTCAGCCTGTTGTGGTAACCTCTTTTACACAGCAGTACAAGAAGCTGCCACACTGAAAGTTAACACACGTCAAACACTACAAATATAAACAGTGAGCATCACTAACAGTGGACAAATTCACATAGTGCAAAATCAAGAGGACGTTGCCACAACAGGCTGAAGCCTGCATCCGGATACCACACCACACCAGCCAAACCACAACGTAACACCAACACGCATCGAACCAGAGCAACAAAACCCATGAAATAACTCAACAAATAAGTCGCAAGCTCCTGAGGATGGATGTATTAACATCCGAAACATGTTGAGCATTAAATAATGCAATAATAACGCAAGTGAAATCAAGTTGGTCTCTCTTTATTCAACACATTTTATGTTCACACACACTCTTTTTTAAATCACACCGTTTATGAGATAATGTGGAAAAAGACTGTGCACCTGGGCAGGCCACAGAGAACAATATAATACCACGCATGCGCATTACATATTGGATATCTAAGGCTACAAACACACACTCAGAATATGTAATATTTATTGCTTGTCCACTGCAACAATGGTTGCATGAACGCGCCTGATCTTACGTTTATACGTGCATTGCCTGTCTTGTTCGTTATGTTATTTTCATTCATTTCGCAAGAGATCTTCGCAAGTGGCGCCATTCCAATTCCCTGCAGGCTTTAGAGCGACGGACCTGTTCTCGCGCTGATTTTGATAGGGAGACTTTTCCGACCACATTTGCCCGTTTCAAATTGCCTCCCTTGAATCCTGTAACCCCCCGAACTTTGCAAATACCATACATTTCGGCCTTACATTTACATATGCGTGTGTGTGTGTGTGTGTGTGTGTGTGTAAAGGATTGCCACATCTCTACAATTGAGGAATGTAACTAACCAGCTGATTTTTCAGTGACTTACTGAAGAATTACACTCGGAATCGAAAGTAACTCTTCAGTCCTGTAATATAATTTACAATAATCTGCACTGCCTACAAGTATAGTCTTTTGTATTAGGCAATATCAATAATACGAACTCCACGTGGAAGCTCTGACGCTGCTCGCACTCTATTCCAGAATCACCGGGAAGAATGTGACGCAATCTACGTTACGTATGTATGGCTTCACAGAACCTTAATTTGAGTAGCATCTAGAAGCTTTAAAAAACTGTCCATTTTCAAACCGTGCATATAAGATGATTAATATTTTAGTAACTTACTTCGTGTAACTTTATTAACGTATTCAGGAAACAGGAAATTACAGCAACATGATCCACGTCACACATTTCTTTGGAATAAAATAAGATAAAGCACGAACACGTAAGTCAGCTTCACATATTAAGGTTCAGGTAAAATGTCTACTATAATTGTAAACGTATAATAAATAGTAGAATATTTTGAAAAATGAAGGAATATATTTACTAAAATCAACAGCGCTTATTACATCACGAAATTTAGTATTTAGTATTTTATCAAGTCTCAATTAAAGCGTTTATTTGTACATAGGGTTGTGATGTAGGCCTACTGGAAATTAAGAGTTCCTGAAAATCAGAGTTCTAGCAGAAAGACTGTTATTTCCTTTGCTGTCGTGGGGGAACTAACAGCACAGACGTAGAATACATCAACATCTTGGATTCTGTCTATAATTGTCAGAAAATTTTGTGAAGAAACAGATACGATACATATAATGCACCAAAACCTCACTGCCTACAAAAAATTCGTTTCTAGTGGAGAAATGAAAACAGCTTTTCTGCCGAATCTAAAGGAGATTAGAATTTTGGATGAACTGAGTCATTCAGAAGGGATTAACGATTAGAAAATACAGAGATTTTATCAGTTAAGATACAAGAGACGGTAGTGTTAATAATCCAATGCTGGCTGGCTGTGTCATGTCAGCCAGCCATTATTCACTTAAGAATACAAACAACTAAAGGAAATTGTATTTCAACGTCACGAAAGAGAAATGAACAACAATTCTTTTACAGTGAAATGTAACGTACTATATCCTAACGTACTTTTCAACAAATCGTATTTTGACGTAAATAACTACTTTAAAACTTTAGGGTCTGAAATTCGTCAAAGTAATAATTAAACCTGTTGCTCCCACATCACGCCATACTACGGCCTCTGTATTACAAAACCCGTTGGTTAATATCCGTTAGAAGAGCACTACCTGCTTCTTCTGAGAGGCCTACGAAATCAACAAATACAATCTGTGGGCTAAATGCATAGTGCCGTTCAATACTGAATTAAGCGATAATTATAGTAATTCGTTACAGTGCCTTAGAGGATTAAAGAACATGTAAGTTTAATAAATTGTTGTTCTACGTTTGGAAGAAAATTTGTGTGTCTAGATATAACGTGTTATGACTTATCCTTTAAATGACACTCACTTGCCACTTTACCACCCAAAATTAGTGTAGGGTATTAAATTCTTATCTACGCCAAATTTACAGCAGACTGTAAATAAACCCCCCCCCGCGACACATAAAAATTTCGAGCATTCACAGCAATTGTAACTTGGCTTCTATTGAAATATAGACAGTTCTTTGCTGAAAATATGTATCTAAGTAATGGATCAATACGTGTAATGGATAAAGTGGAACTGTGACAGATTTACCTCAGTGTAGGCCACTGCGCTTTTCCACTGTCAGTCATCATTCTATATCCATTCGTCCATCATCCGGGGGATGAACAATGCGTCCATTACAGACTGCAGATCCAAGAGACATAGTCTCATCCCGCCGCATGAATAAAAAATATACTGGGTCAAAAGTTCCTTATGTCAACGTCGAAAGAGAAGAAGACACATTTTAAGCTTTGACATCCACATATAATGATCTGTAGCACTGAAACGGATTGAAAGGAAGTAGAGAGGGAACAATTTTTGTAATTCCTTCAGGGAACGTCGAAGAGTGATATGCAGGACATGGAAAGTCAGCATCCTGGGAAAGTTTCGCTTGACGAACTTCAGAATCGACAGACGGATTCATATTTCAATACGTAACAATTCGCACTACACAACTAAAACTTAAACATGTCCATTAACTATTAAAGTCTTTCGGGATATGATTCACTGCCGATTGGTAAACAGCTGTAGATGTTTTGCAGGAGCTCTCGGCTTCCTTCCTAAGGGTCTGATTCGTAGAAGACCATTTCTTGGAGTACTGGAGTGTGTTCCAAGTTGGAGAAAGCGACTCTCTAAGTTCACAACCTATACACAGGAAAACATTTTCCCTGCATCAATGATTCATCGGTTACAACTTTCTAACTGAAAATAATGTAGCTTCCTCGTGGCCGAGTGTTGAATTTTTATATCCGAAAAGTTGCAAATTTTTCGGCACAAATTACACAAAAAAAAAGCACATTAATTGACTCTAATACCACTGCAGACCCAACATTTGCACGGCTATAGTGTTGGCATTATTAATGCAGGTATTAAAGGGTATAATGAAAGGGTGTGTCCAGCTGAATACCAGACACTTAATGTTTTTCGAAAATGCTTCATTTAGTTCAGCTCTTCTCCTGCTGAACGAACTATCTCTAGTGAAGAATAATGCAGTTGCGGTTTTCCTATGTAACTACCACTTAACAAAGAATATCCGGGGGATTATTAAAAAGTAGGCCAAGGAAGTAAGCTCTCCCTGACAATTATTAATTGTTACATACCAACATATCAGTGGTTACACATAAATGAATAAATAGCATACAGGAGATGAGTTAGAAATACCAAGGTTACAGAATTGAAAAATTCTTGTATAAAACTAAATTAAATGCGAAAACCAAACAAAAAATTTCTGAAAATGGTAAAATAAAGCCTTGTGAATAGGTACGATTTACAGTTTCGAATAATTTAAATTAGAATGTAATGTTATATATAAAATAAACAGTAAAAGATAAAGGATAGGCGTTAGTAAATAGAGACAGCGGGTGTGTGCTGAAAAAACGTGATTTTAGCAGCCACACACACACACACACACACACACACACACACACGAATGTACTGGAGACTCAACAAACAAGTTTAATTAGATGTGATACCTACGCATCGGCCGTTACTTTAATTATGTAGAAAGAGTACTGGAATTTAAGTTAAAATTACATCGATGTTCCTCGTGCAATAGAAAACGCAGTTGATATTCTTCCCAAATATTTTGATTAATTTAGTAAAGTAAAGCGCATTCGTATATGTAATAAAATAAAGCAATGTCGTGAGGAATTCAAGGATATTTTCATGTGCTGAAGGAGGTTTAGGTGGCACATGAAGCAGTAAAATAAGAAGACTAAAGAGAATTTGAATAAAGGTAGACCAACTTGATGTGGTATCCGAGTGCAGGCTGAACCACTAGTGGTTCAGCCTGCACTCAGATACCACATCACCAACAGCCAACCCCGCTACATAACACCAACACGCCTCAAGTCAGCACAATACAGCCGACACAATAACGCACCAAGTAGTCGCAAGCTCCTGAAGATGGATGTATTAACATCTTAAACATGTTGAGCAGTAAATTGACATAATAAAGCAAGTGTCAAGTTGGTCTACCTTTATTCAAATATCAAGATGATGCACGGTCCAATACGCATAAGATTCACTAAAGAGAATATTCATACGAAATAGACAAATTTGAAATTGTCAAGGCGGGTTTGTGAAACTGATGCAAATGAACGCTAATCTACTCAAACTGTCTGCTTATTCGTAGACATAAAAGATTTAGTACCACAGTCACACAGAAGCTATTAATCTTTATCATGAGCCAGATTGCTCCATTCCACATAGCCACGTTCTATGTAAAAGTCATTTTAATTAATCCTTCCATGTGCCTTAAAGTGTCTACGAGTTTTCTTGCCTTAAATACTTCAGCGTAAACTCCTGTAGGCATCTCCCATTTCTGCCACACGCGTAACGTGCCCCACCTAATACCCTCCATGAAATAACTGCGTTAATAAGAGAAATATTTTTAGAGTAAAATCTGTGTTGCTATGCATTTCAATATCAAGGTCGACATGTATTTAAATTTTATAAACGTTCGTTCGCATCGTTAATTTTGAAGTTCGGTTAGGCCTGCTTAGTAGGAGAATAGGGTCTTACAGAATAAATGAAAACTAATAAAATTATGATGTAGATAAAAGCAAATAGCACTGTCATCTCGTCCCGCACAGAACGAAGTAAAATAAATTAAGGGTGAGGTAAGAAATCAAAGAAGAAAGCGCAATAAAATTGGAACAAATCTAATTGTTTCTTTGACCAGAATGTTGAATATACTTTAATTTCATGTACAGAAAAAATATCCGGAAATGAACGAGGAAACCTTTTATCTTAATACCCTGTAATTCATTGGCAACCAGAGTACAAACGTCTGTTGTAGATATATCCGTAGAATACTCAATTACCTCGTCATGTTCCGATTTCACAGAGACTTTGAAAGGTGAAATGAATATACACTCTCACACTCACATCACAAAACTGCAAGAATAACAAGTGTGGCAGTACTAATTTATTTAGGTTAATATTCCGTAAAATAAACACTACAGTATTAACTGAAGAATAAAAAACCAACTAGATGTCACTTATTATTTTATTGTACTTCTTATAGGCTCAACATGTTTCGGGACTACTATGCCCATCATCAGGAGCTTGCGACTATGATGTTGATTACCACATTGGTCGTTTCGTCCTTGGTTTGCTGTAGGTTGGAGGTTAGGTGCGGTTAGGCTGGAGTAGTGTCGGTGTTCCAACCCGGACACTACTCCAGCCTAACCGCACCTAACCTCCAACCTACAGCAAACCAAGAACGAAACGACAATGTGGTAATCAACATCATAGTCGCAAGTTCCTGATGATGGGAACAGTAGTGCCCGAAACATGTTGAGCCTATAAGAAGTACAGTAAAATAATAAGTGACATCTAGTTGGTTTTTTATTCTTCAGTTATCACAATGATGCACGGTCCAATAAACATCAGACTCTAGTATTAATTTGGAATCATTTAATTCGCTGATACTGTCCGTCTTCAATTGTTAAAATAATAAAAAAAATACTAAACACTACATTTCATGTAGAATGTCTGTTTCAACCTCTGAGTTACCACATGTATTACTTTTTTAAAAATTTTAGTTTTGCGAAAATAAGACCCATGCATATTTTCTATTTTCGGTTCTTGTGGTTTAATTTTGAGACAGCATGCATACTGTCTGCATACATATATAAATATACAATGATGTATCAGTCAAACACAACAACACTTTATTATGTTTATTATTGTATTAGGGCGACATGTTTCGATTCTTATAGAATCATCTTCAGGCCCTTGTAAGAATCAGATCCTTATTTAGCAATGTTTAAAATGCGCTGTGGGATCCCAAACGCTTACATTCTTGATATAACTATGTATAAAATGCATGTGTAGTTATGTTCTTATTATACAATCAGGATAATTATTTCTAAAACTTTAACCGGTTAATATGAAGGTACACATATGTATTTGAGATGTGTTGTTATAGAACTTTGGATACTGTTATATATATTGTTGCTTATATACATATTTTGTAATTAGCAACAATATATATAACAATATCCAAAGTTCTAAAACAACACATCTCAAATACACACGTGTAACCTCCTTCACAGGCCGAAACATGTAGTTGTTTCCATCACAGTCATTGAATACACCTCAGTGATTAAGTTGTGTTTGACTACATACCTTCTCCTAGCTGAACACAGATAGTGCTAAAAAAGAACACAACATTTTTATATTTTATCTTATTAATAGTACAAAATATGACCTCATAAAGACACAAACTTCTATACTCAAGTGCAATTACGCTCAAGTAGCGTCTCAAGTTGCCCTGTCAGCTCTTTATTCTTGTATATAGAAATTATTCAGCAAAACACATGACAAGGATAAACGCTGTAATTCCTCAACGTCTGACTATCGTTAAGACTAAAGTACAAAACTTTCTCATTTTTTCCTCCCTTTCTTCTCTTCAAGAAACTGCGAACTGGTTCTAGAAGATGTACTGGCTTAGCATAAATCGCCGTCAGTGCACAGACGTTCATATACGGGCTGAGTGTGCTTTTTCGCACAGTAACTTATGGATAGTAATATTCGTTTAGTCCATAGGATAGCTTGTCCTATCCAGGCAAGTTAATTATCCTATAGATCTACTGCAGAGATAAAACATTATAACAACCAAAAGTAAATATTTTGATATCGTCTGGCTAGAGCGAATTTAAATGACGTTCCAAAAGGTTAAATAATTTTGCCAGAATACAAGACTTTTGCATATTACAGGAGATGAAAGCTGAAATGTTGATTTCAGTAACCACCACTATTTGAAACATCTATTGCCCACATATTCTAATACGGACATTACAAACACAGAAGTACTAAAAGCAGAGGAAGTGGAAAAATGTACTTGAAATGAAACATCCTATTGACATTGAAGTTCATTTATTGCGAATACGAATTAGTGCTGTGCTGTAAATGAAGAATGTCACACAATGTAATGGTAAATTATTTGCCTCTGTATTTCGCTAAAGTTTCACAGTATTAATAAACATTTAAAACAAGTGTTTTTTTTCAAAGTTCAGTACTTTTTATCATGACGCAAATTAAAAAAAAAAAAGACTATTTGAAGAATATCAATACATTTCATTTTGGTCTCCATGAACATGACAAATTATATTACACAGCAGAAATTAGCTTTCTGTGTAAACACCTAATATCAAATTTACCCGACGTCCGTTTTGTAGTCTGGAAGACGTAAATTGTGGGCGGTCACATGTTAACGTACATTCTACATATAGATATTACGTTGCGTATATTAAATGCCGCTTACTCAGACATCTTAATGTGTTACCTACTATGCGAAATTCGCTGCTCGACTGAAGTTAACTGCTGTTTTATTATTAATTAACCAATAGAAATACACGAAATATTTTCACTGGGTAAAATATAAATTACATTTTGGCATTCAGAGGACCGTGCATCGTGACATATTCTTATAATAAAAACCAACGAGATGCACTATTTCTCAAATTAATTTTGGTAAAGAACGCTACATGTTTCGGACAGATTTACTCTCCATCATCAGGGGTCTCAACACTGTACACACAGCAATAAGTATTTGTCATGCTACTTACCTCGCTAGCAGACAGTCAACATAACTAGTATGACAAATACCAGTTGCCGTGAATACAGTATTAAGAGTCTTGACGATGGACAGTAGATTTGTCCGAAACATGTAGAGTTCTTTACCAAAATTAATTTGAGAAATAGTGAATCTTGTTGGTTTTTATTATAAGAATATAAATTACAGTTGTCGCTTTTGCCTCTGTTCTTTTGATCTTTGTCAGCCTTTCTCTGTTCTAATTTCACAGACATTGTTTCCTACTATCAATACACTGTACTCCAGCTAAGTAACATAACATTTAGTTCGAGTTGTGAATGAAAGAGCGGCAGTGCTTCTCTTTGCACTATTCGGAAGAAGTTTCCCTGAAAACTAAAAGCAAAATTGATCTACGTAAATATAAACTTTATTATATAACTATTTCGGAGTACGATTATTCCAGAAACTGAAAACACATATTTAGAAATGAAAAATAATGCTTATTTCCAGGACTGGGAAGAACATGCAGGAACATTGGTGTTTTTACTGAAGTACTCTAAAGCAAATGGAATCACCTCTTACAACATGAATAACACTTTCATCTTTGCTCAATGCAACCACTGTAGCGCAATAATTACAATTATAAAATGAAATACATTTCACTGGAAATGCAGAAAGCTGTCGTACTGTACCTGTCATGGCAGAAGGATGTAGCCACTGCCCTACAGCTTTGATTCGTTGTAATAAAAACTGCTAAGGTCGTTACAAAGGATCTGAATTAAACATATTCCCTGCTGTCGTGATATTTATTTCGGGGCACTTCGATACTACTTTGTTTCCAGTATCTTCACGTGATCTTATCAAAAACTTCTCATTCAATACATTTGTGGCATGTTAAAATGTAAAGTAATGTTTCTTAGAATATTTAACTCCGTATTCAGATTAACTGAAAACTGCTGCTTAGAATGGAAAGATGTTGTTTGTAATTCAATCCTCTATTTCTCGCATAATTTACGCGGCTTAACTGGCCTGTAACAATGTTCACTGAAATTACTTGGGCTAGGCAGCATTTTCATAGTAGGCTGTATTATTATTATGATTATGTTGTTGTTCTATAGCCCTCAACCTCTAGCAAAAGAAAATGTTTTTATTTTGAACTTAATTACGAAAACAATAAAGACACGAGTAGCAACTGAAGAATAAAACCAACTAGATGCCACTTATTATTTTATTGTACTTCTTATAGACTCAACATGATTCGGGCACTACTATGCCCATCATCAGGAGCTCGCGACTATGATGTTGATTACCACATTGGTCGTATCGTTCTTGGTTTGCTGTATGTTGGAGGTTAGGTGCAGTTAGCCTGGAGTAGTGTCAGGGCTGCAGGCTAAAGCACGTGCTTTAGCCTGCAGCCCAGACACTACTCCAGCCTAACAGCACCTAACTTCCAACATACAACAAACCAAGAACGATTTGACCAATGTGGTAATCAACATCATAGTCGCGAGCTCCTGATGATGGGCGTAGTAATGCCCGAAACATGTTGAGCCTATAAGAAGTACAATAAAACAATAAGTGGTATCTAGTTGGTTTTTTATTCTTCGGTTATCACAATGATGCACGGACCAATAAACATCAAATTCACATGAGTAGCAAGTTTACGAGTTTAGTTATTTATCTCACCCAAACACCTCACTCAACAACAACAAAAAAAAAAGAATATCTGCAATATAGCAAGACCTGCATATAACTTAGTTTCCACTTTTCAAGTTTACACCTACAACGCTCCTCATATAACTGTCATCAACTTCGTCATCAGCGGATGCTAAAATAGGGACAATTTTTGCTATATTTCAAATACCCGGGACAACCTTTGGCGCAGGTGGTTGAGGCATTGCGCTATAAGACGGAAGGGCGCGGGTTCGATTCCCGATTGTGTCAATGCTTCCGAAAGCATTATGGCGCTGGTGGTCGACTCCGCCCCTAACAGAAATGAGTACCAGGAATATTTCCTGGGGGTAAATGTGGCCGGTACGTAGGGTTGGCAATGTAACTACCTTCACGTGCCGATTGTCTGGAAATGTGGGAGCCTCAGCCTCCTAGACCCATAAACATGGACTGCTTCATCTTTACCTGTCTCGCTGCACTGCTGTCGTTATAAGGAATACGTACATCACAGACTAATGTCATGGTGCAGATAGCAAGTGCTGGTTTGTGTATATTGCTCATAACATACATAGCGCATATACATATAAGAAAATACAAACAATATTTCAGTGGGAAAAGTCAAAGGGGAATAACACCTAGGGGCATCAATCGTAGGTGCGATAATATTAAAATGGAATTGAATATATTCTTAGTGTGTGTGGACATATTTCATCTAACTCCGCGTATGAATGAATGCCTGGCTGTTGCTAATAAGTTAAAAAAATGTCGGGTCTCAATAAAGACGGGTAATTCCGTGACCGAATATGTGACTGCCAGCTTTTAAAAAATACCTGCTATACAGATTTAATTATTACGATATTTCGCTACATATTCTAACGGTGAGCAATAACACAGTGTGTATGCAGAGTGTGAAGTGTTGGTGTTTGAACTGGTTCGAATTACAAATCGTCTATGTGCTAATATTCGTTAATGGAAGACATCCTTATTGGGATAACTTGAATTACGTTGGAAGATTCACATCGTAAAGAGCGCAAGACAATCTCCGTCTCAGTCATCAAAGTCATTCATTTGATGCTGTGTATATTAACAATCGCGGCTTGTTCCGAGACCCGTACAAACAACTCTGTGGGCGAAACGCTGAATTTCTTCTTCTAAACCAGGTTATACACAAAGTGACAACTGGGCTTTGATAAGTCAGTCTGTGATTTTGTCTCTTTACATCCATTTACAACTTTCACTTACAAGCAAGACAAGATGCTTTACTTAAGTACACGCAGTATAATTTATTGTGTTTTAAATATACTGATATGCATGGTCCTCCTTCCTAATGATGGCCGGTTTCCCCCGAAAAATCTACGAGGAAACATAAATTATGTTATTATGTATGCTGTATGTGCGTGCGGTGGTTGCATGGAATTAATAATGTTAAGATCGTCATCGGTTACTCATTCCTTATTAGGGCGATTAAGATAATCTTTGTTAGCATTGCCCTTACTTCAATAATCTGCATCGAATGCAACTGAAATATCAACACATATAGGAACATGTTGTCTCTCATCACCATTTGAAGGTGCGTTCACAAAACTGCGAAAAGCTGTTACTGGTTCGTCTTGTCTGTCCGTTTCTCCGCCTGTCCGTCGGTCCGTCCGCATGAAACAACTCGGTTCCCACTAAACGGAATTTCGTGATATATGATATTTCACTATTTTGCAAAAATCTGTCGAGAAATTTCAAGTCTCAAAATCTGACAAGAATAAAGTGTACTTTACATAATGCCCAGTATATGTTTTTCATTACATCTCGCTCAATTCTTCTTAGAATGAGAAATGTTTCGGGCTAGAGTTGTAGAGAAAATCAAAACATTTTATGTCCAATATTTATTTCTTTCGAAAATTGTGCCGTGTGTGAGATAATGTGGAAAACTTCTGTGGAGCCGGACAGGCCACAGACGGCAATATGGCGCATGCGCATTTGGATGTTGGATACTTAAGTCTACAGACAAACAGAATATAACACTTCTTGAAAGTTCACTGCAACAATGGCTGTAAGAAAGCGCCTCAATATTACCTTACGCAAACTGCCCGTCTAGTTAATCTCACAATTATAACACTCTTCGTGCCGTGTGTTATCTAATGTGATACGTTCTCGTTATTTCTTTTCTATTTGTTTTTGTTTGTGTGTTGTTATTTCATGTATTTCTATTATTTTCCCCTACTTTATCTATAATTGGCCTTTGGCTATTGTGCCAGAATATTAATAATAAAGAACTGAATTAAACTGGATTTAACGAAGGTTGAGAAGAGCGGAAGTGCAGCAAAAAATTAGACAGACGAGAAATTCATAGCTTACAGAATTTTGGTCCACAAAGATGAGAGCACGAAGCCACTTCTGGGACTACAGCGTATACAGGCGCTATTGTATGCGTCTCAAAGAAATGCGGTGTAGAACGACTAGCCTGAGTCAGGATAAAATAAAGTGCCCAGCCGTTATGAAAAGGGCAATTTATTTTCAGTCTCATAAAGCTTTCTGTAAATCTGCAGTCAGTTAATTGAGACTTTTGACTTATGAAAAAAGTAATTTTTCTTTAATTGAATATTTCTGTTTGTAGCTCTACAGACAAATTCCTGTGTGTGTGTGTTGCAAGCTAACAGCACATCTGAACTACTAATGAAAGAGCATCGTAAAATATATACAAACCTCTCCACCAGGTCTGCTTACAAAAAACTCCGAATGTCTTATCAATTTAAAAAAATGTTGCTTGCATTTCATTCAGCTAGCACTCTAATAGCATTCCAAAAAATACTTTCACTACGTTAAGCGCTGGGCAGCTGAGAAATCGTGGTTCTTATCTTGCACCCTACCACTTATATAACGGGCTCTTTTACCGGAGACAAAGCAAAGGACGTGTGAAAATGACCAATCGCTCTACACAACGAATACATTAAGATTGCGGAGGCAATACCTTCTCCCCCCCCCCCCCAACTTGTTTATTACGTTTCGTGTAAAGGGAAAGCTTTACTGTTCCAAAATAATTACCAACAAGATGACACTTATGGACTATCCTTTATTTCAGGGTTAGTCGTCCTTCACTCTACATGTTTCGAGCTTCAGGGAGCTCATCATCAGGAGTTCACTTTT
>Ga0131853_10015376_pt1 | contig 13992 bp, 7 predicted proteins | sample TergutLab28metaG_FD_92764 | JGI IMG/M metagenome (GOLD analysis project Ga0131853, IMG submission 92764) | Labiotermes labralis P1 segment gut microbial communities from Petit-Saut dam, French Guiana - Lab288 P1 (version 2) (version 2) | ecosystem: Host-associated > Arthropoda: Insects >... | reverse complement strand
CGATTAACACTGCATTCCACTCTCAAGGTCATCAACGCTGTCGCGCGACGCATCAGCTGTGCAGGTTGCAGTATTTGGAACCGCAAGAAGCCCCCACTTTTCTCTGGCCATTATCTCCATAACAGTTCAACTTTGGATATAGGTGTTTTGGGTTATATCGGTATACTTTAACATAAGGAACATTCTCCCGAAGTCAGGCACATTCCTCCTGGGACACCCTCTATGTACGTAATACGCAGTGTGTGGCAGTTGGTGCATGTACATGTATGTGCTGTTTTGTGGGCTTCACGATGCCGACACTGCGGTAAACCTCGGTGTAACGTCGGTTACAGCTGAGGGCCGCATTGTGCGTCGATGTAGGCACGGAGCTCGTACAAAAATTATACGCCCAATGTAAAAGAAGCTGGGAAACATTCTTATAATGAAATCAACGTGATGCACTAATTTCTCAAACTTATTTTAGGAATATGCGAAAATCAAAATTCCCAACACATCACCGGCCTGTAAACACAACATAAAGTTACTATCGTGAGAATTAAAGATGAGATAAAATACCCACACTCCAAAAAACAGAAACTGTAGACAACACAACCTATTATCACGGCCCCCAAACAACAACCCCCCCCCCCCAATACCTACCCATAAACGTACATCCTACCAGTCATTGACAATTATACTTCCCACTAAGTAAACTGATTGTAACGCGTAACGATGATGAGATCTCAGCATCACCTCGCAATATAGGCATATATATAATACACTTTGAGCAAAACTGTAATAACCTGAAGATGGCCGCTGTTTTCCGAAACATGTAGTTTATTTTTTGCTATTAAATACCATCATAAATCCATACTACCATAGCTGTGGTTTCATGACTGATATTTACCTCACCATTAGACACCTCAGAAGAACTCTACATGTTTCGGACAGTTCATCTGTACATCATCAGGAGTTTTTCACTGTACACACAGCAATGGTATATGTCATATAGGTTATGCTGCTTGCTTGCAAGCAGTCAGCATAACCAATATGACATATACATAGTACCTATTGCTGCGTGTACAATACTAGACTCCTGATGATGGACAGAGGAACTGTCCGAAATATGTAGAGTTCTATTCCTGAAATAAATTTGAGAAATGAGTGCATCTAGTTGGTTTTATTATAAGAATATACCACGATACACGGTCCTGTGAATGTCGAAAAAGCTGGGAAGCGTTTGCCTGGCACACCAGCACACCAGTTGTAACACGGTTACTCCGTCTTCTTTAGTTGTTCCGTAAGTCGCAAGCAGTGGTGTAACCACGTTTTGTGGCGCGAAGGGGGGGGGGGTGAGTAGTCCTAATGTTCGCCCATAAGAGAAATTATGAACTGTAATAACTCGTAATTATTTATTGCATATCCTTATAATCGGTTCAGTAATTTAAAATCTGATGAAGGCAGAAAGTCCATTGTAGGCGCATTCGCAAAATTGCGAAAAGCAATTATTAGCTTCGACATGTCCGGCTGTCTGTCCGCACGGAACAACTCTGCTCCCACTGGGCGAATTTTCGTGAAATTTGATATTAGAATATTTTTCGAAAATCTGTCGAGAAGGTTAAATTTTCATAAAAATCTGACACGAATAGCCGGCACTTCACACGCAGACCAATACACATTTATGATCACATCTCGCTAATTTCTTCTTGGAATGAGAAATGTTTCAGACAAAAGCTGTAGAGAGCATCAAAACACACATTTTGTGTTCAGTAACTTTTTTTTCAGCGAATCGTGCCGTTTATGAGGTAATGTGGAAAAATACGGTAGGGCTGGACAGGCCGCAGATGGCAATAAATTACGGCGCATGAGCATTGCATGCTGGATAACTAAGGGTACAAACACACACTCAGAATATGTAATACTTATTGTTTTTCCACTGCAACAATGGTTGCACGAACGCGCCTTATTGTTACGTTACACGTTCGGCGCCTTGTCGTGTTTGGTTTAGGATATTCATTTTGCCACCCAATTTTTGACCCGTTCGAATCTACTGCCGCACCACTCCCTTCCCCAAGTTACGCTGCTGGTGGGAAGAACTGTGGACAGAGAGTTAGGGGCATAAAATTTATTGAATTTTTTTCTGCAGTTGTTTGCCAAACTTTTTTTTTTGCGCTTCGATAGATATCTAGAAAGTTACATTCACTGTGCGTGCAGCAACGCAGTACAGCGCGTTGCTGTTGTACACAGTTAGCAGGATCTGAAGTGTGCATATGTGTGAATGTTCAGCACACAAGCATGGTGTGACGGCATGTTTGTGGTATAGCTCTGTACAGTACCAATTACACTGCCGATTTCAAATGGTTCGTTATTTTTCGTCATAAAGTGAAAAGCTCGAGAAATTTTTGCAAGGTTGCCATGCATGCAATTTTTACCTGTAACAGCATAATGCAACAAAACATGTGTATTTTAAAGAGATATTTGACGTTCAGGTGACCGTGCATCGTGATAAATTGACGTTTAGATGACCGTGCATCGTGATAAATTCTTGTGATAAAACCAACTAGATGCACTGATTGCTCAAATTTATTTTGGGAATAAAACTCTACATGTTTCGAACAGTTCTTCTGTCCATCATTAGGAGTTTTTCACTGTACACACAGCAAATGGTATATGTCATACAGGTTTGCTGACAGCTTGCGAGCAGGATCAGGACGGACCTGCAATTCCGTCCTGATCCTGCTCGCAAGCTGTATGACATATACCATTGCTGTGTGTACAGTGAAAAACTCCTGATGATGGACGGAGGAACTGTCCGAAACATGTAGAGTTTTATTCCAAAAATAAATTTGAGAAATTTAGTGCATCTAGTTGGTTTTATTATAAGAATTTTAAGACATAATTGGAATGTATTAGCGTACATCTTTACAGGACCGTAAATGAATTGTTACTAATGTCACATCGCGTTCTGCATGTTGTTATTCCTGATTGTAGGAAGTTAGAGAGTGGGGTATTGGGGTGCTGTCCATTGGCGTATTGTCCACGTCAAGATTCTTGAAGATCGGAGAGTTGGTTCAAAAGTTGAAAGCTGTCGATCGGTCCATCTGCCTCAGACAGTACGATTGTTAGGTCTTTTCTGAAGAAAAGAAAGTAGGTTGAAAACCATGAAGTTGGACTATAAGTATTTTGGCACGATTTGTACTGGGTTGATGGGTTCCCTTTCATGCCTGAGAGCGGTTTTGTTTTAGCCGAATGTTTACTTGTCGTATTTAGTTTCTTTGGAGAACGGCTGGACGTTCCGAAGACCTCATACAATTACGTAGCAAGAGGTTTATGTGGAACACCAACGAAGACTCTCCGTTATTCTGTCTTTATAGTGTAAGGGACTTCCCGTTATCCTTGTCTGTGTAATGGCTGTAGGGACGCAAACCACTCTGTATTTTAATGGCCCTGATAATTGGACTTCAAAAAGCTATAAATGTGCCTGGCTTATTCCTGCAATCTGTGCCTCTTAGGCGTTCTTTGCGAGGTAAAACCAAGCAGCCAGTTTACGTATATCGTAATGTTGAGGCGCTTCGTGCAACCGTGGCTGCAGTGGAGAAGCAATAAGTATTACATATTCTGAGTGTGTGTTTGTAGGCGTAGTTATCCAGCACGCAGTGCGCATGCTCCGTATTATGTCATCTGTGGCCTTCTTGGCTGTACAATATTTTTCCACATTATCTCATAAGCTTTACGAGTTTCGGGGAAAAAAAAGTTACTGAACACAAAATGAGTGTTTGGTTTTTTTATACAACTCTTTTTTCTGAAAAATTTGTCACTGTGTGAAGAAGAGAGCGAGTTACGTTTAAAAATGTAAATTGGTTTTCATGTACATTGCCGGTTATTCTTAGATCTTAATGAAACTTGAAGCTTCTCGATAGATTTTCAATAATGCTGTTTATATAAATTTTCGTGAAAATCCGTCCGGTGGGAGCCGAGTCGGACAGACAGACAGACATGACGAAGCTACTAGTCCCTTTTAGCAGTTTTGCCAACGCGCCTAAAAACGCCTTGTCTGGTGAACACGTCCACCCGTCCGTAAGTGACCTAGTGTCAGCGGCTAAAACTGTATGTCAGATTTGCATGATATTGGGTACAGGAGTTCTTTAGAAAATGTCGAGCCACGTGTTTTTCGTGAGGAGCGACCGTAACAGAAATACTTTGCTTCGGGGCGTAACAGAATTTCTATCCGTACTTTCCACATTCTTTGTCCGATTCTAGCGAAATTCGGTATTGGAGCTGTGCACGTACTGACGTTGAACATTTCGGAGTTTTGTGAAAATCGTCGCAGGACGGGCCGTTCTCCTGTTGTGGGGGTCAACGAAGTTACATTCACATGCGTACCATAGAAACGTATAGCATTTTGACAGTGAAGGACGCCTCGGTGAAGTCTGTGTGCCATGTCACGGAATGCAGTATTTGTAGTCTTGTTGGCCTGTCCTTTTCACCGCCTTCAGGCGTTTTACCCAGCGCGGAATCTTTGGTTTCCGAAGATACTCGCTGCATATCATCTGTTGTTCAGTACGCCTGTCGCGGTAGGCACAAAGCTCCCCCCCCTTGTCTTTTTGTTTTCACTGTTCGCCGTCTTCCTCGCTTTTGTACGCCTGGCATCTAGCAGACTTATTTTCGTCTAGCGTATTCCTTTGTTTTCCCTAGAAATCTCATCTTGCTGTTCCTCAAGTTAAATTGGCTGGCTGAGTCTAACCTGCAGCCAGCTCGTCGCTGCATATCCAGGGCGCCCTCTCATCCCTAAGTGGATCAGGAGGCCTTTCACACAGCAGTGGATTCTGGTCGAATCACCGTCTGACCGCAGTCTTACGGTACGCTGGTCACATAAAAGCGCACCAAAGCCTGGACAGCGGTGTGACCAATCGCTGCAGTAGGTCCCTGTGTTCATGGTGAACCATGGCCGGCCATCGTCAGATCTGCTCGTGGCCGTGGCCTTCGCTTAAGCCCCACTTACCGAGAATGCAGCTGTGCGGTTTATTGCGCTTCACTGCATTTACCTGGTTCAAGTAACGAACAACTCGTTTGTCATGTGAAGGCCATTCGCTTTTGTCCACATCGACGCCCTGCCTGAGATTTTTCGTGTTTTTCCATCAGTCCTTCCGGACGAATGGAATATCCCTTCGTGTCAGTCCATGACCCCTTCCGTCCACACCATTTCCAGTCATTATTTAGGCCTGCTCACCGTACAGTCTCTCGATGTTATGTAGTCCGTGTTACTGACAGTGACAACATTACGGGCAATTAACTGACATGTCTGTCGTGTGTCCGGCAGGTCTGAAATGTTACACTGTGATACTAATTAACTCTTTACAGGCCAGCGGTCACTATATGCACCGCCAGTTTAACACTCACAAATTCTACGTTCTGCCCACACAGTATATTTATGTGTTTTGTGTGGATCTCAGAACATACAGCGATTATTTCCCTATGCAGCATTAACTGACTGGTTTGTGTAACCGAGACGGAGTGTGTTTACTGCGCGGTACGGACTGGATATTTGAATTAAATCCGAGTTACTAATTTTATGCATCAAAACCGCAGGCCGCTCACCACGGTGGCCACGTTTCGAGCCATGGCCAGTTAGTACGGGATTTTTGGTGGACAGAGTGGCAGGTTTTCTCCTAGTAATTGGGGTTTTCTCATAGTAGCGCCACTCTACCATTACTTCACGCACATTGTATTGAAAACCGCTGTTAAGACAAGAACAGACGAAGCCTGCTGTTCCGGATATCAGGGAGCATTAAGCGCCAAACCTACTGTCATTGCTGTCGTCTCTGAAGACTAACAAAGATATGTGTGTCATGGCTGTCACAAACCTTCAGACTGAACAGGCCCGTATTCCAGTCTGATGTCACCGTTCTGTGTGAGGGAGAAATTGACGATCTATTCAGCGAAAGTATATCGCGGCCTGTTTGGAGGGTCTCACCTCCCGGGTTGCGGATCATTGCAGTACTGCCAGTGCCATTCTGCAGCGTATTAGAACAGCCGTTAGTTTTGCTGCGCTTTGTGGTGGAGATATTCCGCCTTTTCTCGTGCAAGTTGACTGTTCTGCTGAGTGTCTCAGTAAGCGGTCGTTTCCTTGTTCCGCTCGAAAAGGTTTTATTTGGAGCAACGTCAAATGTCAGTGAAGGATGAGGACCGTTCTGGGTTTGTTAGATGCGTCTTTTTGTAGGAGCCGTTAGTCAAGGCGGAGAAACGCTGAAAGGACGCCCTTCGCTGTCAGCAGCCACTGCGTCACTTGCTGCTGCGAAATATCATTACGATGGATTAGGCGTTGTCGTTTCTTCTTTCTTCTTCACCGCTCGTTGGATTTTTTACGCTTATGAAGCCTGTTCTGTTAGCTTTTCCCCGTCGGTGGCAATTCCCATCCTTTTCTTGCACGACCTCTGTTTCATTTGCCAGTTGGTTTATAACACAGGGCTTTCATAACTTTTCCAGTAACAAAACTGTCGTGGCAAATTGTGATTAGTTTTTCATCCATAGGGTCTGTGTTACCGTGACAAATGTCCTGGCTCTAAAGTTCGTCGTAGCGCCCCTTATAAGCCGTGTGTAAAGGTAAAGCAATCCCATTACGGGTGTGGACAGCCCTTGAGGATTCCAGGAGGTTGAGGCTACCAGATTTTATGACAGTCGGAACTTGAAGGTGGCAAGGTTGTCAGCCCTACGGTGCGTCAGGCTTTACCCCCACCCCAGAAGATGCCCCTGGTACTCATTTGTGTTAGAGGTTTAGTCGACCCCAGGGCCCATAGTGCGGCCGGAAGGTTTGTTTCAATGAATAATTCCAATGACACTGTCGGGAATCGAACCCCCTTGTAAGCTGTGTGTACATGTAATTTCTTCGTGTCACGTCAAAGGTTCTATGCTTGTACTTACAGTGCAGAATAACAAAACAGTCCTGCCCGGTGTGTGTGTGTGTGTGTGTGTGCGTGCGTGCGCGTGCGTGTGTGCGCGTGTACGTGTGTGATACACAGCTAGCGTGCGCTCACATAAGTGTGACTGTCGAAGAACGGCGGACCGAACGTCAGGTCGCGCGGGTGGCGTTCTGTGTGAAGGTCAGGTTCAAGTTGAGTTCGCCTGAATGGAGAGGGTGACCATCTGAACCATCGAGATGACGTATATATAACGTGTGGGTTAAACGACACTGGCGATGCACACGTTAATGGCAGTCCGCTGCGGAATGCTGAGACAATAGCGCTGAAAGTGCTTGCTGCGAAGTTGGGACGGCTGGATGCTGCCTAGAGACAACTTCTTACTGGCAAAGGTCGAGGCTGCAGTGCAACTGATTCGTTTGTACCTAGCTACTACGTCGTAGCTACAAACTGTTAATCAGCGATTAATTGCTATCTACTGTACGAGTCCGTAGCTGTAAGACTAAGTTGCTTTGCGCCGCCAGAAACACGGTACAATGTCAAGTGTTCCGTGTATTCGTCGTTCCTGTCATATACAAAGGGCACATTCCACGAAACATCAGTTTTACAAGAGAAGCAAAGAACACATTTTTCAAAGAAACTTCGCGATTCATTGCAAGCGAACTGTTTGAGATATCAAAGTGTCATCATTCTGACTGTTCAGATAGTCCAGTTGCAGTAAGCATGAATGTTGCTGGAACATATGTTTTGTGCTTGTGCTTTAAAATTTATGGTTTGTGGGTTGTACCCTTCTTACAAAATAGGGGACGATGTGTAGATCTGTGTGTGTGTGTGTGTGTGTGTGTGTGTGTTTGTGTCTATCAATATGGGGTTTTCAAGTTATGGCGCTGCGAACATGCTTGTAAAATCGATCAGGCCTAGGCCATTCCAGCGCTTGTGGGCCCACACGGCGTCATAATGAACACCATGTACATAGGCAGCAGCAGTGTATCGTCTAACCCTCTTGAGCCATCACATATCAACAGATAATTTCCAAAAATGTTTCCAGAGCGGCCGCTGACAACGTCGTGCTGTGACGCCATCAGCACGTGTGACAATAAGAAGAGGGGCGTGGCCTCTGTGGGGTGGACCACGCCCAGTGGTGGCACTCAGCACCAGGCTGGACCGCTTTCCGGTGACGGGGGTCTACGCCGTCCGCCTGGCACCATCACAAACAGGAGGTGAGATACAGGGTGTTTGGTTTTGTGTGGTGGGTGATGGCAAGCTTTCCGTACGTGACAGCAGCACGAGAACCCAAGTGCCATCTCGTAAAGCCAAACTTCTTCCACAGCTTGGAAAAAATGTTTCTAGATACTGCAAAGTCGTCGTTTTGAGGAAGTGAAAGTTTTCTCTTGATTAGTTTCTGCCCTTCCCGTAACGTGTTGCAGCAGTGTGACGGTCACAAACAGGGCGGACATGCCGCATTTCCCAGACTGATCAGCCGGTCGTTAGACGCTTCATGTAGCTCTGTGGGCCGTAAGGTCAATCGCATTTGGTTCGTGATGCTCTGTTGTACGGTACACTACCGTTTCTTATTTTCTTCCCCGCACGGTCGCGGTTGAGGCACGGTGCTGCCCGACCGGAGGCGGCGCGTTGCGTCCCTTTCAAAGTTCTGCAGTAACTCTAAAGTAACACAGTGACTCAGTAACTGTGAGGTTGTGTGTCTGTGCTCTGTGCACCGCTTGCTGGTTCCGTGATAATGCATGAACAGGACACAGACGTCTTATCCGGCGGTACAGTCACCGGTGTGACGTACTGAGCCGATGACCGAGGGGACGCACAGTCGTCTGTTTGGGTCCTAGACGTTTCTAATGTTAAATCAGGCGGTACGCATAGTGACGGATGGAATAGAAAGGGTAAGTCGTCTGAATAGGAGGCCGTTAATAAATTGCTTGAAAACGATACGGAGGCGATGCAATTATCCCATTCCGTTATTCAGTTAATGATGTTGAGAGATTGAATGATTCGTTGAGTCGCAGCCCTTTGTGTCTTCATACTGAAAAGTTAATGGAAGCGATTTTTGATCACGTACGTCAGCGCCGGGTAGTGCTGCAGCACAGCAAGCTGAGTTGCCATGTGGGTTGCGGTGTGTCGGCGTAACTAACTGTGCTTTTGGGTAGACTGCTGCACAGGTATGTTCACCAAATATTGGTGTCGTTAAATAATGGATTATGCAGTGCATCGGTGAGTTGAGAAAAGCTTACAAAGTTACTATTAGAAAACATGAAGGGAAAAGAATAGTTGGCAGGCAGTGGCGTAGGTGAAAAGATGGTATGAAATGGTAGTATGGTGGGGAGGGGTGACATAGTGTAGGCTGGGTCCGAGTGGTCAGCGCTGTGTGGGGCGACACACTACGGACGAAGAGTTTCTCGATCAACGAAAATGGGTTTCGATTCCAGGCAAGTTCATGTGGTACTTGTGATGCACGAAGTGGAACCTTGGGCAGTCTCCTCACCGAGTACTTCGGTTTCCCCTGTCAGTGACACTCCGCCAGTGCTCAACTGTCATTCGTTCACCTGTCACCAACTGTGTCGTCGTCTTTGGAAATGGTGGAACACACTCTCTTTACTTATTGCCCAACTGAACGATTTTCAGCTACGCCGAAAGGGATATTCTCCCTGGATTTAGACGGTAGAACCAATTCAGTAAAATAATAACTGGTACTTTGGCACGCACTTTGCTGCGCAGTCTCAGCCCCGACACAGTGCCAGCGTTCTGATAACTGTGTCAAGAAGGTATTGTCTGTCGGCTAGTGAAAACTGCAGTGCTCTGATCTGTAGGAGAGTGGAGTGGTCGTGCTTATTAGTAGCCTTGCAGTTTCCCTATTTTTGCTTGAAGATAGCGTGAGCGAGATAGGAACAGACACAATTATGCGTCCTCTTGTGAGATGCTGTGGACAGAGCGTGTTGATGAAGCCGCGTTGAGTCACTCCCGTTATCAGGAGAGCATGAGATCACACTTCGTTACCTCACGTCATCAGCCCACATTTTGTGGGCATTGTAAACGAAAGGCAGCTCACTCCTGGTTACTGAGGAACTGTCACACCGTATTCCGCGGAACCCAGGTTTCCGTCAGCATGTTTCCATCGTAATGAAACTGGTCATATGACATTTTAATTGCATTTTTCGTTTTCCTCCCCATCTTCTTAAATAATCGGTGACCGTGTTTATTTACAAGGTAAATCACGAATGAGGATCTTGTCTATTTATAAATGTGCGCAAATATTTTATTTTTAAAATATAAATTTACGTTTTAAAAACACTTTATTTTTGCGCACCAAAAGTGCGCTTAACTTCGCAGACGTTCCCCGAAAATTCAGCGTCAATCGCAAGGGTTCTAGAGATGGTAGTTTGAAGATCGCTGACTTAGACTGCTGAGGACCTTGGTTAACTGCCTTTGTTAGAGGAACTTCCCTTGTAGCCCTGTTCCAAAGCGTGCCAGCTGCGAAGGTATAGCGTGGGCATGCCAAGTTCTCGATGTCTGTGTTATCAGGAGAACAGAAGGACAAAGCCTGGTAACCTTCAAACACATTTTTTTCAAGGGAGCCATCCCGTTGTGTATCGTCAATTATTTATTGTATTAGTGCCGTCAATACACAACATATGCAAAGACTAGATGTGTTAGTACAACTGGGTTATATCTGGCGACATGTTTCGGCCGTTACAATGTTCCAGTTTTAATGTAAACAATGGGATCCCATTGGACAAACAATTTGAGTATACCTCAACAATACTATTCTTTGTTGGTCTGAGGATGGCCGGTTAACGGCCGAAACATGTCGCCAGATATAACCCAGTTGTACTAATACATCTGGTCTTTGCATATGTTGTGTATTGACGGCACTAATACAATAAGTAACTTCCAGCGCGTTCTATCGCGTACCGGAGAGCACTGGAGAGAGAACATTGATTTCACATGATTCATTTAGTGTTCACAGCAACCACCCCTCGTCCTGCTTCTGTTAAGGAATTTGAGTTTGTAGGGTATTTGCTAGGACGTTATGTAAGGTACGCAGTTTTGCCTGACTTCAGCGTCACCGCAGGCCTAGCTTTGTATTCGTACTTTTCACTGACGCTTGACGCTGATTTAGAGACACCGTTAACGATCCGTGACGTGTACACTCTCAATGTTCGTTAATAGCAGTTCTGAAGGACAGCAGTCGGACGCTGGGCTGGTGCCTTGCCAAATTGCGCTCGAAGTTTACCTTCTCCATGCTGCATCGTAAATTGTATACGTAACTGGGTCTGAAATATGCGGCTGTGGCTTGTAATAGGAGCAGCAACTAGAATATCAACTACAGTAAGTCTTTTCGCTGTATCGTCTTTAGAAGCTGATAGTCGCTTATTTGGTCGAAAATCCTGTCATTAAATGTGACCCAAAGACTGGCATGTTCATGCATCTCTTCGTTCCCTTTGTGTATTTGGCTAGTTCTGAGTTCGTACATACAAAATTAAGGGCCAGCCGCGAGCTGAGGCACAACTGGAAACAGCTGACCACTGTTTTCTGTGCGGTCCGTGTAACTCATTACCTTGCAACAAACGCACGGAATGTGGGGACGTGAAGCAATAAAAATCTGTTTTCTAAAAGTGAAGTTTTGACGGAAGAATATCTGTCGTCAGTATCGCAGTCACGCCTGTCTTGCAGGCAACACAACACACCGATGTGCTGGAGAGGTTGCCGCCGAGCACGGCGAAAGGGAACTGTAGTTTTGGATACAGCTACTTGTATCATATGAATGAAGACGATCTTTATACTTTCAGGCAGCAGCACTTGTCAGCGCGTGTTGTTATTCTGTCAAGTGTAATAAAATATCTCAGTATAAACATGGCTGTCTTTGCACTTTGTCCAGTTAGAAAGGAGAGGTACTTTGTTGTTGTTGTTGGTGATGATGATGGTGAGGGGAAGTGAAGGGGATAAAAAGTGAAGGGAAGTGAGTTGTAGATATGAATAGCAAAGTCAAGTGAAGTGAAGGGTTGATAGAGTAGGTGAAGAAAGTGAAGTGAAGTGAAGTGGAGTTGAGTGAAATGGAGTGAAGTGAAATGGTGAGAAGTTCTTTAGGGCAGTGAAGGGGTTCATTATTTTGAAGTGGTTGTATTCCTGTTTAATTCTGTAATTTATGTATCTTTATTGTTATGTTTATATATTCTTATTATATGTTTATGTTTTTTTAGTGTTATGTCTGTGTTGTATTCTGTTTCATTGTGTTGTTTTATGTATTGTTTGTGTGTAAATGTGTACTGTACTACTGCCACCGGGTTTCAACCCAATTGCAGTAACAAAATATGTCATTATATCAATAAACGTTTGCTCTTACGTGCGAAAGACGTTGCACTTGCTCAGGAATGTTTGTCTGAACACAGTAAGTGGCACATTGACATTAGAGGCACCTGTCCGTTTGCAATACGACTGTGCTGTGTTGGTCACACCTGCAGCACACTCGGTATACAGCTCGCGCGGTGTTCTCACTTCTGCCATAGCTCGGGGTTTGCCGTCAGCATGGCGGCAAGTACCTCACGGCATTGTGTTCTTGCCACTGTGCCGTGTTTACCACAGCAGCGCTATGTACCCCTTTTATCAGCTTCTCTTACTTGGGATATCCCGTACCATATTAAGCCTTTGAAGTGTAGCAGTAACTGCATGTACCACTCGCCTGAAAAATAAAACACCCCATTTTGTGTGTTTCGAATAATTGTACGAGGAGACTGCAATTATTTCGCTAAACAGTATTAATCGTCCGGTCTGTGCAGTGGAGACGCACTGTTTTCTGAGCTGTGTAATTTTAAACAACAGCCATATTCATTTCAGTGGGCCCGGTATCTCAGTCCGTATAGCGACTGGCTACGGGATGGACGGTCCGGGGATCGAATCCCGGTGGGGGGCGAGATTTTCCGCACCTGTCCATACCGGCCCTGGGGCCTACCCAGCCTCCTGTACAATGGGTACCGGGTTTTTTTCCCGGGGGTAAAGAGCGGCCGGGTCGTGACGCTGACCCCTCACCCCCTTCTAGTGCCGTGGTGAAGAAAGAGTAGAGCTATAACTTCCGCTATGGGCCGTACGGCCTGTACAGAGTCTCAGTGCCTGTACAAGGGTGTTCTTTACCTTTACCTTTTACCACATTCATTTCAGGGCACAGAGGGTTAAGAAGGGAATGTTGCCAGTTGTCAAAGACCCATTTCTTGTTGTTTCCGCAGGGCTGTGTCGAATTCAGGAGACGAGGGCGCCCCCGGGCTGACAGGTGCTGCTGCCCAGCAGTTTGGATGGAGCAGGAGAGGGGCCCACAGACAGGATGCAGACACGGTAAGGAGACGGCCTGCAGTAATTGTGGGGGCGTGTGCAAGTAGGCAGGGACATGTAGGGCCGCGGACTCGGAAGGAAACGTCGAACTGACGTCGAAATACAAGTTTAACATTTACATCTTCGGAGATGTTACGCTGTGCCTTTGGGTACGTATTTCCTGACGTTTCGAAAGATTCGTGGTGTCTTTATGTACCAGAAGGTTTGCATTTGTATGAACACCGCCGTGTTAAGCCCAAGTCTTGCGAATACAAGTTTCATGATGGAACGTGCGTTCGCTTGGCAGTTGCTGCGTACAATTAGCCTGTCAAGTTTGCGGTATAGAATGGGGGGTGTGATGATAGCGACTGACTTCGTGGAGAGGACGGTCCTTCAGCTAGTCAAGAAATTCTCCGAAGTTTTTAGAACCCGGCATTTCATTGGCGCATTCTCAACAGCCCGCCACTTGTCCCTATCCTAAGCCAGATCAATCCAATCCTCGCCGTTTCTACCCATTTGTTCCGAAAGCCACGCATCTGAACACGTTAACGTCTGGCAAGCAGCCCAGCCGCTGCTTAACCTTTAGACGCCTAACGTCAACTTTAGTTGACGTACCGCACCGCTAACCTCCAAAGTTGCATTTTATATATTTATTCAACATATATAGGTACCGAATATTTTAAACATGGTATATACTCTCCGTTTTTTTCTCTTCAAAATGCAGTTTGTTTCATAATTCTAACATATTTGGTTCCTGTATTATTCACATTTTATATACAGGGTG
>Ga0131853_10015374_pt1 | contig 13994 bp, 15 predicted proteins | sample TergutLab28metaG_FD_92764 | JGI IMG/M metagenome (GOLD analysis project Ga0131853, IMG submission 92764) | Labiotermes labralis P1 segment gut microbial communities from Petit-Saut dam, French Guiana - Lab288 P1 (version 2) (version 2) | ecosystem: Host-associated > Arthropoda: Insects >... | reverse complement strand
GGAAACTTCGCTGTTCCTAAGCGGCGTTATCACGCGCATGGGTAAAGCGGATGAAGGCAATACCGTAAGCGACTATGAGGCGGAAGAAATTCGCCGTCAAGTTTCTATCAATGCGACGCTAATCCCTGTTGAGTGGAACGGCGTAAAGATTAATTTCATTGACACGCCGGGCTTTTTCGACTTCACGGGTGAAGTTCGCCAGGCTCTCGCTGTAGCAGATTTAGCACTAATCGTTGTTTCTGCCAAAGCCGGCATTGAAGTTGGCTCTGAAAAAGCTTGGGAGCTCGCGACGGAAGCCGGCATTCCAAAAGTAGTCTTCTTAAACAATATGGATGACGAACATGCGGATTTTGACGCGGTTGTTGAAAGCATGAAAGAAGTTTTCGGTAAAAGTATCGCGCCGCTTCAAGTTCCAATCAAAGAAAATAATAAGCTGGAAGGCTTTGTTGATGCAATAAAGAAAGAAGGCCGCAAGTTTGCAGGCGCAAAGGTTGAAAGCGCGCCAATTCCCGGCGGTATGGAAGATGCGATTGACACAATCCACGCTATGCTCGCTGAAGCGGTTGCTGAAAGTGATGAAGAGCTTATGGAGAAATTCTTTGCCGATGAGCCTTTCACTGTTGAAGAAATCGAGAAAGGCATCCGCGCAGGCTTGCTGGACGGCAGCGTTACACCTGTTTTCTGCGGAACAACAACTCAAAACTTGGGCGTAAACGTGCTTCTTGATTCAATTGTGCAATTTGCACAATCGCCTGCGGATACTTCTCCTGAGAAAAAAGGCAAGAATCCGAAAACAGGTGACGAAGCTGCCAGAAAATGCGCGACAAGCGAGCCGTTCTCCGCGTTCGTGTGGAAAACGATTGCCGACCCTTATGTTGGTCGCTTGAGCTTGATAAAAGTTCTCTCCGGCACGCTTAAAAAAGACGCTCAAATGTATAACAGCAAAAAAGATAGCATGGAAAAATGCGGCCCGCTCTTTGTAATGCGCGGCAAAGACCAGCTTGCGGTTGATGAATTACAAGCAGGCGATATCGGAGCTTTGGCGAAACTCTCTAATGTTGAAACTTTCGACACGCTCTCGACTAAAGAAGCGCCGATTGAGTACCCGAAAGTAGAGCTTCCGCCGTCTCTCATGTCAATGAGCGTTGCTCCAAAGAGCAAAGGCGACGAGGACAAGATTTCGCAAGCTTTCGCGAAACTTTTGGAAGAAGATAAGACGCTTAGATTCGAGATTAACCCTGAAACTAAGCAATCCGTAATCCATGGTATAGGCGACGGGCATCTTGATGTACTTGTGAATAAATTAAAGAACAAATATAAGCTTGAAGTTGAACTTACCGAGCCTGTCGTTCCTTTCAGGGAAATGATTAAAGGCAAAGTAAAAGTTCAAGGCAAATATAAAAAACAATCCGGCGGCAGCGGTCAATACGGAGATGTACATATCGAGTTTGAACCATCAGGTGATAACGAATCGGCGTATATCTTTGAAGAGAAAATCTTCGGCGGCTCTGTTCCCAGACAATACTTCCCGGCTGTCGAAAAAGGCATCCAAGAAAACGTTAAAGCAGGTCCGCTCGCAGGTTATCCTGTTGTTGGTATCAAGGCTACTTTGGTTGACGGCTCTTACCATGCGGTTGACTCGTCCGAGCTTGCGTTCAAAATGGCAACTTCTATGGCATTCAGAGATGGCTTCATGCAAGCCAAGCCAACACTTCTCGAGCCAATAGTTAAGGCCGAAGTTAAAGTGCCTGACGACTACACCGGCGACGTTATGGGCGATATGAACAAACGCCGCGGACGTATCCTAGGTATGGAAAAAGTTGGCACAAAGCAAGTAATCCAAGCCGAAGTTCCAATGGCTGAAATGTTCAAATATCCAATCGACCTGCGCGCAATGACTCAAGGGCGCGGCGAGTTCTCAATGGAGTTTGAGCGTTATGACGAAGCTCCGAAAGATGTTCAAGAAAAAGTTATCGCGCTTAGGAAGGCGGAGCTGGATAAGAGGTAGGGTTAAAAGTACATTCTAGCGTGTTCGCATAAGTAAAATTATGCGAACACGCTTTTGAGCATAAGGAGGTAATTATGAGAAAGGTGCTTGTAATTATTTTGGCATTAGGGCTTTTATTGACTGATTTTATTTCAGTCCAGGCAGAAACGACTATTTCTATTACAGCTCAAACAAAAGTAACTGGTAGAGAAGTGATTAGGATAACAACCCCCAAAAATCAATTTATAGATTATTACGTAGAAGATAGTGAAAATGTTCATTTAAGAATGGAACAGGCAACATTCCTTTTCTTCGAGCTGGTTGACGAAAATATAGTTTATGCTCTTGTTACATTTACTTGGCATGAAACAGATGAAACGCTTACGCTTTACTTGCTTGAAAATGGGTACTTATTAGAAGGCGTGGCTTATGGAGGTCTTTCATTTAATGCACCCGGACTTTTTACGCTGAGCAGTTGGGTGAAATTCTGTAGTGATCCTGATGTGATGCATTTGAATATGCATATTGAGGTTATTTACCGATATGAATTAGTTAGCCCATCTACACATACCTTTCTTTTGAACGGGGAACAAATAGATATTCATGCTTTTAATATACATGGGTACAATTTTTTGAGAATATGTGATTTGGCTAATGCTCTATGGGGTACTGATAGCCGCTTTGATGTATTTATGGAGCCACTCTCGGATACTGCTACGGTACAAACGCCCCCCTTTGTCTATCATGAAGGGTTTGAGTACAAAATTGCAAACCCAATCGTTTCTCAAGTTATATTTAACGATGCAGATGTATTTGCAGATATTATGGCCTATTTAATAGGTGACATACAGTATCTGAAGTTAAGAAACTTGGCGGATATGCTCAGCTTTGAAGTTGAATGGGATGAAGAGAGCATGACGGTTTTTATTAATGCATAGAATATATAGTCAATTGAGCGTTGAGTGATAAGTTTATAGTCATACAAAGTAGCATGTTCCAAAGGGATGCCGAAATTCGGCATCCCTTTTGTTTTGCACTCCGATAATCCAAAACAATATAAATTTATCGAAAAACAATAAATTTATATTGACAATCATATTTTTGTGCTTTATAATGGGTAAAAATACCGAAAGGTGTTCGGCGAAAGGAGGCACATATGAAAACGAGTTTTAGAGAGCTTATTGGTATAAAGAATCCAATAGCATTAGCAGTTTTGGCAGTTATCGGCGTGTTTGCGACGACGTATGTGTTTCGCTTGCTTTATGGGATTGTATTGTTTGCAGCTATTATGGCCGCGTTTACCTCGCCTACAGGGCGGCGGATGAATCAGCAAGTAGCAGAGGAATTTTTCGTACAAGACTATGAGCAACTTAGGCTTGTTGCCGGCTATTTTGACTCTTTGGCGCACGATGACATCTCTATTCGCTTCTCTGAGAGTTCGGATATATTCGTTTCCACAACAAGAAATCACAGAGCGGTTTCTAATCCCGATGTCTCGGACGCACTCGAAACCCTGCGCGGCAACGGCTACAGCATGATATTTAAACGTGGCGGCGCAATAATATTTCTACATCAAGTACAATTCGACCGCCACTTCGGCAATGGCATAGTCTACTTCATAGATGATTACTTGCCGCAACATTGTGAAGAAGCAGGCTTCAATCTCTACAGCCTGCGGCATTCCCCAACGAGCATGACTTTCCTCACGCTGCTAGAGCCTTTGAGCGAGCCGCGCTGGTTCTACTACGAGGAAGACTTCCGCTATTACCGAATACGTTACAGCAATTAATGCACTACGCATAAAAAATATAAATCCCAACCGAAAGGACTGACTGAAAAATGAAAGAACCTCTACAAAGCACCATCTTAAAATACGCTCTATACGTAGCCTTTGCCGCAGGCCTTCTAATGGCCCTAACTCTGCCCATGATGATAGACCACTACGCCGCAATGTTTGGGCTAAGGCTTGGCGAGAGTTACCGAGAATTCATAGTCCCATTTTTGATGGTAACGGCCGTTCCTAGCCTTTGGGTTGTGCTCGAAATGATTGGCATGATGCGCTCGATTCCAACCGACCCGTTTGTAATGCGAAATGTGAAAGCGCTTTATCGCATTGGCTTCATCTTTTTCGTACTAGCGGTCATCTTTTTTATCAAATGCTTGATGTTCATATCTTTTTTGACCATAGTTTGCATGTTTTTCTTCATAGGCAGTGGGCTGTTTTCGTTCACGCTGGCAGCGTTGATTCGTCAGTCGATTATATTCCGCGAAGAAAATGATCTAACCATTTAGGGAAAGGGGCGCAGATATGATTATAATTAATCTTGATGTAATGATGGCTAAACGCAAAATTGGGCTTGGCGAGCTTGCAGAAAAAGTGGATATAAGCCAAGCAAACCTTTCCATCCTAAAAAATGGGAAAGGCAAGGCCGTACGGTTCTCGACACTTGGCAGGTTATGCAAGGCCCTCGAGTGTCAGCCGGGCGATATCTTGGAATATGTGGAAGGCGGAGATGATGAAGATGAGCGAGATTAACCAAGGTACTATGCCGGAGCTTATAAAACCGGAGGAAAAACCGAAAAAAATATGGAGCGCGAAGGAAAAATGGCTGCTTTTACCAAGCCTTATTGTGGCTATTTTGTTCGACCGCCTAATAATAGCCTCCGTATTGAACCTAAGCCTTTCGAGGGAGTATCCGGCGGCGTTTTGGCTCTCGTATCTTGCGATTTTTTGCATTTTTTACCGAGAGCGAATCAAGCGCGATAAAGTGCTGATATATGTAACGATTTGCAGCGCCTTGCTAGGCGTGTGGAACTTTATGTTCTCGAGCGTCTATAATTATGAATACGCAATTATTTCAGCGTTAGTTCTGCCCGGCGTGCTTATGGCGCACGCCACATGGGCCGCAGGTAGTTATAGTTTAAAAAATCCCGCTGCCATAATCCCCGAATGGCTCGCCGGCTGGTTCATAAAACCGTTTTCAGGCATGCCGGCAGTTTTTGGCTCAGTTTCTGCACTTTTGTCGGAGAAAAACAGGCCTGTTGCCGGACGCGCAGTCACAGGTGCAGCTTTAGCCGCCGCATTACTTATCGTAATCGTACCGCTCTTAATGAGTGCGGACATGGTTTTTAACTACTACGTCGCAAATATGTTCAGCGGCTGGGATGTTTGGCGGCTCGCCTTCCATAGTGTGTTCGTACTCGTCGCGTTCATGCTTTTCTACTCGTTCCTGTGGAATGTGGGCTTCGGAGAAAGACCCAAAACCGCCGCAATTGCAACCAAGAGCAAAGACATTGACATCATAATTTCGTCAATCGCTCTCGGGAGTGTTATGTTTGTTTACGTGCTGTTTTGCCTGGTGCAGTTCACTTACCTGTTCGCAAGAGCAGGGCTGCCTTACGGGATGACTTATGCAGAGTATGCGCGCGAGGGTTTTGCCCAAACGCTCACCATTTGCGCAATTAACCTGCTACTGTTCGGCGTATTCATCTGGAAGAGCAAAAACGAAAAAATACTCAAATGGCTGCTCGGCGCTCTTCTTGCTCTCACGGTGATAATGCTTCTCTCAGGCGCGGTTCGCCTGAACTTGTATATAGACACATTCGGCATGACTTGGCTCAGGCTGCTCTCAGCGTGGTTTATAGCGTATTTGGGCATGGTTATCGCGCTGTGCGTGGTGCGGATATTTAAGAAAGAGCTGCCTGTCGTCGGACTTAGCGCAATGCTTTTATTGATTTGGTATATTGCGCTTGGGTATCTGAATCCGGATGGGTTTATTGGATGGTTTAATCAGATGATGTAGCAAATATAGTCCTTTAATTCGTTCCTAAAGCAGCCCCAAGGGAAATATCCCCTGAGGCTGCTTTTTCAACTACCACTTATCATAACCACTCATAAGCTCCCAGCGTCCGCCGAACTTATCCACCAAAAATACATAAAGCGAAGCATACGAAGGGCTGCAAAGCGAGACAAAGAGCTCGCCGCCGTCCAATAGAGCCTCGTAAGCCGCCTTTAACTCATCATCCGATGAAAAGCTAACCAAAAGATTCTGCAAGGACGTCTTGCCGGTCTTTGATTCAACATCGTCGTTTAACATGCCGCCGGAATCGTCGAAGACTATTATGATTTGCTCCCCAATTTTTAATTGGCAATGGAAAATTAAGTCTTTTTCGGCCTCGGTTTTATACTGATAATCTTTAGGGTTTGCTTCGGAGTATATAGTTGATCAACTATAAGAGTTTAACCGCGACCTCTGCGCCGAAGGCTTTTTTGTAGAGTTCTATTGCATCTACGCATTGACCGCTAAATGTGAAACTTGGAACAATTTTTGTCATGGTTTATCTCTCCTTCCCGGGGATTAATTAAACAAAGTATACCAAACCAAACGCGACAACATTATGTCTTATTGCGCAAACAATTATTTGTTGAATAAATCCTATGAGCTTACATAAAATATAGCATGACCCAAATGTAGCATCATAGGAGGATAAAATGAATAATAAAAATGATATAAACACACACCCGATCGGAAATTTGAGCGCGTCTCTGCCGATGAACGCGCTGAGCGAAATTCCTATAGCAAATGCGGATGCGAAAACTATTGTAGGGCTTAAAAAAGACGGTGGGCGAGTCACAGGATATAAATTGTCGGACGGGCAAATGATCGACAAGGACGCAGCAGTCGCCCTAGCCAAAAACGGCGGAATCGCGGGTGTTGGAATTTCTACACGAGATGGTAATGAGTATTTAAAATCATTGCCTGACGATACGGAAGATAATAATTTATCACATCTGCCAACCGTTTAGTAAATCATAAGGAGGATTCATAATGGACGAAAGAAAACCTATTTTCAAGAAAAAATCTTACGCAGGCCCAAATCAAGCAGAAAGCGGTATTGACAAAGACCGCGCGCTTCATGGGGCAATGTCAAGCTCGTATTATTATGCTTGGTTTTCGGGGCACTTCTTTTAGCCCGAATAAAATCATCAAATATATCGCCGCGTATATTCCGCAAAAGTTAACCCTTTTGCGGAATATTTTTGTTATGGGGGTTCATTTTATACAATCACCTTTCTTTTTATATTGCCTTTGGATAAAAATAACTATATACTATAAGAGTTGTAGATATTGATGAGCGAGCAAAAAACTCCAAAAGGCGGGATAAAATTGATAGACTTTACATCGGGCAATCCAATGAAGCAGCTGATTATATTTTCGGTGCCGCTGCTTTTAGGCAATCTTTTACAGAACCTTTTTCAGGTGGCGGATTCTATTATTGTTGGAAGGTTTATAGGCGGAACTGCACTGGCGGCAGTCGGTTCGTCAATGGCGATTTTGCAGTTTTTGGTCGCGGTACTTATTGGGTTTGCTACGGGGGCCTCTATTGTTATAAGCCAATTTTTTGGCGCAAAAAAGGATGAGGAGCTGAAAAGGGCGGTTTCCACAAGCCTGATTGCCGTGGGTGGGCTCTCTGTTGTCCTGACAATACTCGGCACTTTGGGCGCAGGCCCTATGCTGCGTTTCTTAGGCGTTGAAGCGATTATATTTGACGATGCCAGGACGTATTTACTTGTCATAATGGCGGGGATTACTATTCCGATTTATCTTAATGTTTATATGGCATACATGCGCGCTTTGGGCGATTCCAAAAGCCCGCTTATACTGCTCGCAATCTCCGCGGTGCTTAATGTTGTGTTTTCTATCATGTTTATTGTGATATTTGATTGGGGCATGGCAGGCGTTGCCGGAGCTACATTGGTAGCGCAAGGCCTCGCGCTCATTGCATGTATTTTAATCTCTAATCGGCGCATTCCTCAGCTTAAACTTCGCCTTAACGAGCTCATCTTCGACAAAGAGCTGTTTAAATTGATACTCAGATATGGTGTGCCTGCGTCTATCCAGCTATCGGTTACATCTTTGGCATCACTTACTATAATGAGGCTCGTAAACTCGCTTGGCGCAGTAGCGACAGCGGGCTTCTCGGTAGGCCTTAGGGTTGAAAACTTTGCAATGATGCCTCTCAGCAATATTAACATGGCAATCGCTACGTTCGTGGGACAAAATGTAGGCGCAAAAAACATAGCGCGCGCCAAAGAAGGGCTTGCCGCCGGCATGAAGCTCATGCTTGGCATTGGCATGTTCACATCTATCGTGATTTTAGTGTTTAGTCCTGAGCTCATGCGCCTGTTCGTCGCCCCTGACGATATAAACGCTGCAGGTATCATAGCAGAAGGCGCGTTGTACCTTTCAATAATCTCAATGTTCTACATCCTCTTTGGCATATTCTTCGCCTTCAACGGCTTCTTCAGAGGCGTTGGCGACCAAATAATTGTAATGATACTCACCATTACGAGCCTTACTATTCGCGCGGTTTCTGCGCATGTGTTTGTGCTCGGTTTCGGATGGGGGTTGGAATCAGTCGGCTGGTCGATTCCTATAGGATGGGCACTATGCGGAGCGTACGCGTTCTATCACTATAAATCAGGTAGATGGCAGGGTAAAGCGGCTGTTAAACAGTAGCAAAGGAGAGTTGTATGAGTAAAATTTTGGTAGCATATAAATCAAGGTATGGAACGACCAAAAAATACGCCGAATGGATAGCCGAAGATTTGGATGCGGATATCTTTGATGCGGACAATGTCAAGCCTGAAATGCTTATGGATTATGACATTGTAGTTTATGGCGCAGGATTGTACGCCGAGCAAATCAATGGCGTAAACCTTGTGACCAAAACCCCTTGCAAAAAGCTCATAGTATTTACGGTAGGGCTTGCAGACCCCAAAACAGCTGATTTTTCAAAGTGTTTGATGAAAAATTTTACGCCGGCGCGCTTGAGTGAGATAAAAGCATTTCATTTGCGCGGCGCAATAGAATATGCGAAATTGAGTTTTACTCATAGTATGATGATGAAAGTATTTCTAAAAACAGTACTCAAAAAAGACGTCTCGCAGATGTCGGACGAAGAGAAGGCGATTGCAGCAACCAATGGCAGGGATGTTGATTTTATTGACAGAGGCTCGATTGAAACGCTCGTGGAATATGTGAGGGCGCAATAATGAATGAAAAGATTAGGCGGCTCAGAGGTGGGCATCTTGGTGATATTGACTTAATCAGCCAAGATAAAGTCTCATGGGAGCAATCAACTTGCCCTTGGAATGAAGCGGAGGGCGTTAATTCGCATAGATGCACGGTTAAGTATACGTCAATATGCAAGTATTTTTGCGGAGTTAAGTACTTGGATACTATTTTGTGCAGTTATCCTTATGAGAATATTGATGTACTTTCGCCGGATGAGATGGATAGACCTATGAGGAGGTGCTTGGTGTGTGCGGGCATATGGATGCGGATGGGGAAAAGTGTCCGGGGTGCGGTGACTTCGAAGTACAAGCCTCATCATTACGAGCTTGACTCGCATTTTTTTACTCAATGAAATTGCGGATCAGGCCCACAATGACGGACAGGGCAGGAGGTGCATATTGTGTACTTCCTGCGACCCTTTATTTTATAACGCGAGTAGCCAACGTAGCATACTACCCACCCAACATCCGCACGATAACCACCTTGTACCCTAATAAACATACCGATTAATATCATCCTTACTAAGCCCCGGATGCAGTGCGATATTCAGCGCGTTTGCAATGATATTCGATAACCGATCTATCACCGAATCAACATTTTTAGGCGTCACAAACATGTTCCCGCCATACGGCCCCAGCATTTCTACAATCATTGCATATTTTTCATCCCCCGAAAGCCCCTTTAGCATGGAATAAAACAAATTATCCGAATCGCATTTTTCAATCATGTCATCAATTACTCTATCAATTGTGTCGCTCGCGAGAGTCGCCGCGTCAACAACCGTAGGCACTCCAATCGAAATAACTTTCACACCCAAAGTTTCTTCGCATAAGCTTTTTCGCTTGTTCCCGACCCCACCGCCGGGCGAAATGCCGGTATCGGCTATTTGTATTGTTGAGTTTATCCGCTCAGTGCTTCTTGAGGCGAGCGCGTCAATAGCTATTACCAAATCCGGCTTTATCCGCTCGACTAAACCTGCGACAGTCTCAAAAGTCTCAACGCCCGTGATGCCCATAACGCCGGGCGATAAAGCCGCCACCGGCCGCACATTATCACAAAGCGCGTCCGGCAAGTTCTCCTTTATATGCCGCGTAATCAACAGCTTTGACACAACTTTCGGCCCAAGCGCATCCGGTGAGACATTTTCATTGCCAAGCCCGATAACAAGCGCAGTTTGCCCTTGTTCTAAATTATGGATTTTGCCAATAATATCGACCATTGCACGAATTGCGTTCTCGTGCGCGTCGATATCGCTCTCGCGCAGGGCAGCGGACTGCATGGTTATATAATTGCCAATCGGCTTGCCGAGTGCGCGCTCGCCGTTTTCATTAGTAATTTTGACCCACGTAACATGCATGTCAAAAACATCGTATTCGTCGCTGGTAACGCCGCGGATTTGCGCCGCCGCCTCCTCTTTAAGCGCGATATCTCTAAGCTCCACTGCCATATCGGTGTAAATATAGTTGTTTTTCATTGTATCCCCCTAAGTTTGTAATGATATATTTTTGCCTAGGATTGAGCAAATTATGTTATGCGCATAAAATAAGAACGCCTAAAGCGTTCTTTCCTTGATTGCGCAGCAGTACATCGGCAGAAAGCCGACCGCATGTTATAAAATTGTGCAATGTTTCTATGCACAATTTTAATGCGGCTTTTGCCGCAGGCAAAAGTGTTGAGAGACCTTTTGAAAAGCGATTTTGTTTTCAAAAGTCGAGTAAAAAAGTGTGGATTATGTTATACTTATAAAAAACAACGAAAGGGTGAGCAATTAATGCCTAAAACACGCGAGCAAGTAAACGAAAAGCATAAATGGGACATGGAAGCAATGTATAAAACCCTCGCCGATTGGGAGGCTGATTTTGCATGGCTTTCTGCAAAAAAAGATGACGTTAAGTCACTAAAAGGTACGTTGGAACAAAGTGCGGAGAGTCTTTATAAATGCCTAAGCACAAGAGACGAACTGCTAATGAAAGCAGAGAATGTTTATGTCTATGCTCATCTAAAACATGACGAGGACACCGCGAACGCTGAGTATCAGGCGCTTTCGGCGCGCTCAGCCAGCCTTCTTACTGACGTTTATGCCGATATCAGCTTTATCGAGCCGGAGATTTTGGAGATTGACGAGGCCAAACTCAAAAACTATCTCGCAAGCCACGCGTCACTCACCCTTTACAAGCATTACTTCGACGGAATTTTGCGTCTAAAAGAACATACCCTAAACGATGAGATGGAAGAAGTGCTTGCTAAGGTTTCCGAAATCGCTCAAGCGGCGTCCAAGATTTTCTCAATGCTAAATAATGCAGATTTGAAGTTCGACACGATAAAAGATGAAGATGGCAATGATAAAGAACTGACACATGGCTCATATTTAAGCTTTATGGAGTCGCGCGATAGAGATGTAAGAAAAGCAGCTTTCACTGCTTTGTATAAAGCTTATATTGATCATAAAAACACTCTGGCAGAGAGCTATGCGGCATCCGTTCGCAATGATGTATTCTTCGCTGCGCAGCGCAAGTATGAATCGTGCTTGGAAGCGTCGCTAAAAGGTAGCAACATCCCCGTGTCCGTTTATCACAACCTGATTAAAGCGGTGAATGATAATTTGCCCGCCCTGCATAAATACATGGATATACGTAAAAAGGCTTTAGGCGTAAACGAGCTTCATATGTATGACATTTACGTGCCGTTGGTGGCGGAAATTGATAATCATATCGACTACGAAAAGGCCTGCGAAACGGTTATGAAATCGCTCGCACCTATGGGCGCGGAGTATGTTGACGTACTAAGGGCAGGACTTAACAATAGATGGGTAGATATTTATGAAAACAAAGGCAAAAAGAGCGGCGCGTACTCATGGGGGTCTTATTTGAGCCATCCTTATATTTTGATGAACTATGATAACAAGGTCAACGATATGTTTACATTGACTCATGAAATAGGCCATTCTATGCAGAGCCATTTCACGAGAAAAAGCCAGCCTTTCATCTACGGCGACTATACAATTTTCGTGGCGGAAGTTGCCTCAACGGTAAATGAGGCCTTGCTTATGGACTATCTGCTAAAAACTGAAAAAGATGCGACAATGAGGAAATATCTCATAAATTATTACATCGAGCAATTCAGAGGCACGGTTTTCCGCCAAACGATGTTCGCCGAATTCGAGCTAAAAACACACGAAATGGCGGAAGCAGGCGAAGCGCTTACGGCAGAGGCCCTGAACAAAATGTATAAGGAGCTTAACGAAAAGTATTTCGGCTCCGGCGTAGTTTTGGACGAGGAAATTGCCTACGAATGGAGCAGGATTCCACATTTTTATAGGGCGTTTTATGTGTACCAATACGCGACCGGGTTTGCGGCGGCGGTTGCGCTCAGCAAAAAAATACTTGACGGCGATGTAGATGGCTATTTGGAGTTTTTAAAGAGCGGCTCGAGTAAATATCCAATCGAGCAGCTAAAACTGGCCGGAGTTGATATGAGTAAGCCGGAAGCGGTGAATATGGCGCTTGATACGTTTAGCAAATTGGTTGATGAGTTTGAGAAGTTGTAGCAGTGGGGAGGAACCAATGATGAAGGACTGCATATTTTGCAAAATAATTACGAATGAGCTTGACTCTCATTGCATTTACGAAGACGAATTTTTCAAAGTTATTCTTGATATATTTCCGGCATCGGTTGGGCACACACTTATTTTGACAAAAGCACATTATGAAAACGCTTATGAACTCGGCGAGCGAGAGGCCGAAGCTCTTGGCTCGCTTATGGTCAAAATGACTAAACTGCTCCAAGAAAAATTCAACTGCAACGGACTGAATGTGGTGCAAAATAACGGCGCGCTTGCCGGGCAAGTCATTTTCCATTACCATATGCACTTGACTCCACGCTATGAAAACGATGGAATTATTATGAAGCTGGTGGCGAAGGGCGACGCGCAAGAAATGGTTAGGGAAGCAGTGGAAAAACTAGGGTTGTAGGATAATAAGGATGATACAAGGGAACAATATAGCTATAACAAAAGAGTCTGCTTAGCAGGCTCTTTATTTTTGGGAAGGATGTGCTTGGACATGAAAAAGATTATTGCAGCTTGCATTTTGATGACGTTGTTTTTAGCTGCTTTTGATAATGGGAGCGGTGTAGTCGGAGCATTTTCCATCGTCTACCCTGAGGGTTATGAAAAAAGCCCGGGTTCTAAAGTCGTATATCTTACATTTGACGACGGGCCTGCAAAGTATACTCCTGCAATTTTAGAGATACTCACACAATACGACGTACCGGCAACATTTTTCGTGGTCGGAAACACGCCGTACACTCATTATATAAGCGACATCGCAGAGAATAGCCACACGATCGGTTTGCATAGTTATAGTCATAATTTTAGGCAGATATATAGCTCGGTGCAGGCTTTTTTCGATGACTTGCAAAAGATTGACGACATTGTGTATGAGCTGGCAGGCACTCGTTCGAACATCACGCGCTTTCCGGGCGGAAGTAGCGCAAAGGCCGGCGGCGCGCAAAGGATTATGGGGCAGCTGAGAGAAGAACTCGACGAACGAGGTTATCAATATTTCGATTGGAACTGCGACAGCTCAGATAAAAGGGGCGCAAGAACGGCAGCCGCAGCAATGCGGCAGATTAAGGCGGTGGATCTCCAGGAAGATGTAGTAATTGTGCTTATGCACGATACGGAAAAGATTACTGTGGAGTATTTGCCGCTCGTAATTGAGTATTTTCAAGAGCTTGGATATGAATTTTTGACGCTTAGTATTGGGTCGCCTGCGGTGCATCATGATTGGTAATGGGATGTCTCTTACAGAACTTTGTGCCGCTGGTAAATCGTTTGGTTTGCAGGGGTATAAACCCGGACGGAGCAAATGTGCGTGCTTCTTGCAATTTTGCGTAGGTCGGGTATAAACCCGGACGGAGCAAATGTG
>Ga0131853_10015373_pt1 | contig 13994 bp, 15 predicted proteins | sample TergutLab28metaG_FD_92764 | JGI IMG/M metagenome (GOLD analysis project Ga0131853, IMG submission 92764) | Labiotermes labralis P1 segment gut microbial communities from Petit-Saut dam, French Guiana - Lab288 P1 (version 2) (version 2) | ecosystem: Host-associated > Arthropoda: Insects >... | reverse complement strand
GTCTTCCAACTCTTGCACTTGGTCGGGGGTCAGTGGCTTGTCTAAATCCATGGTAAAGCCCCGCTCCGACATATGAAAGCCCACATTTGTAGCGTCAAATCGACTTTTGGCATAACCTGACAGAATATGCTCGCCTGTATGGTTTTGCATAAAGCCATAGCGGCGTGAAATGTCCACAACGCCTGTTATTTCAGTAGTTGCCGGCTCTTCTGTCAAATGGTGGTAGATGGTGCCATTAGATTGACTAATATCCACCACTTGTATGTCGCCCAAAGTGCCGGTATCACAGGGCTGCCCGCCGCCGCCCGGATAAAATGCGGTATCTTCAAGTGCGACCAAAAACAAGCCGCCTTTTTTCCTAATTTCCGTTATTTTTGTGGTAAATCGCCCTTTATGGGGGTCGCTATAATATAATTTATTAGTTTTACTCATATATGCCAGCCTTTTTCTTTTATTTTACAATGAAAAAATAGGATTGTCAAGAGGGGGTTTGTGTGGTATAATGCTGTGATGAGGTGATTTTGTGCGTGTTGGAATTGGATATGATGCCCACAGGCTTGTGGAGGGTCGCAAGTTGATTTTGGGCGGCGTGGAAATACCCCATGAAACTGGACTTTTGGGGCATTCGGATGCGGATGTGCTAACCCATGCCGTAATTGATGCGCTTTTAGGGGCGGCACGCCTTGGGGATATTGGCCGACTTTTTCCCGACAATAATCCTGAATTTAAGGGTATTTCCAGCCTTATCTTGTTGAAAAATGTATACAATAAGTTGCAGAATTTGGATTACCGCCTGATAAATGTGGATGCTGCCATATCGGCGCAAAAGCCTAAACTTGCAGGGTTTATCCCCCAAATGGAAGAAAAAATTGCTGCCGCCATGGGTGTGGATGTTGATTGCATTAGCGTAAAGGCCACAACCACTGAAAACATGGGCTTTGTTGGCACTGGCGAGGGCATGGCCGCCCACGCCGTAGCTTTGATTGAGAAGGTGATTAAATGAAAATATACAACACCCTAACCCGCAAAAAAGAGGGCTTTGTGCCCATAAAACCGGGCAATGTGGGTATTTATGTTTGCGGCCCCACGGTTTACAATTTTATCCATATGGGCAATGCCCGCCCTTATGTGGTTTTTGATACATTGCGCAGATACCTTGAATTTACGGGATTTACGGTTACTTTTGTGCAAAATTTTACGGATATTGATGATAAGATTATTAATAAAGCTAATGAAGAAAATATTAATTATACTGATATAGCGGAACGATATATTGAGGAGTTTTTTACAGACATAGATGGGTTAAATATTAGGCGTGCTAATTTTTATCCCCGCGTTACCGAAGAAATTGATGAAATACTTGATTTAGTGGGCTTTTTGCTGGGCGAGGGCTTTGCTTATGAGGTGAAAGGCACAGTGTACTTTGATGCCCGCAAAGCCACTGATTACGGCAAATTGTCCAAAAAAAATATTGATGATTTGGAGGCGGGCGCAAGGGTTGATGTTAACCCCGACAAGCGCAGCACATCGGATTTTGTGCTGTGGAAGGCGGCAAAACCCCACGAACCCGCTTGGGAGAGCCCTTGGGGCTGGGGCCGCCCCGGATGGCATATCGAATGCAGCGTAATGGCACGCAAATATGTGGGGCAAACGGTGGATATACACGGTGGCGGCGAGGATTTGATGTTTCCCCACCATGAAAATGAGATTGCCCAAAGCGAGGCGGAAGGTGGGATTTTTGCCAATTATTGGATGCACAATGGCATGTTGCTGGTGGATAACCAAAAAATGGCAAAAAGCGATGGAAACTTCTTCCTTGTGCGGGATATTGCCCGTAAATACGGCTATCCGCTGATACGGTTTTATCTATTGTCCGTACATTACCGCAGCCCGCTTAATTTTAGTGAGGAGCTGCTAAACGCCGCCAATGCTGGCTTGGAGCGCATACGTGAATGTAGGCGCAATTTGCTTGATGCCGGATGGGGTAATGACGGGGAAACGGCGCATCGGCAGGCTTTTTTGGATGCCTTGGCAGATGATTTGAACACGGCAAACGCCATCAGTGCGGTTTTTGATTTGGCAAAGGATGCCAATGTGGCATTGCGGGAAAACACTGCAAATCCCGCATTTTTGGCGGATTTGGACTTTATGTGCGATTTGTTGGGTGTGGTACTGGAAAATGATGGTAATATTAATGATGCTGATGTGAGTGAAATTGAGGTATTGGTAACCCAAAGGGATGAGGCTAAAAAGGCTAAAAACTGGGCTTTGGCAGATGAATTGCGGGACAAACTAACAAGCATGGGCGTGGAAATTAAGGACACAAGGGATGGAACAAAATGGCATTTAACGAGAGGTTAACAGTTGGTGATGCAGGACAGTTTTCCCCGTTAAACTTGGCTTTTGTGGGGGATGGGGTGTATAGCCTGCTGGTGCGCACACGGCTGGTGGCAGGTGCTAACCGCCCTGTGGGTTCCCTTAACAAATTAAGCAGCCAGCGGGTATGTGCAGTGCGCCAAAGTGCTGATTATTACAGGATTTTACCCCTATTAACCCAGGATGAAACCAATATGATTAGGCGGGGGCGCAATGCCAGCCCGCACCATAAGGCAAAAAATGCCAGCATGGCGGAATACCGCAACGCCACTGGGTTGGAGGCACTTTTTGGCTATTTATATTTGCGGGGAGAAAATGCCCGTATTTTGGAATTATTTGACATAATTTGGAGCGAGGATACCGATGAAAAATAAGAAAAACTATAAAAGACAACGGCCGGAACAAGCACAACCCAAAGTAAACAGCGATTATCTGCGGGAGCAGGAAGCGGACAATCTTTTTGAGGGGCGCAATGCAGTGATGGAGCTGTTAGTGGCCGAAAAAACGGTGCATCGCATATTTGTTAAGCAGGGGGAAATTGAAGGCAGCCTGCGCCCCATAGTTGCAAAAGCCCGTGAAATGGGCATTATGATAGCCCCGGTTTCCAAAGATAAATTGGATGCCATGAGCGAAACAGGCAAGCACCAAGGGGTTATCGCCCTTTGCCCACCCTTTGAATATGCCAATTTAACCCATTTGCTGGTGGAATGTACAAGGGCGGGCAAATCACCTTTCCTAATAATTTTAGATAAGATTTTTGACCCCCACAACTTTGGCGCAATAATCCGCACGGCTTTGGCATCGGGTGCGGATGGTGTTATAATCCCAAAACGGCGTGCTGTGGGTATTACGGCGGCGGTTGTGCGTGCCAGTGCAGGGGCTGCGGGGCATTTACCCATTGTGCGGGTTTCCAATATTGCCCAAACGGTGGATGCGCTGAAAAAGGCGGGAATTTGGGTTGTTGGGGCGGATATGGACGGGCAAAATGTATATTCTGCTAATATGACAGGGGCTTTGGCTTTGGTGATAGGTAATGAGGGCGAGGGAATTAGCCGCCTTATTAAGGATAAATGCGACTTTTTGGTGTCTTTACCGATGGAGGGTGCTGTGGGCTCCCTTAACGCATCGGTGGCGGCGGGGGTTTTGATGTACGAGGTTGTGAGAAGGCGTGGCGTTGAAGGAATATAAGAATAACGAATACTTAGCAAAACTTGCTGCCGACGGGGACACCCATGCGCAGGAGGTTTTGTTACGTCGTTTTAAGGGGCATGTAGCGGTTTTGGCACGCTCCTATTTTATTTTGGGCGGGGATAGGGAGGATTTGGTGCAAGAGGGGATGATTGGGCTTTACAAGGCCATAAAACAGTTTGACCCTTCCAAAAACGCCTATTTTACAGGCTTTGCCACGGTTTGCATTAAAAATCAAATGTTGGATGCAATAAAAAATGCTTCCCGTAAGAAGCATTTGCCATTAAATTCCTATGTATCTATGGACGGGGAAAATGCCGAAATTGCAGGTATTGCAGACCATGGGCAGGAGCCCGAAGGCATCATAATTGGTCAGGAAGAAATGGCGGATTTGCTCCATTTAGCAGAAAGCCTGCTTAGTAAAATGGAATTTGCCATTTTATCCCATTATTTGGAAGGGATGAGCTATGCCGAAATTGCCGAAACCACAGGGCGCACGGTGAAAAGTGTGGAAAATGCCCTAATGCGCATCCGCCGCAAGTTTGCAGATGCAGTGTAGGGTGGGGAACACAGGCGACAGGTGACGGCCCCCCTCCCTTGTTATGAGGGCATTCCATACGTTTTGCGAACAGGGGCAGGGGCAGCTGGCTATCGCCTGCGTTGCCCCCACCCCACTTGATTGCGCCCTTCGCTTTTAGCTTTGTAAAGCGCTTTATCGGCAACGGCAATTATCTCTTCAAGCGTCAATTTATCATCAACTTGTGCCACCCCAAAGCTTGCTGTTACTGCAAGTTCTGCATCATCCACATTGATAAGTTTATTTTGGATGGTTGTGCGCAATCGCTCGGTATATTCCTTAATATCGCTTTGGGACATATCAAAAGCAAACAGTATAAATTCTTCACCGCCAAACCTTCCAAACAAATCATAGGGGCGTATGTTTTCTGTCACACTTTCGGAAACAGCTTGTAGCACCTTGTCGCCCGCAAGGTGTCCATGCGTGTCGTTAATTTTCTTGAAGTGGTCTATATCAAACATAATTATAAAGGCATTTTCTTCCGACCGTTTTACCCGCTCCAATTGGGTGCTTGCAAGCGTGGTAAAGTGCTGCCTGTTCATTGCCCCGGTTAGCATATCTGTATATGCAAGTTTTTCCAGTTGTTTTGTAAACATAATGCTTTCAGTAATATCCCTGATAATGATGATATGGCCAAGCAAAACATCACGCTCTTTTGTAACCGGGTCTATACTTGCTTCGTAATGCTTTCCGTTATCAGTTGCAATGGATACTTGCCCAATCCGCCCTTGTTCTATGGCTAGGGATAGTTCGATAGACCAGTCATCCAGCCCAACAAGTAGCCGGTTTTTTGTATTTCCCATAGAAGGGATTAGCTTTTTTGCCGATTCGTTTGCGTTTATGAAGTTTTTTGACCTGTCTATAAGAATAAAAGCTTCGGTTATGGAATTTAGTGCAAGTGCAGATGCCCTTGGAAGTATATCAAACATATCGTATTTTATAGTATTGATACATAAGAACAATGCAAAAACAAGCGCAGTAACAGCACCATAATTTATTTTAAGCCCAAATGGAGCCACAAGATACATTAAATTGCTGCCAACCGCAAACAGGGTGCCGATGGTCATTAGGCGCATTCCGCTGCGTTCCAGTTTGTCCGATTTTATGTTTTTGTATGTCAGCAATACAATAACTGCCGCAAAACATGCCATGGTATACAAATGCCCTAATAGGTTAAACGGCCCGCTTTCACGGCCAAACATGGTCAGTGGGGTATCTGTATCCAGCCAAATGGTAACGTAAAATAAATTATGCCAATCCGATGTCCACACCAAAAAGGTTATAAATAGAGGGAAGGCCAATAAAAGGGCTACAAACGCCTTTTTAACCTTTATATTAAAATAATCCACCACAAACAACAATAAAAGCGGGGCTATATAGGGTATACCCAAATAAGCCAAACGCCGCCCGAGAAAAACCTCCTCCACTGTTGTGGAGTTGATTTCAAACAAATATCCCAGTTGATAAAAAATAACGGGAATAAGCATTAAAATAAAAATGTTTTTCTTCTTGCTTTCGCATCTAAATAGAGTGAATGCAATGAGAAATACCAAAACAACAATTGAAAAAATAAGAATTACAGAAAGTGTTGTTGTTAACATGGCATTATCAAACCTCCCGGCTGTAATTGGGGGCTTCTTTTGTTATATAGATATTATGTGGATGGGATTCCCTTAACCCTGCGGCGGTAATTTTAACAATTTGGCTATGCTGTTGCAAGTCATATATCGTGCCTGCGCCGCAGTAGCCCATGCCGGCACGTAAGCCGCCCAACAGTTGGAAGATGGTTTCGCCAACGGGGCCTTTTACTGCCACACGCCCTTCCACCCCTTCGGGTACAAATTTGGATGGGGTGGCGGTTTCGGATTGGAAGTAGCGGTCCTTACTGCCTTGCTCCATGGCGGAAATGCTACCCATGCCACGATATGTCTTGTATTTACGCCCTTGATATATTTGCACTTCACCTGTAGACTCCTCACAGGCGGCGAAAAGGGAGCCCAGCATAACAGCGGAAGCACCTGCGGCAAGGGCCTTTGTCACATCCCCCGAAAATTTTACGCCCCCATCTGCGATAATGGGGATATTGTGCTTTGCGGCTTCTTCGGCACAGTCCATTATAGCGGTCATCTGCGGCACGCCAATGCCTGCAACCACACGGGTTGTGCAAATGCTGCCGGGGCCAATGCCCACCTTTACACAATCCGCCCCGGCTTTGATTAGAGAGCGGACAGCCTCCGCCGTTGCCACATTGCCGGCTATTACGGGCAGGTTTGGATAAGCTTCTTTAATTTCCCGCACTTTGTTGATTACATTGATGTGGTGGCCGTGGGCGGTATCTATGGTTATCACATCCACCCGCTTTGCCACAAGGGCGGCTATGCGCTCTAAGGCCTCGTCATTAGCACCTACGGCGGCACCTACCAACAGCCTGCCATGGGCATCCTTGGAGGAATCCGGGTATTTAATTGCTTTTTCAATATCTTTGATGGTTATAAGGCCTATAAGCTCAAATTTATCATTAACAATGGGTAATTTTTCAATTTTGGCGGCAGTTAGTATTTCTTTCGCCTTTTCGGGGGTTGTGCCTTCGGGGGCAGTTATTAGGTTTTCTTTTGTCATAACTTCATAAATTTTCTTTTGGTGGTTGGTTTCAAAACGTATATCCCTGTTGGTGATAATGCCCACCAGCTTACCGTTTTCGGTTATGGGCACACCGGATATGCGGTATTTTGCCATAAGCTGGTCCGCTTCAAAAACAAAATGGTTGGGGGAAAGGGAGAAGGGGTCCACTATCACGCCATGTTCGCTACGTTTTACCTTATCCACTTCTGCGGCTTGCTCTTCTATACCAAGGTTTTTGTGGATAATGCCAAGGCCACCGTGGCGTGCCATTGCAATTGCCATGGCAGATTCTGTTACAGTGTCCATGGGGGCGGAGATTAGCGGGGCATTTAACTGGATGGTGCGGGTTATTTGGGTGGCAAGGGACACTTCGTTGGGCAGCACGGCGGATGCGCCGGGTACAAGCAGTACATCATCAAAGGATAGACCTTCTTTTATGGTTTTTGGCATTTTTTCATCTCCCTCTTATGTTTGTGTTGCTGGTGTATGGGGCGGCAATGCCCGCCATTTCGGTTTATTGTGTGTTGTTCATTAATAAAATTTCCATTATTTCTTTATAAGCACGGCCCACATTGTTTTTCCAATTATTGCAAATTTGCAGGGCTTGCTCCCTATTAACCACTGATAGGTTAAGCTCCATTAACATATGGTCCTCGTCATACACGGCGCATTTTACAAAATATTCATCTGTATCAAACTGGTAAAAATGGGTGGCAGAAATTTCCAAATCTTGTTTAACGCTACCAAGATGCTCTGTTATAAATTTGGCAATGCGGCTTTTTATGTGGGGGGAAATGTAGCTGCCAAAGGTTTCCAAGGTTTTTATACCTTCATCCGTGATGGTATACCTGGTGGTGTTGCCGCTTTTAACCCCGTCTAAATAACCATTTTCTGCCATTTCGGCTAAATATTGCTGCACAAGGTAATAGTTTATAAAGCTCTCCTCCACCGCAAATTTGGTTATCTGGGTGCTGGAAATAGGAATATCAATTTTATATACCAATTGAAGAAGGGTTATTTTATGCTCCAACTGCTTGCGCTCGGGTTCGGTATTTTGGATATTTTGTTGCGAAATGTCGCCACCCCCCTTGCTTGGATACTTTCTTTCTAATGATTATACAGGTGTTGGGGCATAAAAGCAAGGGGGCAAAAAATATTTTTGTTGAAGTGTGGGGTTTGGATATATATAGCGAACGCACTTCAAAGTCGTGATTGTGCGTTCGCTATAGTAAATAACTTGACAATTAGCGAAATTTGATGGTAAAATAATTAGATGTAAATATAAAGGGGGTGCGTTTGCTTGCTGGAACTGGATAATTTAACAGAGCAGATATATGCCATGGCCGTAAACGAAGCACGGCTTGCTTGCCACGCCCATGTAACGCCCGAGCATTTTTTGTATGCCACACTTATGTTTGATGTGGGGCGGCAGGTTGTTGGGCGGGGCGGCATGGTTTCTGTGCCCGCAATTGTGGCGGATTTGGATAAGTATTTGAAGGGTTATGGGTTTAGGGAGCAGGGCGAAAATGCCAACCCAAGAGAATCCATGGAGCTTATTGAGATGATAGAAATTGCAGTGGATACTGCACAGCGCAATAAAAAAGATATGATTGAGTTAAATGACATGCTTGTGGCCATTTTATACCTGCCAAACAACTTTGCCGCAAGGGTTTTGTTGCGCAATGGGTTGCTGCCGGGCACCCTTTACCGTGCCTATGCGGATTTGCATGGCGATGGGGAAAGCATGGGGGATGATGATATATGCCCATGCGGTTGCGGCATGCCCATACACAAGGAAGAAAAGCCGGCAGTGGATTATTTGGAAAAATATGCCATAAATATGGTAGAAAAGGCAAAAAACGGGGATTACGACCCCTGTATAGGGCGGGAGAAGATGCTGGACGGCATTGCCCTTTTGTTATGCCGCAAAACCAAGCACAATGCGGTGCTTACGGGGGATGGGGGCGTGGGCAAAACCGCCGTTGTGCAAGGCCTTGCCATGCGCATTGCAGATGGGGAGGTGCCCGAAAAGTTAAAAAATGCAAGCATTTACCAAATAGATATGGGTGTGATGTTGGCCGGCACCCGCTTCCGTGGGGATTTTGAGGATAGGCTGATAAATACATTGGAGGCCATAGCGGAAAAAGGCAATAGTATTGTTTATGTGGATGATATACACACCATGGTGGGTGCGGGCACATCCGGCAATGCCCCTTTGGATGCAGGCAGCATTGTTAAGCCCTTTTTAAGCCATGGGGATTTGCGCTTTATAGGCACCACCACTTTTGAGGATTATAAAAAGCATTTTGAAAAATCCACATCCTTAACCCGCCGCTTCCAAAAAATAGATGTGGACGAGCCCGCAACAGGGGAAGCCATTGCCATTTTGCACGGCTTGGCTGATGGTTTTGAGAAATACCATGGCGTGGAATACGGCAACGAAGCGTTGGAGGCGGCTGTTAAGCTAACCGCCAAATATTTACATGCCGCCCGCCTGCCCGATAAGGCGATTGATGCCATGGACTTGGCCGGGGCAATGGTGGCAAATGCTAATTTGGATTGCGAAAGCAGATATGTGGGTATTGATGAGATTGAGAAGGCAATTGCCCAAATGGCAAAAATACCGGAAACCGCCATTTCCGCTGACGAGCGGCAAAGCCTTGCAACCCTAAAACAAAGGCTGGAAAGCCAAGTATTTGGGCAAACAGACGCAATTGATGCCCTTGTAACCGCCATAACCACCGCCCGCCTTGGGCTTAACGACCCCGAAAAGCCCGTTGCAAGCCTGCTTTTTGTGGGCCCAACCGGCGTGGGTAAAACAGAAATTGCCCGTACGCTGGCAAAACAGCTAAACATGCCCCTAACCCGTTTTGATATGAGCGAGTATCAAGAGCAGCATGCCGTAAGCCGCCTTATCGGCAGCCCGCCCGGCTATGTGGGGCATGAAGAAGGCGGCATGCTGACAGATGCCATAAACAAAACCCCTGCCACCGTGCTTTTGTTGGATGAGATTGAGAAGGCCCATCCCGGCATCCTTAACACTTTGTTGCAGGTGATGGACCATGGTAAGCTGACGGATACGCTGGGCAGGCGTGCGGATTTTCGCAATGTGGTGTTGATAATGACCAGCAATGCAGGCGCATGGGATGCGGCACGCACATTTATCGGGTTTGAAAGTAAAAAAGACGGCGCAGCCATCAAGGCCCAGGTTGACAAGGTTTTTTCCCCCGAATTTCGCAATCGCCTTACTAAGGTTATCCAATTTAACGCCGTGGATGAAGAAATGGCAACAAAAATCGCCCGCAAAGCCATTGTAATGCTGGAAGCACGGCTGGCGGAGCGTGGCATAACCATCACCGCCTGTGATGATGCCATAGATTTTATTGCAAAACATGGCTTTTCTGCCACCTATGGTGCAAGGGAAATTATCCGCTTTGTGGAAGGGGCAGTTAAAGAAAAAATTGCCGCCGCCCTTTTAGGGGGCAGCGGCAAGGATGGTATCCACATCACCGTTAAGGATGGGGATATACACATACAAATGTAATTGTTGACTTATAGCAAAATTTAGCATATAATGTAATTTACGCATAGCCGACCAAGGTCGGCGGGGTCGGTATGGCTTTGCATCCCGAAAGTTGGATATTCCAACAGAAGGGAGGTGAAGTTATGATATGTTTTTGTCTTTCTCTGGACATGATATTTGTTGGCATTGTTGCATTTGTTGACCTTGCCGATTATCTTGACAGGAAATACAAACGCCGCCCCAACGGAAAAGGCAAGCGGCGTTTTAAGAAATAATACTTAAATGTTGCAAAGCCAACCGACAATGCGTGGGAGAGGAGCCTGACCGCTCCTCTCTTTTATTATCACCATTATACCAAATTCCCAGTCGCCCGTCAAGCAAAATTATTCCTTACCCTTGCCTTGCAAGCCCGCCAGTATGTTTTGCAGTTTTTGGGGCATTGGCAAACCCATAAGTGCCCAATTTTCCAACATGGAAATGCCTTCGTTAGCAATAAAATAGGAAATTGTTACCGTGCGCAATACGCCGCCAAGCTCCAACACCCCATCAATTAAATTGGCAACGGCTACAATTAGGAAAACGCCCACCTTTTGTGCCCCGCCCATAAACATTTTATGGCTTGCAACCTCTTTAAGCATCACGGCTTTTATGATGCCTGTCACAAAATCTATGCCAACCATGGCAATAAGGGCAAGCATTAAATTATCCGCTGCACCAAATAAATATGTGGCAATGCCGATTGCGCCGCCCATCAAACCTTTTGCTAAAACTCCTCCAAACATTCTAATTCCCCCCTACAATTGTTTTTAGGCTGGCAAACCAGCGGTTTACATCATTATAATTAAGCCAGGCGGCATCATCTGCACCGCCTTGCCATGTTTTTGCGGCGGGCAAATCCAAATGGGGGGTTTGTGCCGCCAGTTGGCTTATGCGCCGCTCTATGCCATTAATAAAATCCGCCGTGGGCAGGGTGTATATGCCCTTGGACAAATCCAGCGGGTCTGCCCCTGCTATGGTAAGTGCATAGCTTAAATCTTGCAAAATTTCAAATGTAAAAAAGTCGTCCACTGTTAGTATATGCGTGTTCATACAAAATCTCCTCCAACAACGTAGCAATTGTTGAAACGTTCCACTTCAACAATTGCGCAGTGGTTTTTTCACGCAGGGGTTTGCGTGAAAAAAGTTTTCCTCAACAACGTAGCAATTGTTGAAACGCTTCAATTCAATAATTATAGCAAACGGCATTGAAGAACGTGATACCAATTCCATTCTCAATCATTGAAAAGCATTTTGGTACGCTTTGCCCGTCGCAGTCAATCACGATTTTGAAAGCCGTTTGCTGTGTGTAGCCTATTCGGTGGGGGCAAGCTATTCGGTGGGGGCAAGCCCCCACCCTACGAAACTTGTGTTGCCGGACAACACACCCCCCGCAAAATCCATTTCTTGCCTAATCGCCCTGCCCTGCACCTTTCTGCCGTCCCCATCCACCTGTATCATCACATTATCCCCCAAATCCGTGGCGGGGTGCTGCCGCCATATGGCTGTGCATTTCATCATCCCCTCCAAAACCTGAAATTTGCGTGTTAAAAACCAGTGGCGCACGCTATCAATATGCACCGCATTGGTGATAAACATGGGTAAATCCACCGCATATGGCCGCTCTTCCTCATCCGCCTGTTTCCAAGGGGCGGGGTAAAAGTTTTGGTTTGTAAGAAGTGTGCATCGCCAGCCCCGCACCTGCACCGTGGCCCCGCCATTGCCACCACCCTTAGGCGTGTAAACATGGTGTGCATTTCAATATTTTGCAAGCTAAACCCTGTGTTTACTGTAATGGCGGGCGTAAGCCACACAGGCGCATCATAGGGTATGGTAATGTCCAAAAACCCTTCCACATCCAGCTGCACATTGGCAAGCCAGCCATCATCCAGGCTAATCATCCGCTCTGTCAGCAAAATGCCGTTGTATCGGTTGTTTTGTGCAATTTCGGGCGGGGCAAACTGCTGCTCAAAGTCCAAATCGGGGGCTAAGGCGGGTTGCCGGGGTGACAATAAGTCCATAAAATGGATATTGCCCTGCCTATCCTCAAAAATAGCGCATGATGCCAATTCTGCCAAATAGGCCAAAGCCTTGCGATGGCTTACATTGCCCACAAACCCGGGAAAGCGTGGGTAGGTGTTCATGGCATGGGGCGTTATTACGTTTACCCCAGCCTCCCGCCCGATACGCCTTGCCAAATCCCCCATATGTTCCAGCGCAAAATTGCTGCCCATAAAGGTGGTATCCGACAAAAGGCGGGCTTTGCTGTGGGCGGTAAATTCCACTTTGTTGTTGGTTATGTTCCATTCATCCAGCAAATAATCTGCATATTTTGTCCAAAACATTTTGCCGTGGGGGAATGTACCGGTGCCCACGGTATATTCCAACTTCGCCCCTTTCGCCAGCTGGTTAATTTTGCCCCCGTCCAGCGCATTAAACCGCCCTTTGTTGGCAATTGCCGTCCGTATTTGGTTCCAAGGCAAGCCCTTGCCCTCCCCATCCCCCTGGTGGATTGTGTTGGCTGACAGTATATCATCACCATCAAACAGCCAAATGTGGCCAAAATGCACCTCCGTCACCCTTGCCCGCCTGCGCCCCACATTGGTGCGCATTAAGCGTATTGTAATGCGGGATACACCATTTGCCCCATTTGCCTGCATGATAAGGGGCACATTGCCATCCCCGCCAGGCATGTTGTTTATAAATTGCTGGGCAATTATTGTGCCAAAGGCATTGTGGCACAGTATTTGGGCATTGCGGCATGCCCCATCCCCGTCAAACACCAGTGTTATGGCGGGTAGGTTTACAGGCCTTGTAAAGCGTATTTCCAGCTCGGGATGCCCGTTTATGGCAAATGTACCATTTTCCAGGGATATTTGGTGGCTTACAAAGCCCGTTTCAAGCCCTTCGCCGGCAGAAGGGAGCATAAAAGACCCGTCCAAACGCCAAAAATCAGGCTCCCAACTGGCAAAGCGGCCGCTGGCGTGGCTTATACCATTTACCACCTGCTGCACATCCGAAAAAGCAACAGCATGGGATAAATGAGCCATTGCCAGCCCCTTCGCCCCTTCATCCGCCGCTGTGTAGGTTAATTTTACAGCATTACGCCGCAGTTTATCGCTCAACAAATTCACAATTCACATCCTTCCACCATACCCCGCCGGATAAATAGGCAATGCGGGCACGCCCCGGGCGGGCTAACATATTACGGCTAACCAACTGCCCTGTTTTGCCGCAGTGGTAATGCACATCCACAAAAACAGGTGCTGTGCCCGCCACCAAGCGGCTGTAATCCTCCCCGCTCATCACCTTCCAGCCCACTGTTACCATATCTTTAACCGCTACCAAATCCCCCACCAAATTGCCGGCGGCGTTGCGTGCAAATTCCCCCACCACATCCTGCCCAAAGGTATAGCTGTCGGGTGATGGCAAGGGTATTTCGTTAATTTTTATTTGCATAAAATACCTCCAAACAAAAAACCTTGGTGCTGGACCAAGGTGTCGTTTTTTATAATATGGATGGGCAATCAAAAAAGCAAGGCTGTTGGTATAGCGAACGCACTTCAAAGTCGTGATTGTGCGTTCGGGCAAAACCAATCCAAAACGGCTTGCCTTGCACTTTCGCTTTGCGAAAGCGGCCTTTGGCCGGTTTGCTGGAAGCAAACTGCTGGG
>Ga0131853_10015371_pt1 | contig 13995 bp, 13 predicted proteins | sample TergutLab28metaG_FD_92764 | JGI IMG/M metagenome (GOLD analysis project Ga0131853, IMG submission 92764) | Labiotermes labralis P1 segment gut microbial communities from Petit-Saut dam, French Guiana - Lab288 P1 (version 2) (version 2) | ecosystem: Host-associated > Arthropoda: Insects >... | reverse complement strand
ATTTGGCAGCAGCTTCAGTTCCTATTGCAGATAGATTGTGTACTGATTATTTTCCATGGGGAAAACCAGTTTACATAAGGGCTGGAGCGCTTTTGGCAAAAATGACACTGGTGCATGTTTTTGTATTGTGATTTGCCCTTTAACCAACTTCCGTAATCTCACGCACAAATTTCCGGACTTCTAAAACTGTGTCTTCTGTTACTGCGCGGAAGTCGCCTAGGGATTTTTTTATGCTTTCTGATATGTTTAGGCATCTTGGCACGGCATTTGGCAGTATAAATGCTGTTTGGCACAGGCTTTCTATTTCTGTGGACACGTTGTATATACACTCGCCAAGTCTGTCGTCTGCTTGGCTTATCCTGTGAGAGATTGCTTCATGTTCGCTTTGGCTTACTACTATATTGCTGGCGTTGCCGCGCCCGGTGGGGGTAAAGCCGTCGCGGATGCCTTCTTCCGGCTCGAATGGCAGGTTGCGGGTTCTCATGTTTGTGCTGCTTGGGGCGCTTTGGGCCGGTTTTCAGAGGGAATGGCTATACATACCCTCGGGCTTCGGCGTCATCCCGTTTCTTCTTATTTACATATGAAACAATACTGCTGATTGCAGTCCCCAAAAACACCCCGCCCAGGGCGGCCAGCATAATCATTTGGTATCTTTGGAATGTTTCATCCGCCATGTGCCCCACAGGCTCGAAGGGTATTGGCGCGCTTTCCCGCAATGATAGGGGCGTGAAGTAAAGGGGCATCACCACAAAATCAATCAATTCCTGACTAACCCCTGTTGCTGCACGGCTTTCTGGCATCATTGCCGCAAATGTGGCAAGCCTTTGCCTGTTATCATCGTGGGTGGTTTCTCTTGCGGTAGCAAAGGCTTCTATTGAGGTACGCAAGGTTTCCTGTTCATGAAAATTAGCGTCTAAGGCATTGTGCCGCACACCAAACAAGAAATCCTCATATTCTGCATGGATATCGTACATAAGCCATATATTGTCCTGGAAAAGGAAGGATAACTCGTCCCTTAGGGATTGCAGGAAGATATCGTAGGCCAAAACCGACTGGTCTACCATGCGCTGTATATCGTATGACAAAAAATCCCCCACATTAAAGCTGGATAGCTGGTCATGCATAAAGTTTAGTGAAAACCAAAAATCATCTGGCCTTGGGGGCGGGCCAACCAAAGGGTTTAGGGGCTGTATTGCCATCAGCCAGTCATGGTAATCCACTGTTTCTGGGATTGTGTAATCGGTAAAGGCTTCGGGCCTTTCCAAATACATAGGCTCTATTGCGTTGCCGTCTAGGGGGAAGGGTATGTTGAACGCGTCTATTATCCTTGCGCCGTCATATGCTGGCGGGGCAGACAGTGTGTCTTCCCAGTCGGGCAGCTCTATTATGTCCAGGGGGTCTATCAGCATCAGTATGGGGGGGATAATATCCGGCGGCAGCTCAACATGTTCCCATGTCATATGGCCTGGGACCGTGGGCAGGTTGCCTGCTTGGGTATTTAGGCGGGTGATAAAATTATTCATGTTGGTGCGCCATGCAATCATGTTGGTTGAATAAGCGGAAAGCTGGCCATTCCAGCTGGTTAGGTGGGTGTGGGTATTTTCCAGGCGGTTGTGCCATGTGATTATTGCGTGGTAAGAATCATAAAGGGGCTGGCTTGCGGTAATTATGTTTTGATAAAAAGTTTGCAACTGGGATTGGCGGGCGCTGGTTTGGGTGACTGCATAATTTATTGCGGCTTGCCTTGTATTTACCTCGTTTATGGCATTTTCTATATCGCTTAGCGGGGGCAGGTTGCCATACCATGTGCTTAGGCTTGTGTGCCATCCTTCTAGGGCGAGATGCCACACGTGAAGGGCTGCTGAATATAGTGTTATGTCGCCAGAATTGGCGGGGATATTCATCGGGGGAGGTCCGGGGGGCTGGCTTGGGACAGATGGTATGGTTATTGGGGTGGTGTTTACGGAGGGAGGGTTCCAGCCAGATATGGTGTTTTGGGGTTGCAGTACTGGCGGTGAAGGTGGCCTGGTTATTGCCCCTGGGTTGTATGCCGGCGGCAACGCAAAAACTACCGCGTCAGGCATTGGCGGCAATGCGGCTACTTCTTGCTCTATTGTGTTTATTGTCTGTTGTATTTGGTTTGTTATGGATGCCAAGCTATCTACCCATGTGTTGACTTCTTGCAGGTTTTCTTCTATTTCATACTGCCACGATATTAGGTCAATTTTATATTCGTCTAAAAAGTCGTACCAGCCCAGCAAGTCTTGGGCAAAGAAGTTGAATAAATCGGCTTTTTGATTGTACTGTGCTGCCATATCCATAAGGTCATTTAACCGCTGGTTAAGGCGGTCTTCGTATTCGGTTAGCTGGTCTTTCCAGGCTGATATGTCGTCTTTAAGGGGGTCTATATTGCCTTCCAGCTCTAGCCTAAAATCCCGCAGCTCTTCATAAAATTCCTGGGCTTCGCCCAAAAACCCCAAATATTCTGTATGCCAGCTGGCTGCGCCGTCAAACCAGAAATTAGAGTCTTGGTGCCAATCTTCTACTTGTTGCTGGTAATCTTCTAGAGAGTGATGCCAGGTTACGTTTTCCTCATGCCAGGCGGCTAGGTCTTCTTCATGGGCCCGTACATATCTGGAGTATTCCTCCAGCAGCTCCCCATATTTTACGGAGTAGCTTGTCCATAAATATAGCATTTCCATCCAGTCATCTTCTTGCTGGGGGAAGTTTGCCGTCAGGGCAAACAAGCCTTCCCGCATCCACAGGTATTGGTCGGTGGCCATGGCATAACTGTTCCTGTACCAGCTGGATACTTCCTCGGCAAAGGACTGCACTTGTTCTAGGTAAAAAACGGTGTCAAGCTCCCGGGGGTTAAGTGGGATACGGGGGACTTCGTCCAGGGTTAGGGTGGCGGTAAAGTCGGCTAGGGTAAGGGTTTCCAGGGCCATAAGGTCGACCAGGGTGTTGCGGAAGACGCCTTCCACCTGGTCTTGCCCCTCGTGAAACTGGCGGAAGATAGAGCTTATATATGTGCTGGCAAGGGTTGTGTTTAGTGCCATCTGCAACTCTGTAATTGTTATATATATTTCCAGAAATTCTTTTTCCGGCAGGGATGGGTTTATTTGAAAGTCTAGCTGTATACGCTGTGGCTGGTGGGCATTAAATGAAAGAATCTGATGGGAAACATTTGATGGGAAGGTGACAATAGCCCCGTATGCACCATTGGCAAAACCGGTTTGGGCCATGGCAGGGGATACCAGTTCAAACTCATGAGGCAGGGTGCTTATTATTGCCGCCGAATAGTTGTAGCGGGAGCCATTTATTATTGTGCCAACATCCGCGTTTACCACTGCTATTGCTGTGTTGTGGCGGTGGTTTTCGTCTTGGGAAAGGGTGTGGTGGCGGTCGGCTTCTGATGCATGGCCCATGCGCAAGCCGGTTATGAAGGCTGTGGCTATAAGCATTAGTATGAAGGGAATCCAGCGTTTTTTCATTGGTGAGGCTCCTCTCTTATGTAGGAAGGGTTATTGGGACCGCTTTTACCAAAAACGACAACAGTGCACATCTACTACTCATTAATAGCATAAGCAGCAGCAAATCTTCGTATATCTGAACGCTCGTTTTGGGGAAAGGCTTGCCATAGTGCGCTTACAGCTTCCCATGAGTCAATTTTATCTTCAACGGTTAGGGGGTAGGTTAGGCCAAAGTCTGTAAGGCATATAACATCACGTATCTGCCCGTGGATGAAGTGCGCAAGGTCTGCTTCATCCCGGTTTACTGCCCAGTTTATGCCCGCTGCTAAGCTGTGGGGCCAATGGTTATTCCTTGGCCAGGCCGCAATTGTCCGGCTTGAAAGTGCAGTGGCTTCCGCCTCGCTGTGCACAAAGCGGAACCTTCTTATGCCTGGGGCAAAGGCTGAGTAATCTGGGTTAATATGGTCCCGGATTGTATGGAAAGAGTCGTTTATTTCCTCCCCGTCTACTACTATCCTAAGGTCTAGCCACATCTCATTTGCATACCGCAGCTGGTTAAGCATGGTATGTCCCCGCCGCCGCTGCAATGTTTGGGCGGCAATGCCTGCTGTGGCGGTAAGTAGTAGTGCAATGGTGATGATTTGCAGGGTTTTGGTGTGTTTTTTAAACCACTGCTTTATTGTTTTTGGTGTAAGATTCAGGTTTTGTATATAAAACCGCCCTGTTACTACCCTGGCCAAAAGCCCTGCGGCAACTAAAAATATTAGCCCAAAAATGATTTCCCTTGTCATTATTAGTCCTTTCTGGGGGAGGTTGTTAAACGCTGCCCTGTGGTTGATATGGGTGACAATGTGATAATTCGCGGCGTGGTAATGTGAAAGCGCTGTGTATATTATATGTTTTTGACCAATCAAATGCTTGTTCATGTGTTGCGTATGCATATTGAAGCACTGGTGAGCTTGACTATCTAGGCTTCATTCCCTTGCATCAGTGATAAAGCATAAAATGTTAAATTAAAATTGTGCATATTCGACAAAATATCGCAAATAATATTATTTATTTGCTCTGTTTGACATGTTATCATGTATTTGCTACCATATCAACAAACAGATTTAAAAAAAGACACAGTGTCATATCCGCATCATATTGCAGGCGGCTATGTTATATGTGAAATCAACAAATGCTGCTGAACCCCCTAACAAAAAGCGGGGCAAAAAAGCATAAGCAAAATAATATAAATCCAAAGGAGGCAACAAAATGTCAGGTCAAATTAGAATGACCCCAGAACAAATGCGCAGCCGCGCAGGAGAAGTACGCACCCAAGGAGAAACAATCCAAGAAGTAGTAAACCGCGTACAAAACATTGTGAACGAGCTTCAAACAGAATGGGAAGGCCAAGCAAGCCGGGCCTTTGCAGAGCAGTTCGAAAGGCTGCGCCCAGCCTTTTACGACATGCGCCAGCTTCTAGGCGACGTAGGCACACAGCTAGAAGGCACAGCCAATGCAGTAGAGCAGCTTGACCAAGATATTGCCAGCCGGTTTAAATAAGTTGCCCTGCTTTTAATGAGTGTCATTTTTGCAAAACCTTTTCCAGCCCAGCAAAACAGGGAACCGCGCAAAGCGCGGTTCCCAAGCTGGTACAACCAAAAGCAACCAAATTCCCCTCTTAGGAGGGGCATGCAGCCAAAGGGGTTGAAGGGTGGTTCAAGCTTTCACTGCCAGGAGCATGACAAAGCAGCAAAACCGTAAAGCCCGTAAATCACCCCCCACAATCATCCAAATACAACCATCACAAATCAAAGATGCACAATCAACCAAGACTAAAAGAAACAAGACAAGGACTTGTCAAAAAAAGCGGATTTGCACAGAAAAACCCAAAAACACCTCCAACCACCCCCGAAAAAAAGGAGCGATAAGTTTGGACAAAACCCGCACCCTACGCAACAGCGACCTAACCATCCCAAAAGAAAAACGCACCTTCCTAACCTACCCAGCCAAAGGCCTAACCCCCTGCACAATAGAAGAAACCGAAGACAGCGTAATCTTCACCTTCGAAACCCAAAACCAAGAACCAGCAGAAACCATACAAACCAAACCAAAATGGGAGCAGCTGCGCTACCTACTAAACTGCGCCAATCTATCCACCCTAGACACAGAATACGACTTCTCCCTTTCCCTAGAAAACCAGTTACTAGACATAAACCTACAACCCGGCCTGCTAATCCGCGACGCCAAAGGCCCCACCCCCATAAGCTTCCTACAGCGCTACAAAGCCCTGGCAGGGAGTATTTTATTACCCAAATATAAATATGAAGACTACATGCAAGGCGGCCAAGACCTGTACAAGAAAAACAAGCTGCTGCAAGAAATAACAGAGCTTGAAACCCTGGAAGAAATCCAGGCCCTTTTATCAAAAGAATACCGCCGCCAAATGTGGGAGATAAACACAACTCAAAAACTAACCCCAAAAAGAAATGTATTGCTAAGCCGCATAACAATCCCCCTGCTGGCTGTGGCCCTGGCGGCTGTATTGTTTATAGGCGGCAGGCTGATGATTATAGAAATCCCCCTAAGAGACAGCATAATAACCGCCAACACAGCCTATATAAATGGAGACCACCTAAGTGTGCAACGGGTTTTACGAAGCTATAACATAGAGCGGCTATCAACAGAAACCCGGTACTTCCTATCCCGGTCATATGTATCCACAGAAGCCCTGGCAGTAAGCCAGCGTGAGACCATACTCATAGGCCTTACCCCGCACACCAACCCCATGCTTTTCGACTATTGGATACTGCTGGGACGGCTGTACTTCGAAGGCGCGGTGGATATCGCCCAGCGTGTAGGGGATGACGAACTGTTGCTGTACGCCTATCTAAAGCAAGAGGCCTTTGTAAGAAATGACATGACCATCCCCGGCGAAGAGCGTGTGCAGCTGCTTTCCCAGCTGGAACAGAATATTGAACGGCTTAACCGGGCACGGGATGAGGCTGTGGAGGTTTTTGGCAGGTAGGCCGTGACAAGAAAATAAAATTATTTATATAAGAAATGAGGTAATTACATGTCAACGGAAATCAAAATCAACTACGAAGAGGTATACAGCAAAACCGCAGAGTTAAGGCAGCGCCTACAATCTGAAATCAGAGAAATGGATGCGGGCTACAGGCAGGTAAGAACCACCCTAAGCCGTATGGACGGTGCTGCCAATGCAGTAATTATAGAAACAATGGAAGCAAACTGCACAAAAGCACGAGTAACAGCAGAAACAATGCTGCGCCTTATTTCCATAATAGACAATGCTGCGCGGGAAGCAGAAAGAGAAGATCAGGGAATTGCACGTAAAATCGCAAGAACAAGGGTAAGGACAAGAAGAGCAGGAGGTAATAGCTGATGCCGAATGGATTTTTAGGAAGACCACCACAAAAATATCTAACAGATGTATCTCAAGCACATTCAAGGGCAGCGAATGTATCCCAACAAGCACCAAGCAGCGGCCCGCGTGTACGTCCATCAAGGGCACTGCCATTTGTGCCGGGAGATGCCAATAATGGCAGGTTTGCTACAGGGCGTGGGGATTCCAGCAATATAGTAGCCAACCAAGAAGATTATGAAGCAATTACCCGCTATGTCAGCCAAATTGATGATGCAATAAGTGAATGTATTTATAGAACCACAGAAGAGATTGAAGAAATCTGCCAAACTATTTTTATTTTGCCAAGTGTAGGGCCAAGGTGTATTGAAATTGCTGGCAAGGTAAAGGGGATGATGGGCCAGTTTCGCTCTCTGTCGGATGATGCAACCCAGCAAACACGTAATTACGCAAGGGAAATCACAGAAATTGGATAATAACCCATATAAGTGACATATCATCAAGGAAGGGAAGGTTAACAGACCATGGATTTAGTGTGGAATACAGAATCGGCAGAACGGGTACGTTCTGAAAGCGAAAGGATAATGCAGGATCAATCAAGCAACCTGCGCCAATCAGCAAAAAGCTTCCTGGAAGCAGCAAGCCGTAATGATGCACGTATAGCTCAAATATCGGCAAGGCTTCCGATAATGATGACAGTGGAAGTATCAATAGAAGTAAGGGACGAAGATGGCAACTATATGCACACAAGAACCGAAAGCAGAAGTGTGCAAGATACGGCAGCGATGGCAGCAGCCCAAGCGGAAATTGCGCAGTTAAGGGCGGCGAATGAAGAGTTGCGCAGTGCAGCGCGGAAATTTGATTCAGAAGCTTATGAACATGACCGGGCAATAAGAAGGACGAATGAGCTATTCGCAGAGATGTTTGAATTGGCCCAAGCTGTAGATACACGGTATGCTGCCAGGTTAAGCGAAATAAAAATGGCGATAGATAATTACCTGGACAGAATCTTGGAACTGCGTGACAGCATGGGTATAGAAACCCCCGGTGGCAGTACACGGGGGGCCCTTCTGATGAATCAAACAACCTTTACAACACCATGGGTAACTATCGGCGAAATATTGGCAAAGCCTTATGAGCGTATTACAGTCAATGAGTTTGAAGTTTTGGCGTTTCACTTTGTAAATCTGAATACCCCAGCAGCCCAAGAGCGTTTTCTTAATATGATGGCAAGGCCTGTTCCTATTCCTCCTCACTCTCATGCATTTTCTAATGAGTTTGGGTTTGTTCCCTTTGAGGTGTGTGCGCGAACAATTAGTGAAATTAGGACACATGTGGATCTAAAGATTTCAGCTAATTTGGCTGTGACGATGATGATACCGACTAGCGATCCTAATTTTGACAGACTTGAAAGGGAAAACCGAAGATTAATGCAGCAAAGCACCCTATTAGCTGTTGCAGGTGAAATTGCAAGAGATTCACAATGGCAGAATCCAGAACCTTCATGGCGTCGTGTGCTTCATTGCCAGGGTAATGGGCCGTTTAGAGTTGAAGAACTTGTACCAGGTAGCGGTATAATCACCATGACGGTTAACCATGGAATATTAGAGGGAACGCCACCTTTTGATACTGGTGAAATACGGTTTTTAGGGGACTCTGCCCTTAGGGGTAATAATCCTGTGCATATTAGGCCAGCACATACATGCGCGGGGGTAAACTCTGCAGCGCGCAGCTTGGCAGCGCATAATTTTAGAGTAATTAATAATTTCGACTTAAGCTCACATTTGCTTTCTGGGCCTGGTGAAATTGCTCTAACTCTTATAACGCCCGAAAGTCTTGGCCTAGCAGTAACCACCGCAAGGATATTTGTTGAAATACCCGTAGAAGTATTAAATGCAAGAGAAATACAACGCAGCTTTGAGCAATTTCTTAATTATGCAACGGTTGGACAGTATCATCAGAATTTCCGTCTTAACGGTGTTATTGTAGAAGAGGAGGGTGTACGTGGGAGAGATCCTATTTTATGGGATATTTTTTCATGGCCAACAGCCTACACATTTTTAGCAATAGACGCATTAAATGATGTGTCAGCAAGTTACGTGAACCGGCATAATCAAGCCTCTATCCCGCAATTTACGCCGCAACAATTTTTTGAAAACCCGCTTGTTGCACTTGAAGTATTTATAAACATGCATGACCCACGTGATGCATACTCATTGATCGGGGAATCTGGAATTAATCTATGTATATGTGGCACTTGCGCCACTCGTGGTAGAAATGATATGCCAGATAGGGTATGCCGCGATGCAAGAGAAGCATTCATGGGGGATTTTAATCGGCAAATGGACAGGAATATAGCGAATCGTCAACCATTATCCATTTTTTTAACAGAAGAGCAGACATCTGATACACAACCAACAATTCAAGAACCTTCTGATCCTACACATCCAAGGATTGAATAGTGTACATCGCAGCACATGAAGGCAAGTAATATGATTGAAATATAAGATTGGGGTGGTTGGTATGATTAGCATATACAAGAGAACAGGTATTATACTACTTGCAATGTTGCTGATAGTGTTAACAGTTACGGTTTATAGAAGAAGACAGGAGGTAAGCCGCCAACCTGTGGTAAATATGGATATGTTCTGGTATGCGAATTTTTTACCATTTCATTTTCGAATAGTACTTAATAGTGGTGTGTTCAATGACTGGGGAAATGTCCTAAATCATATAACCCCCAGTTCCAGTAGTTTCGACCCATCCTTCAACGAATTTATATTTGTCCACAACGAAGCTGAGTCGTTGGACTTGCCCAGCAACGTCATTGCAGCATGGCCAAGAGAAGATAGTATTGACGGCTTGATTGCAGGGTTTCATTGGGCAGTAAACCGAACAGAAGATGACCTTGTAGACTTTGGTGTAGGCAGATTTCCAAGACGACCAGTAGTTACATTAGAACAGTTTGGCCTCACATACCCATTAACAGTTGAGGATTTTGTAGTCAACTGGGAGAAGGTCAATGAACTTTTTCAAGCATTTGATGGCGCAGAACAGACTTTTGTTGTACGTGCTGCTGTACATGGGGGGCCAATGCTTGATTGAATACTGTAAACAATGTATTTTTGGGGGATTTTAACCGGCAAATGGACAGGAATATAGAGAATCGTCAACTATTATCCATCCCCCTAACAGAAGAGCAATCCTCTGGCGCACAACCAACAATCCAAGAACCTTCTGATCCTACACATCCAAGGATTGAATAGTGTACAACGCAGCACATGAAGGCAAGTAAGATGATTAAAATATTGGATTGGGGTGGTTGGTATGATTAGCATATATAAGAGAACGGGCATTATACTACTTGCAATGTTGCTTATAGTGTTAACTGTTACGGTTTATAGAAGAAGACAGGAGGTAAGTCAACCTATGGTAAATATGGATATGTACTGGTATGCAAATTTTTTATCCTTTCATTTTCGAATAGTACTTAATAGTGGTGTGTTCAACGATAGGGTAAATGTCATAAATCGTATAACTCCCGATTCCGTTCACTTCGACCCATCCTTCAACGAATTTATATTTGTCCACAACGAAGCTGAGTCGTTGGACTTGCCCAGCAACGTCATTGCAGCATGGCCCAGAGAAGACCGTATTGACGGCTTGATTGCAGGGTTTCATTGGGCAGTAAACCGGACAGAAGATGACCTTATAAGCACACTAGGCGGAAGGGTAAGACGACCAGTAGTTACCTTAGAACAGTTTGGTCTCACATACCCATTAACAGTTGAAGATTTTGTAGGTAATTGGGAGAAGGTCAATGAGCTTTTTCAAGCATTTGATGGCGCAGAGCAGACTTTTATTGTAAACGCTGCTGTACATGGGGGGCCAATGGTTGATTGAATGATTTAATAACTTTCGCGTGAATTATCATGCAAAACACGACGTCAAAAAAGCAGGAAACAACACAAATGTTTACAATAAAAAAGGAGGCAACAAAATGTCAGGTCAAATTAGAATGACCCCAGAACAAATGCGCAGCCGCGCAGGAGAAGTGCGCACCCAAGGAGAAACAATCCAAGAAGTAGTAAACCGCGTACAAAACATAGTAAACGAGCTTCAAACAGAGTGGGAAGGCCAAGCAAGCCGTGCCTTTGCCGAGCAGTTCGAAAGACTGCGCCCAGCCTTTTACGACATGCGCCAGCTTCTAGGCGACGTAGGCACACAGCTAGAAGGCACAGCCAATGCAGTAGAGCAGCTAGACCAAGATATTGCCAGCCGGTTTAAATAAGTTGCCCTGCTTTTAATGAATGTCATTTTTGCAAAACCTTTTCCAGCCCAGCAAAACAGGGAACCGCGCAAAGCGCGGTTCCCCAGCTGGAACAGTAAAAACCAAAAGCATCCAAATTCCCCTCTTTGGATGGGCATACCGCCAAGGGGTTGAGGGGTGGTTCTAGCTTTCACCGCCCCGGGCGTGACAGAGCAGCAAAACCGTAAAGCACACCCCACAAACATCCAAACACCACTATCACCAAGCAAAGATGCACTATCAACTAGAACTAAAATAAATTAGACACGGATTTCACAAAAAAGGCGGATTTGCATAGATAATGCACTAAACACCTCCAACCAACCCACACCCCCAAAAAAGGAGCGATAAGTTTGGACAAAACCCGCACCCTACGCAACAGCGACCTAACCATCCCAAAAGAAAACGTACCTTCCTATCAGAATACAAGTATATACATATGTTTAAATTGATGCGCCATGAGCGATAAGATGGAGGACTGAGGTTATTAACAGGGACACATTGATAACTAAATATCTAAGTGCTGACGAGTTAAGACTTGAGTCCGTAGCTGTGGCAGAGGGTGAAAATGCTCTTGTTTCACAGGCAGCACTTGCTAGATTTGTCACTTTATCTGCGCCAGGTAGTGATGCAGAGAGTAGGGTAAGCAATTCTATTGGCATACGCAAAACAGCTGCACACTGCGTCAAAAGATGCATATCCGCGATATTCATTCCCATGACACCCATGAAAAGGGCTATTGTGATATGTATCTTTTTGCTTATTTTTGCATTGTTTGTGTCAAAATACAGCAGCACTTTTCATGAATATAATGTATTTATTATTGATAGGGAGACTTTGGTAGATAGATATTGGTTTGGATCCCGATTATACTTTATATTTTCGGCAGATGTGTATGGGGAAAGAGCATTTCGTTCATGGGAAGTCAGAAATTTGATGGATAATGTTATCTTAGGGCATCGGTTATCCCCTGACAGTGAATTTATTACAGACTTAATTTTCGCATATAGTGAAGCCGACGCAATGTATTTTCCTAATAATATAATTGTGGCATGGCCTTGGGAGTTATCACATCGTTTTGTTGATGAGATTAACAGAGATCTGGAATCACGGTTGCAAATATCCAGCGCATTATGTCCCATATCTGACATGCCCGTACAAAAGGAAATATATATCCCTGGTTTTAACCTCACATATCCAGTAACCATGGCCGATGTAATAGGCAGCTGGGAGGAAGCGCGTGAACTACGAGACCAGCTTAGAAGGGGAACGCTATCTTCTAATCAAACCAGGTAATTAAGCAGGTAGAGTGTGCGAAAAGCTATAGTTCGCAAAGAAAGGGGCTGATTGTTTTCGACAAAGACATTTTTATAGCAGAGGATTTAAATAGCAAAAGCTATATGTCCACGATATTCCTCCCCATGACACTCATGAAAAAGGCTATTTTGGTAAGTGCTTCATTATTGATTGTTGCGTTGCTTGTATCAAATTACAGCAATAATTTTTATGAGAGCGAGGCGGACATTGCGGGCCGGCAGTTTTTAAGGGATAAATATTTATTTGGAAATAGCTTAAGATTTGTATTTTCTGCTGATTTAGGCAGGGAAAAGACATTTTTCCCATGGGAAACATCATCAGCAATTACGAATGCTCTTTTTCTATATCGGACATCCCCCGAGCGCGAGTTTAAAACGGATTTGATTTTTGTGCATAACGAGGCTGAAGCTATATATTTCCCACCTAATGTAATAATGGCTTGGCCTTGGGTGGAGGATATAAATTTTTCGCAGCAATTTATTTATCAAATAAACAGGGATATACGGTTACGCCAAGATGTGGCAAACCTTTTGAATCCTGTATCTGGAATACCTATGCGTGAAAGAATCTATATTCAAGATTTTGGCCTGACATACCCAGTAACCATGACAGATGCAATTAACAACTGGGAAATGATAAACGCGCTAAGAATCCAGCTTAGAAGAGACGTTGTATTTTCTAACCCAGCCCGGTAAAACATACAGGCAGAAGTACCACAAGCACTAATTTCACAAGAAAAGCTTCAATTTGCAAGAGAAATGGGTTTCCAGTTTAGGATAATTGTAGATGGAGAGCGGCGGCTTTCTATAACCGGCTGCAGGGTACTAGATGTTACCCAGCCATGTTCGCGAAGCTTTAACCCTTTTTACACAGAGTTAGTTTTTGTGCATAATGCGCGTGAAGGAAATAGTCTTCCAGACAATGTTATTGCAGCATGGCCTTGGGCTAGAGATTGGACACATGGGGTAATTGAACGGATAAATTATATCGTAAGCATGGATGAAGAAAGTATTAGTATTAACCGCCATACAAACATGCCGCACCGGGATGTCATCCATCTTGAAGATTTTGGGTTAACTTACCCAATTACTATAACTGATTTAGCCGATAATTGGGCCAGTGTGAACGCGATATGGCGGTTGCTATCATTCGATGAACGGTTTTTTATTAGGGATTTTGCTGGATATCAGTTAGTTGTAGAGGTTTTTGGATTAGCGCCTCCATAAAAAATGTCATTTCATGAATCTTGCAAATGTTTATGCTAATCTCGAAAATCATCGTCGACAACACATCGCGAAAAACAGCTTAAAGCCGCCGATTTGACCCTCGGTTGTCGACGTGATTTTCTGAGATTCGCATTAGATTGCTGGCTTGCGCAAGGCTCTGCATTTTACCACAAGTCTTGTGATGGGGTTTGGTGTTTCGTTGCAAGGGAGATGGATACCGCCAGCAGCACCTCTACACATGGTTTTTGCAATATAGCTCTCTTTGATGAAATAATTTGACAAGTTTTGCATCAACTGATT
>Ga0131853_10015370_pt1 | contig 13995 bp, 5 predicted proteins | sample TergutLab28metaG_FD_92764 | JGI IMG/M metagenome (GOLD analysis project Ga0131853, IMG submission 92764) | Labiotermes labralis P1 segment gut microbial communities from Petit-Saut dam, French Guiana - Lab288 P1 (version 2) (version 2) | ecosystem: Host-associated > Arthropoda: Insects >... | reverse complement strand
GATCCCTCCACCCAAACACTGTAACCTGTGTCCCGTGCGGCTCGGTTGCGCTGCGGGGGGGGGTGGGGGGGGGGGGGGGGGGGGGGGGGGGGGGGGGGGTGCAGTAACACAGCACCAGTTTTGGGCTCCGTCGAATGTGTCATCTAACCAAGAGATTAAAATATACGTATTGCCTACAGTACATGCAATATTATAGTCATTTGGAATTTGACGCCGCGTGTCTGTTTAGCAGTTTGCCTCCAAATTCAGGGTAAATTTTGTACCCATTGTTTAGAGTACACTGAGCCACATTTCAGAAAAATGTAATACTGACTCTCATGTAATACTGACTGTCATATCCGTGAGAGATACCAAACCCCAAGTACAGTACGTTGTTCAAGCACAGAGTTTTGACAAAAATGTTGCTCAGTTTGAGCGCTACTATTGTACTTGTACATTGTGGGGCGTTTCATAATTTTTAACTGTACGATGGAAGATAATTTATAGCATTTTGGTCGTATTGTGGTAGTCCCGATTTCAGAACACCAACTGGAGACGGTATTTCGCATTTTTACTCAATCTTTCTGGACAAACGTCATTTTGGAACGGAACGTTATCCTCTGCTACGGCCGCTGTCCGTCATGTTCATTCCAGTTCATTGTACAGTGTATGACATTTCAAACTGTGACACCGGTGATTATGGAATTTGCTCTCTTATTGGATGTGACATTTAATATGCTGATAGAAATTTACTGATATTTCCGAGAAACCTCTTGTTTCCGTATAATTTTACTCTGAGAATGGATACCGAACGTTTCTTCGAAAAGTCGGGGAGTCTGTGTAACATTCTACACAGGGTCAAACCCTAGAAGACAGTAATATTTATCTTTCATTAATATCCTTATCAATCAACGATGTATCAAATTGTATCCGGCCGTTCTAGTGACCCTCCTCGTCACAGGGAATATCGTGGGGGATGGACACAACAGGGAAGATACACCAAATTGAAATTACAGAAAACAGCCTCTTTCATTGAATTCAATCCACTTAATGTTTACCAGCGCAAACACATATACACACACACACACACACACACACACACAAACACATACGTCCTGCTCGCTACCTTGATATTTCCGAAGTGATCCCGTGGATAACACTTTCGCCACAAACGTCAGTTACTCTGTTGGCCACCTGACATATATTCTCTAATACGATTCCAGTACACCTGCAACAACGGTTGCTAAGCGGAGAGCCCAAGGCCGGGATTAGCAGAGTGAGCAGAACAAACGTTGACTTGCCGACGCAAACCGTAAAAAATTATATGAGTTTTAAGTAAAACCGTTACATCTCAGGGAAACCTGTTCCCGGGTTCGAACCTAGAATGGGCGGCTTCACACTGATGTATTGAGAGATTCAAATATACCTGAAATAATTAAAAATTTATCCGAATATTATTTGGAGGAACTGGTAAAGAAAAACCAAAGGACCGCAATTTTAATCCATTTTATGATTTTATTTTGATATGCGCTGCAGTTTTTAGGCGCTTTCGCAAAATTTCTAAGAGCGACTATTACCTTCGTCATGTCTGTCTGTTCGCATGAAACAATTTTTTTTTCGCTGGACGGATTTTCATGAAATTTGATATTTGAGTATTTTACTAAAATACTTGTATCTCGAGAAAATTCAAGTTCCATCAAAATAGGACAAGAATAACGGATACTTTATATGTAGACCAATATACATTTTTTATCATATGTCGCTCAATTCTTCTTAGAATAAGAAATATTTTAGACAAACATTTTAGAGAAACTCAAAACACACATTTTACATTAAATCACAGTTTTTCGAAAATCGTGCAATTTATGAGATAATGTAGAAAAATATTGTAAAGCCGGGTAGGCCACAGATGACAATAAAGCGCACGCAAATTGCGTGCTGCATACCTAAGTCTACAAATACACACTCAGAATATGTAATATATATTGATATATATTGCTTTTCCACTGCAACAATGGTTACACGAACGCATCTCAATGTTACGTTATCGTACATTGCTTGTCTTGTTTGGACGAACCATGAACTTTTTGCATCCATTCTGTAATGACATAACAGACGGCTCCAGTACTGCACCAATAGCTTATTTATATATTCTAGGCAAGCTCGACTTTTGTCAGAGCGACTCCCTGCTACAGTTTTATTCACGATGCGTTGCGATAAAAGAGACGCTGCATACTTCGAATACCGCATAAGATAAACAGACTTGAGATAAGAATAAAGAAAGTATGCTGGGAACAGACGTCAATATGGCGCAGGCGAGAAATAAGAATTTGTCAATTTTTGCAGTGAACTGAACGGTGTAACGACTAGTGCACATGGGGACTTCCTTTTGGAAAACTTTTTATGCAGCTCTTAAGAGTTTATTGCGGTTTGTAGCCCACAGTTCCTACAAAAAATAGAAAATTTATGGGTATTGAATGTTTGTAAGCCCTTGTGAGATATTATGCATGAAGCGAGAAGAGTGAATATTTATGGGTTAAAAGCTTGAAAACCCACATGAATTCCATTTGATCAGAACAACAAATCACTGATATTTTCTGACTTCCTAAGCAGTCGGCTTAAGAAAGTGATAAGTGACATAAACCCAAAATTGATATAATGAATATCTGAATTATTACCTTCTCGGATGTGACACCGTGGAATTTTGGCATATCCATCCGCATCTATCTTCAAGATAGCCTATTCTGCACTGGGGACGATAGCAGAAGGTTTTTGCCTTAACGTTAAAAAATTTCATCCTTACTTCACGACCGAAGACCGCAGCTTCTCTTCGTCAGCGTCAGACCATTAGGTCATACAACTGTTTGACTCATCAACATTTTATAATGTTATGGACTAGGTGTTTCTCCAACACATCAAGGCGTTCCACTTGCGAGACTGGATGGTTACCGGTCTGATACTTGGCTTCTCGAAAATGACGATTTCGTTAATAATAACTATAAAAGGAAAATGTAAAACTGCAAAATTATATACATCGTGGAAAAAGAAAATTTTTATTTTTTACTATATTTGAATTATGAATTTTTGACACAAGAAATGTGAGACTTCCAAACAGAAAACTTATAATCTTTGTAGCTAATTAACCAGTGTCTACTTTCTTAGACTGAATCGGAATTACCATTCTCCTTGCTATAGTTACTGTTTGGGGGGTTATGTCTGTTTGTGCGAGCGAGAGGTGTTGTTGACATGATGGAGGAACTTGCTATATTGTAATGTAGAGTGACAGCCAGAAGGTTGGGAAAATATCCTAGTTACGTCAACACAATTCCACTTCGGTCACGCAGATGGAAAAGGTTCCTTCTAAATGTCAGCTGGACAACCTACAGTCACTTGATGGCACGAATCATTGACATCAACTTGAAAACTTCCAATAATTCTTTTCAAGTTTAAGCGTTTTACGTTGATGCTCTCTTTGTTTCTATCTCGTTTCTCTACCTTGATTCATTTCGTTCTTTCTTTCCTTCCTTTCGGTAAAATAAAAAAGAAATTACATTTTCCGTGTATTCATTTCAACATAAAACCGTGAAAGAAGGCAGAACTCCACTTATTCTCAACATCTCATTGCATGGATTTGAGCTGTCGTCCTTAAGCCTCCAGTAGATTTACTCCTGGAGAGAGATGTACAGGTACGTGTTGAACGGGAGTCTGGGTGGTTTCCAGAGCCCGTCTGGAAGTTTCGGCGAAAAAAAGAAAATTCTTACCGTAGCGGAAATCATTTCTCGCTCTTTCAGCCCGTACAAAGTCACAATATTGACAGCTCTCTCTTCAAAGTGACCGAGAAAGGGCACAAAATACAGCGCAACTGTCAGTTCTACAGGTCGGGGTGCGAAAAATTCAGACGCCGGATCATCCAGCTCACATTTCGGGCTCACCCAGTCTCCTATCCAGTGAGTAGCGGCAGATTTTACCGAGGATATGAGAAGACGAGTACGTAAACTGCCAGGGTTATAAATATGCAAACCTGCAGACCTACCTTTTCTCCGCCACAAGTACTGGTGCTATGGACCGTAACTAAGTACGTGTACAAATGTACCTTGAGTCCATTCCATGCGTATTTATTCCCAGTGATTTAATCACCTCGGGTTTTCTCGCTACTTAATGGTGCTGTAGGAGAAAGTGGAGATGAGGATGATGACGACGACGACGATAAGAGTAATATTACTGGACACAACGGTGTAAAGATACTGTCACTTCATGTGCTATTCATGAGGTCTTCTGAGAAAATCTCAAACCATGTCTGTTACGGAGATGAGAGCCGTGAAGACCTACTTTAAAATTTTTGAATTTAGGTTGAAAAAAAAATTAAAATTTCGTTTTTATGCTACTTCATCGCAGATGAAGCCGACATCAGTGATCCAGTACATAAAGCAGCAAACGTTTCTGATCTCAACGCGAACCGACGACTTCTCCTTTGCCTTCTGCATGAGAAATATTTCGCAAAATTTGTTGCTGGCATAAAGACTGGACGAATCGCCCATATCTTTACTAATTGTTTCCGCTAGAAAAACCTGATGACCAGGTCACTGCAAGTGGCTCTTAAATGACTCAGGATGTCAACACTGGACGCTTCAGAACGTGTTTAGAACATTAAAATTCCGTATTCACATCCTGTACACAGGATTGAAAATATTGTACACTAATGGTAACATTCCTCTCACATAGGGGCTCACACAACGGGGTGGGGTGGGGGACTACCGGGGTTCAGCACAAGAAAATCGAAATTTATAAAACAAAAGTTTTGTAGACAAGATGGTATTAAACTTTTGACATGATTTACACTTCAACAGAAATAAGCAACTAAAATCGGCTGATGATAAGTGCATGAGAATTAAAAAATAAAATAAAAACCTTAGGATTTGAAATAAAAACAACGAGGATATGAGACTTTGTAAATTAAATTAGGTGATTTATGGAACAAGTAGTTTTATATACATACACATGGTGATCAAAATGTATCTGTGCACCTGATGATTACAACACAATCGTCAGGTGCACTTAGACTTCTTGATCATATATATAACATATTGCCAAGAATATTACGTTACGTTACTCTTAAAATATGATTTTTATAACATAAATTTTCAATTAAAATATATATATATATATATATATATATATAGCGGTCTGGGTGAACCCACCCCCCTTCCGATGAAAATTTCTTGACGCCCATCTGCTGTCACAAAATCCAAAAGATAAAGTAAGGATTATTTAGGATCAATAGGCCGATGCTTGTCAGAGCGGTATGTGGATGAAGCTGGCTCAGGCCTATGACCAACGGCGAGATTTTGTATGTGTCATGCTGAATATTCGAGTTCAACCGCCACGTTTTTTGTCCTTTCAGCGGTACAAATTGCTGTGTTTGTGTAGTGGAAAGATGTAGTGCAGAAATATTCCACCTCTGCTTGTCAGCAGATTTGGGTGACTTAAACAGCTTGGCGTCCATAAAATATGGAAGACAGTGAGTACTGTACCATCTGGCCTTCGCAGAGCTGTAATGCTTATATTTGCGATCCATTAGCTAATTCTGTTTCCCCTCGTCTCTCACATCGTCCACTGGCAAATCGTTCTGCTCCGTTTCTGACATATCGAACAATCATGAATACTTCATCTTTCCTGATATATCGCAAGCGATTATTTTAGGTAGAGATACACTTCATAAAATAAAGTTTTTACACGCCAACGCAAAATTGCGAAAAGCGGCTATTAGCTTCGTTATGAAAGTCCGTCCGCATAGAACAACTTAGCTCCTACTGGACGGATTTTCATGAGATTTGATGTTTGAATATTTTTCGAAAATCTATGAGGAAACTCAATTTTAACTAATATCTAATAATAATAACGCGTGCTTTACGTGAAGACCTATGTACATTTATTGTAGTATCACGCTGATTTCTTCTTAGAATGAGAAGTTCTTCTGACAAATGTCGTGCAGAAGGTGAAAACACGCATTTTATGTTCAACAATGTTTTCCTGAAAGTCGTGCCATTTATGAGGTAATATGGAAAGAATATGGTACAGCTGGACAAGTCGCAAATGACAATGTGATACGGTTCATGTACTTTGGGTCCTGGATAACTAAAGTTACAAACACACTCTCAGAATAAGCAATACTTATTGCTTATCCACTGCATCAATGGTTTCGCAAACGTGTCCCGATATTACGTTTATACGCACATTGGCTGTCTTCTTTATATTCAATTGTACACTTTTCCACAAAAATGGGTGAAATAGTGGCGAAAGCAGCAGATTTCTTACGGTGGGCATAAAGGTATTTTCAAAATTTATTTTGGTGTTAAGGCCAGGGGTACATAATGACCACTCTGCTATGGAAGTTCGTATTATCGACGTTAAAATGATCGTTGAGATATGACACACACACACTCCATTCTATGTAAGTCGTATATCTGAGTTTTATAGGAAATAGAAGGAAGAAATTCATTCATAAATCATAAGAGAACATCTGTACCGCTTGTACGGCATATTTTACACGAAAATTTGATATTTCCTTCAAGGACATACATATATTCTGCTATTGTAAACCGCATTGGTTTATGGTTGGAATTTGTAGCGTTAATACTAATATTAGCAAGGACGTGTGGCATACTGCGGAAAGGATAAAGAATGGTAGGAGCTATAGGCACTACTAACGTTGGTTTTATGCGTGAAGGTTGGTAGAGAAGCGGGTGTATACGTATATATGTAAGCTTGTGTGCTGAAAACCCTTGTAAGTGAGAAAGAGTTAGCAGGGGTCGAGAAAAGAGTGCAGAGTAGGAAATATTTTAACCACTTTGCTATAAACACTCAGGTTCCAGTCCCAAACACCTGCTACAAATGTTATTATTACGTCATCAAGCACTGATATATGTATTTAGTAAGACTTATAACGTAATAACAGTGCGCGTATATGCCGTCACGCCCTGCTTGTTTCTGCCTGCTAACCCCAAGTGGTCTATATACGTATGAGGACGTAAAAACATAAAATGGAAGGTGTTTCAAAAATATTTATACTTACAGTGTTATCTAACGTTTATCATTCTGATGTAATCTGAAAGAAGATATATCAGCCATGGAGCTCAGAAGAGGTTTTACATACCCGAACCTCGAGAAAAACAAAGAGAAAAGAAAAATGGAAAAGAAGAGGAAAATCAATTATAAATCCTAACTTAAAAGCACAGAAATAGAGACAGTTTAGTCACTACATTGAATAGGCCGGAAAAACGTGGAATCCGGGTTTGATTCCCGGCAGAAAAGAGATTTTTTTCTTCTCTTGTACGTTCAAACTGGCTTCCGGTTTTTGGGCCCACGTAGACGCCTGTGAAATAGTTATCTGGTGTTCATTCCCTCTAGGACGGAGCGTGAAGCCAACCGATTAACTCTCTCCTGCTTATGTTAAGTATGCCTGATGATTTGCCTCCGCTCGCAATGCCAGTTCGTAACGTGGTTATTAATGAAGAACAATGAGAACTTCCTTATGTGGATACGTGCTGTAATTCAGTTACAGAGCCATCGTTAGGTTAACTGAAGAATTCAAAGGAAATGCTGAACAATTATGCTCTTGGAAATACTAAGGTTTGTTTCATAATTCAAGTGCTAGAATTAAATATGTGATCAATTGTTTATAAAATTTTTACTGCGAGAAAAATATTGGAAAATTTTGGGAACAATTTAATAGACATACATCATCTATTTTTGATTTCCAAGCAGCATATGACACGATATGGAGAAAGGAAGTATGGAGTGAAATGCATAAAATAGGTTTCCCCAGAAAATAAGTTAAATTGTGCGAAATTTTAAATAATGAAATATATGCTAAGTTTAAAATTAGGAAGCATTTATCCTTTGAATTTAAAGTTAACAAAGTTTGTACAAAAGTAGATACAATTGTTCCTTTGCTGCTTCATATAGTGTTGGACACTGGAATTGGAAGATCTGTAGTAGACACTCGGGGAATCATATTTGCAAATGTAGTCAAATCGTGGCTTATACTGATGACGTGTTTATTATGGGAGAAAGATTGAAAGATTTTGAAGAAGTACCTGCATCACTGGTCGAATCAAAAAATTTTGAGAACAGAAATAATGGCAAAAAGACAAAATTTAGCACAGTATGATGATAGCCTTACAATGAACGTAACACATGACACATGTAATTGTGAAATAGTGAAAGCCTATGCATTCTTGGAACAATTATAAACAATAAAAATGAAATAAGATCAGAGGTTGAGTGAAAAACTACGGATGCAAAGAGAACATATTATGCACTTCTACCCCTACTAAAGGTTCAATCAATACTAAAAGCAGAAAATATAAAAATCTACAATACATAAACAAGACCAGTGGCAACATACGGAGCAGAAACTTGCATATTGAATAAAGATATTGCTAAACGGCTGGCTGCTTTTTAAAGAAAAGTTTCAAGAAAACTTTTTGGCGGAAACTAAATTAAAATTGGAGAAAGCGATATAATAAAGAATTAATGCAGCTGTTTGGAGGCTTAAACACATTTGTATTTGTCAGAATAAGTCGCTTGATTTGGGTTGGTCATGTTAATAGAATGGATAGTAAGAAAAAAGTAAATCAAGTATTTAACAATAATCCTCAGGGAAGGTGACTAAGAGAAAGACAAAAAAATGGTGGAAATATATAAAAACGGGTATTAATAAATGCAAAGTACAAATTGGAAAGAGAGTTCCAACAACAGAGCTGACTGGGAGAAGTCCAATAAGGCATCGTAGGACCGCAGTGGACTGTAGTGCCATCGAACGATTACATATGTTGCAATATTTGCGTGTTCTGTGTCAGTGTGTGACAGATTTAATTGATACATATTTTGTAAAAAATTTAATTTCATTAGAATAATTATGAGAATAATAATTAGATCTATAATATTGTTATATTTTTATTTTCTATTATGTATATTGTTAGTTTTAGTTTAATATTATTATTATTTTCATGTAATGTGTACCTGATCTCTTTCTCGCGGTAAATCTGCCGGGGCGTGGCGCCGAGGTTAAGAAAGTGTAGACATATAGGTCAACTCCTCCTCCGGCCTTACCTGACCTGTTCTAGGGTGAAGTTTACTTTATTTATTATTTTTGTATATTTCGTTCTTTGTATCCTGTGTATAAAAATGAAATTTTAGGTCTTCAGGGCGCTATTTCATACGTGATGTGGTGTCCTGCGATGTGACACCGTATAGTTTGGTAGGTAGGTGCTAACCTTGTGCTGGAACATACTGCTTCCATCTTCGGAAGGTAGAGAGGGATGTGCCTTCAATGTGTTGGTATGTAGCTACCAGTGTGTAAGGTGTTACAAATCAGATATCGCTCTGCAGACACAAATATCCCTGAATCGTTGTTAATTTTTTTGTATTTACAATTTGCATTATCCGTTAAAAGTGCTCCCTATTGCTGGCGAATTATTCACTATACTTTGAACCTTTATATACACCCCTTACACGAAGCGTAACCCTTCTTGAAAAACTAATGATTTCTCGGTTAGTCGAGAAATTTTTCGAATTTATGGAAACTGATGGTTCATTACCGATTTTATGAGTCCGTTACTTGTACCTATGCTGAGTCGGAACGATCAGTTCCCCTTCCCCATTCTATATCTTGAATATTCATCTTAAAATTATCAATTCATCTCATCTATATATTCCAAGTGTTTTCTTTCCTTCAGATTTTCCCACCCAGACCCTGCATGCACCTCTTCCCTCCACCGTCCGCGCCAAAAGCCCCAAACATTTCATCCATTTTTATTTATTCACCCAAACAATATTTGGTGGGGAGTACAGATATTGAAGCTCATCACCACTCAGTATTCTCCAGTCCCATCTTAACTAATCCCTCTTAGACTCAGACATCTTCTTTAACAAACTCGTCATCACCCCCAGCCTATGTTCCTCCCTCAATAAAATAAGTGACATGTTTACACCATTTAAAACAAAAGAAGTATAACAGTTCTACATATTTCAATTTTGTATTTTTGGATAACAAACTGGAACACAAACGATTCTGGACCGAATGGTAGCAGACTTTCCTAGTTTCCAGTCTTCATGAATGCGATTTTATTTTGTTCGGTTTGTTTCTAAATATTTGGAGTTCACAAATTTTTAAAGGGTTTATTACTAGTCGTAATGCTGGGGTATTCCCCAGCATCCTGTTCGCGAAATAGACCAGTCTCTTTACGAGCGACGAATAAAGATTTGTGGTTTTCTTTACAGTACTAATGTCAGTGTTACTGAACCTCTTCAGTCAGTGGCTTTGTCTTGCGACCCCATCAGTAGGAAATGAAGACAGAAGAAAGTAAAAATAACTGTAATTGGTATAATGACTGTGATATTTGAATTATTTAATGAAATGAAGATAAACCTATACGTTACAAAATCAACATGAAAATAATTGTTTCGTGACCCATAGGTTGACAAAAGCTGACGTTTTCATGTCCAGTAATTTAATGTCATCGGCATAAACCAGTAGCTGATGTGTCACATTCACTTTGAACTCCAATTTCAATTTCCCTTCTGGACCTCCACAGCCTCTTCTAGGGTGAAATTTATAAACTTCATCTCTTCAGAGAAATAATTTAAAGTAATATAAACAACCAATTACACACAACAATGACAGTTTATTAATAACTTCGGCTGTCACCAGCAGGCAGCATCGTCGGTGCATTATACCACAAGCTATAAATACAGTCTATTGCTCCTGAGGATGGGCGAAACTATCTCTCGAAACATGTTGAACTGATTGAAGTTATTAATAAACTGTCATTGTTGCATCTAGTTGGTTGTTTATATTATTGTATCAACTGTGCATGGTCGTACTAATATTAAAAATAATTTAAAGCTCGGAAGACTGGGTTTCATCTACTTGTCATATAACAATGTAGTTCCTGCATCACAGAAATAACAGGATCCGTCAAAATTTCGGACGTAAGTCAATTGATGTTCAAGGAAGTAATCGCTTTTTATTGGGAGAGAATTATATACAACTCAAAAACACATTTTGTTGTTAAAGGGGAGAATTTAGTATAGTTGCATAAGGCAATACATGTAGTTACCATTGAGCTTTAAACTGCAAAATTTCGGTTTGAGCTACAGTTTTATTTAGTCAGAATGTATGGAAAGTTTGAAAGTTGAACACACTGCTACAACTGCACGTTAGGGCAAGGAAGTAGCAAGTTAAAGATAGAGCAGGAAATTAAATGTAAATACAATGTTGAAGTAGATGCGAATACAAAACAATTTAAAACATATATTTTCGTTGCTCTGATGAGTACTTTGTTTGGTTTGCTATATCAGGAAGAAATGTATGAAATACATCACGCCTCAACGAGTCTGACTACAAAGAAGCATAATTCGTGCTCATTGATTATAGGAGTAATACAAAAAGGGTCCCCCTTAAAAAAAAGTTTTAATAATCGATAACAGCTACAGATATTGCAATGACATAAATTTGCGTAACAAATGTACATTAGGTTTTAGGGTAGAGGCATACTTCACCCTATAACCTGCAATGGAGGCACAAACAAGGACTAGAAGTATAGTTCTATTCTTTCGTTAAGTTCGGCAGTGGAATTAGGTTTGTGTTTTACGCCACGTCCTGATCGCTTTAACCCTGGGAGTGATCCATTAACCATTGTGTAGAAGGCTGGGTGGGCCCAGGGCCTCCCTGCTCGGGTACGGAAAATCGCACCTCCACTGGGATTCGCTCCGCAGACCGTCCAACCCGTAGCGAGTCGCTATACAGGATACACTGTCCGGTCCCACGTACATAGCTCTGTGCTACTCACAATACACATAGGCATAACTTATATCTACTTAACGTTAACTAAATGTTCCGTTCTCAAATGTCCCTGCCATATGCATGTGTGTTTTCATAAGCAGGCCTCTATGTATTGTGTGTATATCCGTCAGTTTGAACGTATGTTTGTATTAGTAGGTACTTATATAGGCCTATGCGTGTATTATGTATGCATGTGTGTGTATGTATGTCTGTCTGTATGTATGTATGTATGTATGTATATATGTATGCATGTATGCATGCATGCATGCATGTATGTATGTATGTATGTATGTATGTATGCATGCATGCATGCATGCATGTATGTATGTATGTATGTATGTATGTGTGTATGTATGTATGTATGCATGTATGTGTACATGTATGTATTTATATACTCGTATTATGTGTGTATGTATATATATGTATGCATGTATATATGTATGTATTTGGTATGTATATATATATATATATATATATATATATATATATGTATGCACGCTTACATGTATATATGTATGTATGTGTGTATATATGTATGTATGTGTGCATGTATGTATGTATGTATATACGTATGTGTGTATATATATATATATATATATATGTATGCATGTATGTATGTATATATGTATGTATTAGGTATGTGTGTATGTATGTACGTATGTGCAGTTAAGTGGGTAAAGCGATAGGGTAATGCTGTAACAATTAGTCTCGCAGTCAGAAAGAGAGTTCTGCGGTCCTCGCTGCGCAGACCAACTGTGTTTTATTTTGTGTTGGGCCATTAGCTCTCACTTATGGCTATTTTGTACCCAACATTCGTAATGTTTTAACGATTATCGTTAAAACGCTAACAAGCCCACTAGTAGACTTCCCCCACCCTTAAACACACATACATCCTATCTCATTCTCATTGAGAGGCTAATGCCTTGCTGGGATAAGAATGCAGCCGTAGAGACTAGAAAATAGGTTGGGTGGGAGAGTAGAGGGTCATTTTACTGCTATCGGTTAAGCGCAGTCTGAGAGGTGATAAAGGCTACGCGCTATCGGGGGTTGTGACAACTTCGCCGATCTCCCGCCCAGTGCTGGCAATAGAAGGCCATTTTGTGTCGTTTCACGTTTGGGAGAGGCATAAGGGAGAAATACTATCTGGTAAATGAAATCCTGGTTCTCTCTTCTAAAAATGAGAGAAATTCCTGTGATAAAGTCCTTGTAGTTCTGTTTTAAATATAAATATCATTATTTTCATATTTCATTTCTAAATTTCTTTTTAAAATTCAATTAAAATCTTCTCATCCTCTTTATGGGTCACACGCATCGGTATTAGCAGGGTATGCATTTTTCATGAAACCCACCCAACCACTAAACGCTGCTATGACAAAGCAGAGCATTCGAACATCTTCAACTTTATGATCCACATGAATAGAATTTCAGACTGACGAACCACACATAATAATTTTTATCTTGTAAGACGAAATTAAATCTTACCGTCAGCCCCTTAAGACTGCGAGATTTAAAAGCTCTTGTTGACCGCGATTAAGTATGGTTTCCCACCCCGTAGTAGTCGGAGACTAAATACCAGTAATTTCGCTCTAGACTACATTTTGTAAATGAGGCACAATTTGCGGAGAATTTCATAAGCTCTAAGATGTGCCTGTCTTAATTGTCCACGGCGCAACGGCTTGTAGTGGAACACAACATCTTTATTATCAAGGCTTCACGATCATACTCAGATACACCACATTCAGTAGGAATCCTCTAGACGAGTGATCAGCCTGACAAAACACAACGCTCATAAGAGACAGATTTCCATGCTCCCAGCCGGATTCGAGAAAGTAATCGCATTAGCCGCCAAGAAGAACGAAGCTAGAAGAAGGATTTTACAGAGAGAAACACGGGGTAGCTATGAGAAATATAAGGAACTACAAAAAGAAGCTAAGAAGGTCTGCAAAAAGAAAAAGAAAGAACATTTACAGAAGCAACTTGAGGAAATAGGGCAACTGAACAGAGAGGATGAAAGAAGAAAATTTTATAAAGCAATGGACAATATGAGGAAAGGCTACCATCCAAGACAAGAAGCATGTAGAGATAAAGATGGAAAGGTGTTGTTCGATAAAGAAGAAATAATGAATAGATGGGCAGAGTATTTTAAGGATGCACTAAATAAAGAGTAT
>Ga0131853_10015368_pt1 | contig 13996 bp, 13 predicted proteins | sample TergutLab28metaG_FD_92764 | JGI IMG/M metagenome (GOLD analysis project Ga0131853, IMG submission 92764) | Labiotermes labralis P1 segment gut microbial communities from Petit-Saut dam, French Guiana - Lab288 P1 (version 2) (version 2) | ecosystem: Host-associated > Arthropoda: Insects >... | reverse complement strand
TTTCATAATATATTGTTGAAATTTATTAAAAACAACTGAATTTCATGTTGTAGGGCATTTAAATAATTTTACCTATTATTGTTGTAGTTGGGAGAAAATAAATTACAAATATTTAAAAAAAAATGCCACAGAAGATATTCAAACTTAAGGTAGATTAATGAAGTAGGCAATGGATGATTATGTTACAAGAACAAGAAATCAAAATAGTTCTGGTATACAAAATGAGAAGCACACATTGAGCTGAACATATGGCTTTGATTTCATATTCAAGAAACTATGCAGAATTTTGGAGAAAAAACTTTCCTGAAAGTTATACGTTGGAAGACTGACACCAAAATAGTTTGATAACATTAAAGGTAATCTTGATTAGAGATATATTGAATATGGTCTGTTTACTGGACTGGCTTAGGATGGAGACCCATGGGGAGCTTTGATGTCAGACATTTTGCAGCTTTGTTTGCAATTACTGAGGAGTCATAATGTGTATCAATGTTTACTATCACACAAAACACACTCTTTGTGATTGTTTATTTTCTGGCTGCTAATTTTGACCTTGAGTATAGGTCATCATCAGGCCAATTATACAAGAACACGAATGTAAACAGGAACTAAGTACTGTAACGTAGGAGATGTTTACGTTCATGTTCTTGTATAATTGGCCTGATGATGACCTACACTGGAAGTCAAAACTAGTAGCCACACAATAAGTGATCACAAAGAGTGTGCTGTGTATGGTGGAAACACTGATATACATTATGAATGTTACACCAATGGGGATGTTCCATACGAAGCTTGCTAAAGAGTAAGTTATTTTCTCAGTTAGAGTCACTTAGCATAGCAATTTTATTTGAAAGAATGAATTACCTTGCGCATCACCTCCTTCATCATAACATTTTAGATTGTTACAGCAGTGCTTATAAAGATTGCCATCTTCAGGGATATGACACCTTACACATTGGTGTATAAATACCGACTTTTCAGAGGAGCATAATTTCCTATTCTTCAGGGTAGTCCAAGAAGAGCATGCTGTGTATAAAGAATTAAGTATTGTTTAAGAGAGGCACAGAGGGCAATAGCAAGCCAGTGTGGGTGAGTTTTATGAATGCAGTATGCTCCTTCAGACCATTGCTACCTACAGAGCAAGCCCTTGTTTTATGCCGTAGTTGTGTTACTGAATATTTGGGCCTCAATAAAAAATTATATTCCTTTGGAAATAATGGAATGTGTAAGGATTAATGTGATAAAGCACAGCCAGCCAGAGGGTGTTAAACTGAAAGTGAGAGAGCATAAATTAAGAAGCATTTTACATTGGCAAGGGGGGGCATTAAAACAAAAAGCATAAAACATGGAATATGTGATAACCAGTGTGCATGTTGTCCTGTCACAGAAGACAGGAATCTGTACTTTTCTTTATTTTTTACATTTAATTAGTTACTTAAAATCTCAGTCCATTAATAGGAAATGTACTCACACATTTAATGGACTTGGCTCGTGGTTTCCCAGAATTGGATACACGGGTGTATCTGGAAATTCTTCATTCATTCGTTGTAGAACTTTTGTTATTACATCAGAGTTTTTTTGAATGCTTGTGTTCCATACTCCATGGTCTATAATATCTCCAGTCATGTAGATATAATCAATTCTCTGTAAAAATAAAAGGAGTAAAGACATTGCTTTCTTCACATTGTTGGGTGTTGTTGCTGAATTGTTTTTGACTGTGAAAATTAATTCCATTAACATTTATATTATTTTCAACTCTCATTCTGATTTTTTGTGTAGGAGAATGCTGCAACAACAGTGCTCAAATCTTCTCTGGAATTCAAACCATTTTTCTATTTTCAAGACCCTAAAGACACAGGCTGTATTTTCCTCCAAAACATTTTCACCTACTTGCCACTTTATATGATGTTATAACCAGAGAGCACAATATCAATGTTAGTGACCCACCCACCAGACTACACAGTGTCATAACTGAGATGATAACAGTATGAACTGGAAGGCAAATATATCCTCCAGTCTCCATTCTGTTTTAATTCTCACTGAAGAAAGTTATGATGATCAAACAAAATGCAGTACTATTGAATATTCTGCATTGTGACAGATAAAAATACGTTGTCGTAGTTCAAACTACTAATGTTTCATCTCCTGTGGTTTTAATTAATACATGTAATTTAGTCTTATTTCAGGCCCTGATGTTAAAACTTATGTCAGTAAGCCTTCCTGTCACATTATTAAGTAACCTTTATATTAGCAACTGTATCTTCCTGCCTCTGAAAATCCAATTCCAGACAATCTTGTACTACAAAGAATGTTTCTTTACCTGATGAGATTTCTTAACTTGCTGCAGTGTATCTACAAAAACATTCCACGGTGTATCACAATTTCTGTAATCACCCCAGTAACCGGCTGCTGCTGCAGGGTTTTTTGGGTTGCCTTGAGTATTTCTACAGCACATTGGTTCACCACATTCTGCATTTCCTCCTGCTAAGTATATTGGGTCATGGTGGATGTCTGATATTTGTACAATAGTCAGCATATCTGCAGCCTGAAAATGTGTTCAGATAAATAGCTCATGTTTGTCGTGCTGTTTTCTTAATTTCTGTATTATTATAAAGCATAATTATTCATTAACTAGCATAATATCCATGGATATTTTAAGGTAAAGTATTATTTTGACATTTCTCTGAAGTATGCATCCTCTGGGAGGTCATGCAAATGAACACCAATGACACTGACTGCAAGATGCCTATTCAAACTTGTGAGGTAGCACCTTGGCTTAGGACTGTGCCAGGGAACCAGGCTTGTTGTTGGCTTACAGTGGATTATAGCCACATACTACTATTTTAACCTCATGTAGTTAGTACTGCTTTGGAACTGGACCTCAAAGTTGTAGGTATCCTGTCACAAAAAGGTGTATGATGCAGAGGTTCGTTTCACTGTTTAAAAGTAATGTGTCCTGATGCTAGCTGATCAATGCTTGAAATTTTATCATGTATACTAGATATCACAGAATGTATTTACTGCAGAATGTCCAATTTATCATGACCTTGAACACAGCAGCTGTCACAGAGTGTCCCGGCAGGTGCAGGCTTTGTGATAGAGCTTCCTTGCTCAGGTACTTGACAAAAGTGACACCAGTGCTAGGCTTGGTTAAAACTTGATATGGGCGTAAAATGGCTTTGTCTTATTTTTTTTAAATTTCAAGACACAGAAAGAATATGTAATTCTCAATTAGCTTGTGCTTTCTTGCAAAGTAGTGCCAAGGTTGAGACAGAGTGGAGCTATTGCTTCACATCCCTATATGTCTTCATGGCATATAGAGGGACATTAAATTCCATGCAACATTTTCTCATTTCCCTAGCGTTATTATGCTTGTAAGCAATCTATCTTGTATTTTAACATTGATGGTGTTATTGTCTGTTGCCATATTAAATGGTTTGCACTTTGAACTCAGTTGGAAGCAACAACTTATGAAAGTGAAATGCAACAATGAATGTTGCATATGTGCTTGCTCTTACATTTGCTTCACTGCTGTTTGTTGTGTTTATTTCTGGTTTTGGCCCAGGATGAACATCAACACTCCACTGCAAACTCGACTGATTTCTTGAACAGCCATTACCTTGAAGTGTAATGCCACAGATTTGGCTGGAAGTGAGCCCTTCTGTGTTGTTAATAATGTAAGCCACTGTGTCCTGTAGAATATAAAAACTTGTTACAAGCAACATCGGACATTTTGAAATGTCTTTGAATGGTTGAGGTTATTCCATAATAGTTTATTGAGTCAACTTTATGATTTTTATATTCTGCTAGAATTATATTCCAGATCTGATTGGTTTTATGTTTAGGCATTTTATGCGTGAGTCTGGTAACTTACCTCCGTCAGGAGCCGAGGTTAAGAAAGAGTGGATCTATAATTCCACTCCACCTTATGTCTTCATGGTGGGTAGAGGGATAATTGACTTCATTTCTGACACAATTTTTGCAACAGTCTGAAGTAGGACATAGTTCTGTTTTACTCTACAAGAAACGCGGGGCCGAGGTAGCGTAGTTGGCGTAGGGTTTGGGCTACGCGCTGGAAGGTCCGGGGTTCGTACCCTGGCGGTGCACGACGTTTCATTTTCTCCTTACCCGTTCAGGCCCGCCTTGGGGCCTACCCAGTCTGCTCTAAAATGGATAATTGGGCCTCTTCTCGGGGGTAAGGCGGCGAGGCCGTGATGTGGACCATCCGTCCCATCTAGCGCCGAAGTGAAGCATAAGTGGAGCTATACTTCTACGCCCACCTCCGTGCCAGTCACAGAATTTTACGGAGACACATTTACCTTTATGATGTTTAGTAAATTACTAACAAGTTCTAAAACAGGGCTAGCCAACATGGGGCCCCCGAGGAAAGTATTTGCGGCCCTCTGTCACCAGAATATTTTCAGTAATACAATTTAACAAACATAATATAATAAAATAGCTCTACGGAGCATAACTTGACAAATTTAGTAGCAGAGAAAATGTTCACGAACTGTAACTCATCACTTTGAAAGCAGCAAAGAGTAAACCTATCATTTTTTTGTGTTTTACCAAGTTCCCTTGTCATTTAACCATACTTTTAGCGCAACTTATTGTTTGTAAATAACGACCTTCTAGTTAATTCTATCCCCCCCCCCCTTACGATATATGTATACATACATGCGGTCCTCAAGCGAGTACTTAACGAATTATGTGGCCTTCCTGTTGGTTGAAGTTGGCTAGTCCTGCTCTCTAAAGCGCATCCATAAAGTCTGATATGACCTCTGGTCACGTATGGGTGCGAAACATGGGTACCTAAAGGCATACGTGGACAACAATTAAAGAGTGTTTGAAAGGAAAGTAATAAGGAAGAGATACAGCCTCATAGAAAAAGTGAAGATGGGATTTGGAGAATAAGAACTGACGAGGAAATAGATTTGCTAATCGAATTTGCAGATGTATTTGGATACATGAAAGCACAGAGAATAAGATGGATTGGGTATATTGTACGAACGGATAATGAGAGGACAGCGAAAATAGCAGGAGAGTGGAGACCAATTGCGGTAAGGAGGATCGGTAGAAAGAGGTTAAGATAGGAGAGTGATGTCAGAGAGGATCTGGGAAATATGAAGATTCAGAATTGGACTAGGATGCCTATGAATAGAGAAGAATGGAAGAGAATTGCTGAACAGGCCAAAACTCATAGAGAGTTGTAGAGCCAAGAGAATGTGACCTTTACCTTTACATATAAGAGAAGCCATTAAGGACTTCACAGTAAATCTCAGTTACCATGTTCAAGTCAATGACACCGGCACACACTTCCTCGCCCTGTAGCCCAAGGTAAGTACATAATGAATACAAAACGTTTCGGAGATCATCTTGGGAATGGACACGTGTGTATATCAGCAGAGCGTCGACCACTGATCTGCAAGTCATGCACACAACCCTGTCAAACAGTACAATTCCCGTATGTACAGGTAACACGTTGAAGAGCGCAGCCAAAGGCAGTTGTCCCATTATCGAGAAGAGCCGGTCCGAGAACGCCCGACCGCTGTCAAAGCGTTCGAACTCTTCTAAGATCTCATCTCTCATTTGAGTTTCTTCGTCTGGAAAATAACAGTATTTGAATAAACAAACGCCTTTACAGCGGTGTTGCTAGGAGTTAAAAAGTCTTCTGGGTTTGTTACGTCATATCGGTGGGGAAAGGGTTGCCGACGTTTCGAGAGATGTAGTTCCTTCATCTTTAGGGTCGAGCAGTCAAAGAAGAGTGACTGCTTGACTATAAAGATGGGCTACTATCTTTCGAAACGTCGGCAAGTAATTACCCACCGACATGACGTCACATACCAGAAGACTTGAATGTTTAAAAGAATTTTTGTAATTTGTCACTTATTATTGGATTGAAAATATGTTGTCCTTATATATATATATATATATGTATTCAGGGTTATTCGAAATGATTGTCGGGGTTTTAACAATTTGTCATACACAATACACTTCAGATAGCAGTATATGTATTTTTTATTTAATAGAACAACACTCGAAGCTTTTGTTACGTACCTTACAGGTACTCTTTATATGCACGCTTTGTGATTCTACAAACATCAACACGATAATCGAATTCGTTCCAAACTGTTTGTAGCATTTGGAACGAACTCGACAACGAACCCCGACAATTATTTCGAATAACCCTGTATATATATATATAAAATATATTTAAAACGCTCTTTTTTTGTGTTTGTTTGTTTCTGTCTTTGTATAACTCTTGTTTCTGTTGCTACTGTGTTCCTTGTGAAACACACGTCTTCTTGAGTGGTCACTAAATACGGTGACGCACGGGAGGGGAAGTTCAGGCCTGTATAGACGCTCATGGACATCACTTCCAACACTTTTTATAAGTGCAGAGCGACTTTCCGAAATTCCCCTCTCGTGCGTCACCGTTTGCCATCACATTTCAACTGGACTCTACCGTAGCCTAAGTGCACAACGACTTTCCGAGCGCACTGTATTAGTGCCATGAGCGGAGGTGAGAAATATCTCTGAAACGATTCATATGCTTGAAGTCAGTTACCTGGATTGCCGATATCTTTCTCACTGCGAGCCACAACCAGCAGTACGGATGTTAAAATGCTATAGTTTAGAAGCAACATTTTTACAAGGTTGTGTCTTGCACCTGTGTTCCTTTTATAACATTCAGAAAACTGGCACAAGCATGCATGTCCTGTCGCCCTGTGCTAGGCATGAATATATGGCGTATGTCTGATTATCTGTTTTACCTGACTTGGTGATATTATTGTGCGTAATGTGATAACCAGTGGTGATGTTGACAGCATACAAAAATAAAATAGTGTAAAGTACATTGTTTGCACTGTTATATCTTACGTCATTCTGTTTTGATACTATATTGGAACTTCTGGCGGGAGCATGCTGTCACTTATAGTGCCTAATCAGCTGTCGTTTGTTTGAAGTTAATGCCCATACATAGTCGTTTTTGCTTTCTCTTGTGTATGATAAACCTCAGACTTTCTCCATATTTAGTATATCACAAATGAAAGCGACTATTTTCTGGAAAGGATAGATATATTTTAACCACTTTCTGTTTGATTCCTGTATGCAGCTGATAACTAGTTCAATAACCTTACCCATTCACGTGACGAGAATAAACAAGATTTGTAACTTGGTGTCTAATCAACAATATAAAATTTCACACTGTAATTCAGGTTACATTCTGTATAAGGCTAAGTATGAAGCAGGTGTATGCGACCTTCCATGAAGTAGAATAAGTCTACATTAAGGGAGTTAACTTTTCATGGCCCACTGGTTCCTTTATGAATCATCACCTTACAATTAAAAATTTCTCCCCTCTGCTCACACACTTACTTATGTGTTTTAAATGGCTGTCAGAACAAACAGCGATTATTTAGCTGTACTTATCGGGTGTTATAAATGAGGTGGAATGTGTTTACTGTGCGGTACGAGCGGAGTCTGTGTATAATTAGTTCAGTTTTCTTGTTAAAAGGTCCAGTTCGTCTTGAGTTTAAATTCTGGTAGCCCATGTATATGTTTCGTGAATTATGGGACCATTAAGTAATTTCCCATTATTAATGAAAGTACATGGATTTTTTATTAGAAATTTCATGTGGTTGCTGTCAGTTAAATTATTTTTTGGTGAAGGCAAAAATAGTTCTGAAATGACTCGTCCAGGACATATGTGTGTGTGTGTATACACACATACATATATACATATATGTATGTATACAAACTTAGATTCATAAACTGGTATACTGAATGATATTGAAATTATGGAGTTTGCGTATTTTCGGAAGTTGCGGGTTCGATTCCCGTTGGTGTTATTGGAATTTTTCAATGACATAATCCCTCCGGCCGCCCTATGGCCCTGGGGTTGACTCAGCCTCTAACAGAAATGAGTACCAAGAATATTTCCTGGGTGGTAAAGGCGGCCGGTGCGTATGGCTTACAACCTTACCACCTTCATGTGCAAACTGTCTTGAAATCTGGGATCCTCAACCTCCTGTAACCCTCAGGGCCTGTACCGGCCTGTAGTGGGATTGCTGTACCTTTTACATACCTTTCAGTAACAATTAAAGGCGATAACGGAAATGAACATTTGTTTCATTTATGCGGTTTCGGTTTGTGCAACGACTCTCGGAAATACAGTCGCTGTATGGGATACCTTTGTAGTTTTACCTTTAATTACTGTCATTTCGGCATCACACGCACTGTGTTGCAATTTGACTTGCTTCATCAGAAAACTTCGTATAAAACTGGTTACTGAAGGTTCGTACCGACTGTACCTTTACTCTTTGTGACATACGTATATTAATTATTAGATACAACGTTGATTGTCATCATACTATTATGTGTGACGTATTACTGAGAAGTAAAAGAAGCCACAAAAAAGCATCTTTCTGATGGAGAAGCCGTATTATAAACAAATATATTAACAAACTGCTAATGTCAGAGAAAGAGAAGTAGTTGGACTTTTCCCCACAGAGAATATGTGTATGGCTTTCGTGTGATTTCACATTATTTTCTTAAATATTATCGGCCGTTGGTCTTCGTCGTGGGAATGCGGTAAATATTGAATTTTTAAATATTAAAATAAACGGATTTCTTATTTGAGAAATGTGCGTGTCATTCTCTTTGCTTTAAATAGTCCAATATTCATGTAGTTAAAAATTGCTTAAAACCTTGAAAACATTTTCGGAAGATAAGACGATTCTCACTGAAATAAATAGGGTACCATTTGTCACGTTTTTTTGAGTAGGCATAGGCCTAGTTCAGGAAAACTGCCTAACATTTCCTTAAAATATGTGGCCTAAACCTGAAACATGGACGTTTCAGTAGCAGAAGCATGTCGGTTCCACTGCTTTGCGACTCAGTTCAAATATCGACACGGACCGCGTGTCACTTTACATAATCTAGACTGGAGTCCAGGTGTGAGATCTTCGTGAGAGCAATAGAAGTTAAAACTCCCTGGGCACGTCATAGTCATATGAAGGGTGTGGATGTATAGCTCCACTTGTTCTTAACCTCGGTACTAATAGGAGTGAGTGTTCAGCTTTACGTCCCAGACACTTTACCCACGGAGAAAGAACTGACTTTACGGACTCAGTAGGATGCTTGGTGGGCTTTAGGGCCGGTTTGAACGGTTTACAGAAGAGAAAAATCTCTGGCTCCTGCCGGGAATCCAACCAAGATCAGTCATTTATCTAGCCGGTTGCCTAGTCGCTGTACCGAGTGAGCTATATTCGCTGCTTGACGTCAGAAGCTCTTGCACTGTAACTTGTGACTGTGATGATGAACATTTCCCTACCGCGTGACCGCAGACTCATTTGCATTATAATTTGTGACATGATAATAAATATTCCGATCCCAGTGGCTGCGCGGTCTAAAGGCGTGGATCTGCGGCCGCTCAATTGCTGGGATTGAGGGTTCGAATGCCACCGATGGCATGGATGCCTGCCTGTCTCTTGTGAGTGTTGTGTGTTGTTAGGTAGAGGTCTCTGCGACGGGCCGATCCATCGTCTAGAGGAGTCCTGCCGAGTGTGTGTGTGTGTGTGTGTGCTATTGAGTGTGATCAGGTGCAACAATAACCCTCTACACCTACAATGAGTAGGTAGTCACAGGTCAGAATAACGAATAAAGACAGATAATAAATGTAAATTTCATTGCAGAAGATTTTAACGTCAAACGCTAGGAATAAGCACATGGTGCAACGTCTACCATGAAACGCTGGTAATAACTATTCGGGTTTACAACGTTTTTCTACGGAACCCGAGTGTCCATCATCATGTCCATAAAATCCTGTTTCTGATTCCTGTTTTGCAGCAGCCACCTCAAGTACACACACTCACAGCCTGTTTGTCGAGGACAAATTTTATTATCCTTCTATCTATGTCTAGGTCTCCCAAGTGATCTTAGCCTACAGATTGAAAGTTGCCGTTCTTTGATTACATTTATTATGTATTTGCAACTGCCATTACTCCAATCCTACCCCCACCCAGGCAGAAAATTTTCATTTCTACCTGCAGACAATTGGCGAATCCTCGCCGATAAATCAGGTCATGCGTTAATGAAACTAGACGACCTGACAGGAGTAACAAAACTGTATTGTGCCCGTATTTACAATGGGGACACATGCGCGAAAGCATTGTTTATGGACCCCTTGCTGAGCGGTAAATCTAACCCGTTTCTCTGTCTTGGAGTATACGAACCTAAGCAACCATGCGACATAGTTAGAGAGGCTTATAATTTAAGCCGATTCAAAGCAAAGCATTAAGGTTTTTTTTAACTGCATTCGAGAGCACACTGTGTTGGAAATTCTTACACTTTTGATGGATAGACGGAACACTCTTAGCCAGAACGGTGAATCTGGCGTTACAAACTGCGGAAATTGCCGATCCCATTGGCCGCGCGGTCTAAGGCGTGGGTCTGCGGCAGCTTGTCTTTTGGGATTGCGGGTTCGAATCACGCCGGCGGGCATGGATGTCTCTTGTGAGTGTTGTATGTTGTCAGGTAGTTATCTCTGCGTCGGGCTGAACACTCGTCCAGAGGAGTCCTACCGAATGTGGTGTGTCTGAGTGTGGTCTTGAAGCCTCGACAATGATGAGGCCCTGGCCCACTGGGGGGCTCTTACACCATAAAAAATAGCTGCGGAAATTTCGAACACACTTCGACCGGTGCCAAGTCACCCATTTAGCATCACTGACCAAGTACTTGTGATTTGCATACGTAACCGGTCTGACAGGTATATCATTATCGTAACAAGACACTGATAGCGACAAGTGTCAAAGTGGACCTTTGTCTGACATTCTTGTGTTGTAGATTTCAGCCCCTTGTTCATTATTATCATAAGCCATAGGCGTGACCAAATTATGTGACAGACACTGTCCAGTAATATCACCAGAAAACAATGCGCTCTGTTTGCAATCAGTAACCAGGGCACGGCCTGAAAGAAGTAAGTAGTGTTGGCAAAGTGTTTTGTGACACGGACATACGTGTTTCTTATACGCAGTGGCGCAATAAGGTATATATAGCAGGAGTAATTCCACAAAGTCTCCAACTTCAGGCGCAGGTTACTTTAGCGAACCTAGGCTGATGTTACAATTCGGGAGGTTGCGCGAAGTAGTGTGCGCATATATCACTGTGTTTCTGCGATCAGACAGGTGGAGATGGCGGTGTTCTTCTGCTTACGGAAATAGCTGCAGTGTGTTGGCTGCGATAGGAAGCTGTCGTGCAAAATGACGGTAACTTCGTGGATGTAATCCTGCTATACCCGTGTTGCTTAAAGAATGCCCATGAATGGCGGGAAATACAATGATGGAGGTTTGGTACATGCTTACTGTTATATCTCCCTTCAGTCCCTTCTGGCACTGCAACAAACCCACAGCATTTTTGTCTAGCTGAGGTTACCAAAATCAACGTTCTTGTTAACATAGCGGCTAAACGACGAATGGAAGGAAGTATCCTGGAAGGAGGTACCTCAACACAGCTGCTAGGCTACGGGCTGGACGATCGAGGATTTTTAGTTCGATTCCCGGGAACAAGAGGTTTTGATCTTCTCCCAAGTCTCCTCTTCAGTGGGTACCAGAAACTTATTCCCCGGAGGTAAAGTGTTTGGATGTGTGAGTTTTACAGCCCACCTCCGTCTTTTGCCTCTTAAGAAAGCGTGGGGCCGTGCCTCCAGTCCCCCACATTCCTTCGTGGCGTGGTGCTTAATTGAGCCCAAAGACAACTTTACTTGAGGAGTTAAATTATGGACTCGAGGGTGTGTGGAGGGGATCGATCCGTGGGAACTCTTTTCTTGGCCTCAGTGTAACGAGGAATATCCTTACAGGTAAAGAGATGCGTTAGATACAAGCAGGAACAAAGATCCTAGCCTGTAGATGTAACCGTCTGGACCTGTACGCTGGAGATGCCACATTCGAACCTTGCTCGGAGCACCAGCTATCATGAGATAAGTTTTCCGTGATTTTACTCATTACCTTCAGACAAATACTTGGACAGCACCTTGATTAGGCCACGACCACTTCGTTCCAAAACTCTTCCAATTCGCGAGTCGATGTAACATTTGAACATGTTTAATCTGGTCTACTGATAGTGCAACAAAATGAACCACAATCGAACAGAAGAGTTTGTGAGGCGTCGCATAGCGAAGCTGTTTATTCCCATAATAATTTATGTCGTAAATAGGTATGAGGCTTGTTACTAAGAAGCAAAATTATAAATTAGCGTAAACCAATAAGTTTGACACATTCTACCACAAATTAAAAACTGCGGATTAAGTATTTAGGTTTATATAAAAGTTGACTTAGGTGTAATCCTCAATGTTGGCAATTCTGAAAGAAAAGTGCATAGTTCCACACTTGCCTTATATATTCCTTTTGTTTAGTGACGTAAATTCGAGGCACCGGAAGTACTGTGCAAAACGTATTATTATTTTACCCCTGACGTAACGACGAAATGATGCCATGCGGAGGTATGATACAGTGAATGCATCAGCTTCGTGCGACCAGGAGGACTAGACCCGACTGGAGTGGGAAGATAGCATTTCGAGGTGGACGAGGAGGGAAACGATTCTTCGTACCTTTGAACATGGCCTCAGGATAGCCTCTTTAACGCCCATAACAAGGCAAAACGCATATGACGCCCCGCTCCCAGTTTTGCATAGAGAGGAGCACCATTATTTGTGCCTTGCATCAACGACATTACGATGAACAAGTCACAGAAAATGAGACAGGCAGAACACGTGGCACATGGGGGAGAGGTTAGTTTATGCATGCACACATTTGGTCGGTAAGTCTGAAAGAAAAAGCTGGACAGAGATGGGAGGATAATATTAACATTAAACTCACAGAAGTGGAGTGGCATACTGTGGACTGGATGCATTTGTCTGAGTATCAGGAGCAGTGGTGGGCTTTTGTAAACACGGTAATGAACCTCTGGATTCCATAAGAGACTGTAAATTTCTAAACTACTAGGGCTTCTGAAGAAGGACTCTGCTCGGTGGAGTTAATATCAGCGGTGATCATCCACGTGGACCAAGTATGGGACGTGTCATGTTTCATCGGATTTCCCAATCTCTGCACTTGATAGTTTGATCTTTGACATAAATTCACAGGGAGATTCCAAGCTTACTTATGTAGCCTTATATCATGGATTCGGTTATCAAGACAGATCATTGGACTTAAGATTTTGTTAAGGAATGGCACGGAGATTGAAGATATAAGATAATCTATGCCGCCTGACCAAACGTCAGTCTTCGTCTGTAATTGATCAGCCATTCAATGTGATGTAAGATTAAAAGAAGCAGTAACCCAGAGGCCGATTAACAAAGCAAGGTACTTGAAGTCTGACGCATGTTCTTGATGAAACAGCGAAGTTAACAGGGCCCAGCCCTCCACAGTGCCAGCCATCATACACTATGCAGCACAAAGTGGTTAATGCGAAATCACACTAATCAGACAAAACCATTTAAAACCGTTTCAGTCAAACCCGTCCAAAAATTGCTTTAGAGAAGCCTGTCACATATTTGAGCAGACTGTTTCAACCTGTAGCTCGCGGGTGACAAGCAGTGTCGTGTTGCCCGCTGAGGCATTTGAAATGAGAAAGCCATTTAACCGTTTCCCTAGCAAAGCCGACGTAGAACACTGGATGAATTTTGAAAATTTATGCGCTGTTTATTTATGGAGACATGGAGACTGCATAACGAGGAGTTAAGTGATCTGTACTCCTCACCCAATATTGTGCGGGTGATAAAATCGAGAAGAATGAGATGGGCAGGGCATGTGGCGCATATGGGTGAGAAGAGGGGGATGTATAGGGTCTTGGTGGGGAAGCCGGAGGGAAAGAGACCACTGGGGAGACCTAGGCGTAGATGGGTGGATAATATTAGGATGGATCTCCAGGAGATGGGATGTGGGTATGTGGACTGGATTGGGTTGGCCCAGGATAGGGACAGGTGGCGGACGCTTGT
>Ga0131853_10015365_pt1 | contig 13998 bp, 13 predicted proteins | sample TergutLab28metaG_FD_92764 | JGI IMG/M metagenome (GOLD analysis project Ga0131853, IMG submission 92764) | Labiotermes labralis P1 segment gut microbial communities from Petit-Saut dam, French Guiana - Lab288 P1 (version 2) (version 2) | ecosystem: Host-associated > Arthropoda: Insects >... | reverse complement strand
TTACAAAACAGTGGTGTTAGTCAAGGTACATTCAGTGGTTTTTACCTATGGGATCCCATGGTTTACAATATTACTAACAACCTTTCTCGAATTGCAGGTACTGTTTAAAAACATTATAATACAATAAAATCTGGTATTAAAATGATGTGTTTACTTTAAGAGTTGGTGTTAGTGCATGGTATACTGTGAATATATCAGTAATCTAGTTGTAGGGGTGTACACGGGATGGTTGTTCATGTATTTTCCACAGGCTTGATTATTCTCTCGGTGCGTGTGAGCCTATACACTACGTTTCTGCGTTCAGTTTTTTCGTTTCGGCTTGATGTCGAACAGTACTGTTATACACTTGAACTAACTGTCTATTTACAGTTTTGTTTGGTTGGGAGTTCACTTCCCATGTTATATGTTTTAAAAACTCACAGTTGGTTTGGTAGACAAATTAGTGTGGCACGTGTCGGTATTGAGTAGCACACAGTCATATGCAGGAGTCCTTGTGAACCCACATATTATGGTTGCTGTCTCCGAACTGCTGTACAGGGATGGTTTTTGTCCTTACTATGGTGTTCCAGCTGTTGGAATTATGCCGTTAATTCCTGGAAGCATATATAACTGGAGTAGTCTACCACTCATATTTTGGATTGTGTACGCGATGTCATAAGGAAGTATTTACTTACTTGTGCTTGGCCCGGCTATTCCTTGTTCTGTGCATGTATACTGCCAGTCACTGACTGACTAACGGTCCTGGGTGTTTAGTTTGCGAGTCTGCTATGTGTGCACAATCTATTGATTTCCCCTTGTATTACTTCATGAAAAATTCTGTTCTGTTTTACTTTGTTATTATCATTGATTTGGTTGCCATTCTTGGTTTCTTTATATGTGTAGTATTTTCAGTAGTGTCCATAGTGCGGTCCTTTTAGTTGTGTATAGAACTTGCATTATGTCATTAATGTTTCCTATGGAGTGGTGATTTTCTAATAAGTGCATGGCAGATTTTGACTTGTTATTATTGTATTTGAAATCATGGTAATGTTCTTGGAACCATATCTGAAAGGACCGGTCAGTTTGTCCAATATATTTCATGTTACAGTTGGGGCATGTGAGTCTATATACTCCGCTATTATCCAATTGGCTGCTTGTTTTGTGACTGAGAATTCTACCGATGGTATTGTTAGTGATGAACGAAATTTTGTTTGGGAGGTTCTTAAACATCTTTGTGATATATTTGTTCTCTTTTCCTATGTAAGTAAATTTGGCCCATTTTTGTGTGTCCTTGTTTTCTTGTTTTCCTGTACGTTTGACAGTATTGGTGTTTAGAGTTGAGGGGTTATACTTATTGTTGTACATAATCTGCCTTATCGTGTTATATTCTTGTTCTTTTGCGGCCTTGCTCATTTGGTAATTGTTCATTCTGTTAAGCATGTAATGTATGGCAGCATGTTTATGTTCCTGTGGGTGGCATGAGTCATTAGGTATTATTGTATCCATTGTGGTTGGTTTCCGGTATACGCTTAAGGATATGTTCCCACACTCTTGTGAATCATGATATCTAAAAAGTTAATACTATTGTTTATCTCTTCCTCCATGGAAAATGTCATCGTGGGCAACGTATTATTGAATAGATCAAGTAGTACATCGACATCAGTATCGGTGTCATTGTATACGATCAGGATGTCATTGACGTATCGGAAATAACCAAGGATTTTGTTCTGTATTAGTATAGTGTGTAGTTTCATGTTTTCTATGAATTGAAGGTATATTTCAGAAAGGGCTGAGGAGGTAGGTGAGCCCATTGCAAGGCCTTCGTTCTGTATGTAATATTTATTTCTAAATTCAGATTAGTTCTGCTTCATTATGGTGTTTATCATTTATATGAGCTCTTCTGTTATTTTGTCGTCTGTGCTCTGCTGTGAGCTCATGAATTTTATAATGCTTTCTGATTTCTTAGTTGGTACATTGGAATACATGTTGGCTATATCAAATGATGCAAATTTTGTGTTTTCATTTATGGGAATATCTCTCAGGTCGTCTATCATATGTACTGAACTCTTGATGATGAACGCGTGTGGCAGTGGAACATGCAGTTTTACGAGCTTGGAGAGCGGTTTTGCTAGTTTATTCACGGGGGCGTTTTGGAAATTGATGATGGGTCAAATAGGTAGGCCGGTTTTGTGTATTTTGGGGAGGCCCTTCATACTGGATGCTGACGGATTAAGGTTTATGTATTTCCATTTTTTCTCTTTGTGAATTGTGATACTGCAGCGGTTGACGATTTTCCGTATTTCTTTTTGGAAGGCATTAGTAGGATCGTTACGTATATTTGAAAATTGGTTGTTGAGAATAAACTCTTCAGTCTTAGAATAGTGGTCGTTAGTGTGACAAACCACGATGGTATTTCCTTTTTCTGCTCTAAGTATCATTACATTATTATCAGATAGCTTTGCTTTGATGCTGTTAATGGTGTGCATTTCTGCGTATGTTTTTTGCATGTAGTGGTTCTTGTTGCTGTTATATTGTCTGTATAGTTGTTCGATATTTCGTGCTACTAGGCACCTTACATAATCTTGGTCTGCAGATTGTATTTTTGTGATAGCTGTTTTGGCTTCTGTTGCTAAATCTTTTATCCAACTTTTCTTTTTGTGATTGAGGTTGTATTTCAGGCCCTTGTTTAGCAACTCAAGTTCTTCAGAGGAGAAATTGATGTTTGTGTGATTCATTTCTCTGGGGTGGAAATTGTGGTTATAATTACATGGTGGGTTTGTCTGTTTTTTCTCTAGTCTGTTAAGTTTTTCATGTAGGTTTTTGTACTTTTTGTCCATCATGCTGTTTATTGATTCCTGTATCGTTTCAAGGATGGGGAGCCATAAGTTTTCCCATTCCTGAGCTACTTTAAGGTTTGCTTTGTATAGGTCCTTCTTTATTTTGTCTTTTTTCTTATATAGGAATTTAATCTCTTCTTTGATTCAGGTAGTTTGAGCTCTATTTGGGTCTTATATGAGGCTGGTGATGTGGCTGGGATCTTAATTTTAGCGTAATTTGGAATGATCTTTTTTGGCAAGGCACTGCTTGTTAAAGAAAATATCTGCATTACATTTTAGTACCTTCATTTTCCACTTCTTATATTGATAGATGGAGGGTGCTTGACTAGCTTGAATTCTAAATTGGATAGCATTGTGATTGACACAGTATTTTGAAATGATTTGTTTCAGCATTCAAGGTGTGTTACTTTTTGAACAAGGCTTTTATAAAAGAAGGTGTCAGAACAGGTTCTTGTGATATTAATTGTACTTTATACTTCTCTTCATCAGGCCAAAGTGCAGGAACTGTATCGGCTTGATCGCCTCCTGCAAGAGGAATCTGGCACACTGCAAAGTTTACAACAGGACAAGGTGAGAGCAGTTCTAGACTACCATGAAGGTTTATTGTATGGAATTGGTGTTTAAATTTTAGCACCTGCTTGTTGTAAAACATGAATATTATTTGAACAAAAAGGCATGAAGTTATGCAATAAATGAATTTTGTTTGGGAGGGGGGGGGGGATAAATTGTTCAGAATGGCTTAAAACGAATAAGACATCTTACCTAAATGTATTAAATAAATTTCTACAGGTGTTTTATTGTGTGAATTGTGTATATAGTACACATGTAGCATGAAGGTTAAGAAGTGTTTTGAATGCACTGTACCTCAGCCCACATGGTCATAAACATAACTTCTTTACATCTCCTCATTGCTTGCTATAATTTTCTTACAGGAATTTTTCTAGCACACTCCACTGGATTCAGTACGTACGGTATCTATATATTACAGTTGTAGTGCCTCCCAGTGTGAGGGTTCTGACTGTAATTTGGTCCCAACCCCAAAAAGGCTCCACTGTTACAGTAATTTTGCAGACAGGTGCTAGTGTTGTTTTAGCCTGGATGATTGCGATAGTGCTGCCACTATTCATTTTTGGATTTTCTAAGCAGATCACTTAAACCTGCTTCGTACAAAATTTTGTCTTTTTTACTCCCATAAGGAAATACCAATAAGCAGTCTTTATACTGCCTTAAAATCCTCATAGGTACTGTAACTAGTCAAGAACTGAAGGGCATTGTTATATGGGTATCATGTACCTGTTGCTGATTCCATGTTTGAACTATGCTGTAAAAATGCTGTAGTCTGATTTACTAAATGCTGTATTACTACAGAGGGTTAAGATATGTAAATAAGGTACATAATTTACAATTAATTTAAATTTTAACAAAATTCATGTAAACATTAAATTCAGCCCAGCCTTGCCTTGCCTGATGCTGCACCATAGTTTTAGTATTTAGACGTTAATAAATTAACCGAATAACATTAGCCGAAAGTGCTAAAACCCAACGTTGAGATTACCAAATAAAGTGTAGAATTCTAAACAAACAGCATGACTTACCTTGTACAATCTGAAGCCAAATAATTTTCTAACATGTAATAATAATTGTGTTGTTCATCTTCTTGTGAGGAACAAACTCTAGGCCGGTCTCCACGTATTTAGCAAATTTAAATTGTGAGAGTGAGAACAATTACCTTCTAGCGCTGGGTTATATGGAGAAATCAGAGTATGCAAAAAAGTCTGCTCTAGCATTCTATAGGGTGTATCAAACTGCTGAGCAGAAAGCCATCCCACCTCTAATATACATTAGCTAATGTGACGTGATACATCAGTGACCCTAAGTCCAAGTAAATATCATTTCTTGAGAAGGCCAAAACATTCAAAGATTGAAGCTGTAGCGCCTAGAGAAGAAGAAGAAGATCCAAGTAAAATTTTCCACATTTCACATTCATTACATCCGCTGCCCCTTGGGGAAAGATTCGGGGTGAAAACTTCGATGATATTCAATGATTTAGGACAGAATCATTTCAAGGCGCACTAAGCTAAACATCTGTCATGAATATGGCATACAAAATATAAACAAACATGAACAGTGCCAAAAAAAAACACCCAAAATATCTGGAACATATAAAACAAAACCAGAGTGCAAATTTCTATCCAATCTTTGTGTGCGTGTGAGAGAGATAGAGATAGAGAGAGAGAGAGAGTTGGGGGGGGGGCATAAGCTTAATTTTAGTTAAGAATATAAACAGTATCCAGCTATTGTTTCACTGGGCCTATAGTGGTGAAATAGCATAACAAGATTTGTGGTTTAGTGTCTACAGTATACTCAGGTATTAGCAGATCAACGGAAATTGAAAGCCTACAAACTATGTAAACAGTTCAGAAGAGCCATAAAGTTTCCAAATATATGCAAATCAAAGGGGGTTTACAGTCTGTATGCTAACCTCATGTCCATTATTTACAACTATAGCAGGCTGTGTTTCACATGTGTGCCTGTCTGGTTGCATGGGTACTGTTGCGTTCAGTTACTGGGCTGTGAGAACTTCAGTGGCTGCATTTATCTCAAAGATTTCTTAAAGTGTGTGCAGCATCCTGACACCCTGACTAGTTCAGCTTTTCGGGGAGCCAAGCCACTGGGTTGATATTGCCCATTGTCTTGGGGTGAGCCTTGATCAACAGCTGACCTGGTCGACTCATATCATTCAGGGGAGAAAGAAAGTGGCACAGAGACTGGGAGTGTTAGGGTGTCTCCTAAATAGGGGGAGTGGTCTCTTCATCAGGAATGGAGTTCTGCTGTATAAGCTGTTTAGCTGTCCTGTGTTGGACTACATGTGTCCCATCTGGAGGTCCACCACTCATGCCCATGCCAGGAAACTGCAGGCTTCAATCCAATTGTTTTAGCATTGCTTCCATTTCACCCCAGTACATTTGTAATAGGCAAATTTTTGAGGATTTGGGAGTTGCATTCTTTGCTGACCACATCAGAGCTTCAACCAAGAGATTTGACTGAAAGTTAGCTGATGAGGAACCCCTTGGCAGATATCTGTGCTTCTCAAGCATCCCAAGGGAGACTGGAGTCGACAAACTTGTCATGACTACCTGCCACAAGGTGGCCATGTCGTCATACCGAATCGTGCCCAGCTGGCACATTTTGACTACCCTGACTGAGGTTTTTTCCTACTTTTTTCCTCAGTTGTAAGGCGAATGCCAGGGTAGAACACGCAAAGATGAGGCATGTCCCACACTGTTCTCAGGTATGGTGGCTACACCTGAATGCCTCAATTTCACCATGAGCCCTAACTTTAGACATGACCAATCTGGGCTCGAATCCCAGAAAGCGTTCCAGTCAATGTTATGTCTCCTATTCAAGGCCTATTGCCTCCTGGGCAGTGGCCCTCAGTTTGCACACGTTGAGGTCTTCAACTATGACAGGAACGCGTTAACATAAATGCAATCCCAGTTATAGTTTAAGGTGTTTGTTACTGAACCCAGTGATGCACCGAATGCAGGTATGTCTAAACAGATGGAGGGATGTAAACTTGCGCTTTCATGCAAGTCTCCGCCCTCAGTTAGCTGTTTGGTTGGTTGGTGGGTAGAAGGCCTGTTTCTGAGTTGCAGTGCTGCAATGGGTGGAAGAGTTGTTGTGATAGTATAGCACTCGAGTTGGGCCATGTGAAAGGGCCGTTTGTGACTACAATAGGGAGTTCCCACAACTGCAGAGATATTGACACTCAGACTGATGTCTTATGTTACGCAACATAAATCCCATGAACTTTACTTGATGTGACAGTGTTGAAAACCTTTCCAATTTTTAACCACCAGACATACATGAGTTCGCATGTAATCACATCCATTCTAGGTATCTGGTAGGGTAAATAGTTCCACTTCTCAAGCAGTGGCTTATGAGCTAATAGGCATAGGTTACACTTGTCCTGTACTTACATCTGATTCACCCTGTATGTTTTGTTTTAATTTGGCGATACAAATGTGTTGTTGTAATGTTACACTTGTGTCATTATTATTTGTATAAGTTCTCTCCAGTTATCTTATAGGTATAGACTGTTTATTGAGAAAATATTAATTCAGTCCCAAGTTTCACTGTTGTTTCATAGGGAGCAGCAGTCCAAGCAGAGTGTGCTTTTGTGATTTTTTTGGAATTTATTCTTTTTGTTAGAATTGCTTTTCAGCATTTGCACAAGGTGAAGTGTAACTTACATTGAAATGTGATTTTGAGCAGTCTGTATTTACATCAAGAATAAGGTTTGACTCTGGTATTATTGTGTTGGATATTGGGTTTCTTCATTCATTCATGAATACATGCATACATTATTAAACACTTGACCCCTTACATTACACTGAATAAATTGGAAAATGATAGTATTTCATTTTGTCAGATCACTCTTTAATTAGCAAAATCTCATGATCAGAAATTTAGATGGATGACTTACATGGGAATTATAAAAACTGTACATTATGGAAGTAACTTTGTGTGAAAGAGTTTATCTGAAATATTTAGTAGAACTTGAATGGATTTAATTGGTGGTTAATATATGCTAACTTGTTTGTATTTAAACACTTGGTACTTTCATTAAAGTCTTATAGACAGCAGTTGTGCATTTAAATGAAATGTAGCTCATTTGCATAGACAAGTTCCTTTGTCTCAAAACCCAGTTTTTATTTTGGGAGGGGGGAAGGGGCACAGCACAGAATCTTGTTTGTTGCATGACAGAGAACAGTTTATTATGTCAAATGCACAAGATAGAGCATTTTCCTGCGTATTCCACATTTAACTCATATCAGATTGTGGCTATGATTTACGTGGATGTTGCATTTCACGCATGAGAATGGAACGTGTGAAATATATAGAGATATTTCCTTTTCTTGAGTTTGAAATATAAAATGAGGGTGTGTGAATAATGCAGCAAAAAACTACGTAAACTACTGTAAGGTCTTCGTGAAATCAGAAATTGCTTTGTTTTGACTTTGTGTTATCAGATATTCATTTCATATTGATATTGTGGACTCTGTTTTATCTTATATTTCTTTAGGAACTATTGGAGAAGGCACTGGGTGGTTTACGGCACAAACTGCAAGGCAGACGAGCCAGCCCTGCTGAGGCTGAGCGGTACCGCAAACAGCAGCGCCTCTTAGAGAAGGAGCTGAGTCGCATCAGATTGCTTCTAGCACACAACTCCAAGGTGAGGTTTTGACATGTTAAGCCTGTCTGAATCTGATTACTTCAGCTAATGAAGATTATGTCTTACGCTTAATGTAGCCAAAAATGTGTGCACCAGCCAATGAACCTCAGTAGAGAACAGAGCACAGAAAGGAAGAGAAGAACTATTTTAGGAACCATGACTTTCTGCCGCTATAAGTCTCTTCAGGAGTCGACTTTTATCCAGAGCTACTAAAATTACATTATATAAGACACTAATAAGACCTGTAGTGTCGTATGGAGCGGTAGCATGGATGTTGATGAAGAAAGAACAAACTCTGATAATTTTTTAAAGGAAAATATTACAGAAGAATATATGGTCCTGAATATGAAAACAGGGAATGGAAAAGTGGGATGAATTGAGAACTAGAAGAGATGAGCAAAGGAGAAAATATAGTTAAATGGATAAAAGGGCAAAGGATAAGCTGGTTGGGTCACCTAGAGAGAATGGAGGAAAACAGGATGCCAAAAAAGATCTTAACTCAAGAACTGGAAGGGACGAGAAGAAAAGAACAACCCAGGAAAAGATGGAAGGAGGAAGTAGAAAGAGATATTCAAGTGCTGGGATTGAGAAGATGGAGAGAGTTGGTGGCAGATAGGAAAAAATGGAAGAAGATTGTTCCACAGGCCAAAGCCCACAGTGGGCTATAGTGCCAATGTAAGAAGACCACACCACCGCCATCGCCACCACCACCGCCACTTTCTGTTTAGTTCTATGACTACTATACCTGCTCCTTGCATCACTGAATGTTGAGACATATAACAGTTATTTCTTTTCAGGTTGTGCCAAAATAACTAACGGGTATTAGGACTCACAAATTCAACACCCATAATACAGAATCTCATAGCTTAATCCTATCTACATCCAGACTGAAGCAATACAGTTTACAGAGTTTTTTGTACAGTGTATATACATGTAAATATTAATAAATTTTACTGTACACCGTAAATTCAACTTGATTTTTGTAGATATTAAGTTGTTATTCTATGGCAACATGTTTCAACCATATTACAGTAAATCTCAGGCTGACCATTGGCATAAAAATGGGTATATATTAAAATATGAATTGTAATATGGCTGAATCATGTTGCCATAGAATAATATGACGAATTAATAAAGTTGTGCTAATGGAGGAACCGACATCAAAATCCATATTTTAATATTACCTTCAATTTCTATCTTGATCGTCCAAAAGGCCTTTCTCAAAGGCAGTTATTAACCATATTACTGTATTCATTTATTGTTTGATATTAATATTCAGGTTGCTTGTTCTGCAATTTCCATCTCTTTCATTTAATCCTTTTTTGTCCATAGTGATGACAAAGTGACGTATCATTTGTGATGTTACATGTCTCTGAATGTAAACTTTGTTCAGTATTCTTCAGAATGTGTTTTGTTTGAAATTTGGTGATGTGTGTGTATGTTTATGGTCTGCTTCCATACTATATTCCACGTCCCTAGCACCACTAGTTTATTAGTTTAGACATCAAGTTCTTACTTTAATTCCATTGCATAAAGGTTGCCTACCTGTAAGAGTACCAAGAGAAATATATAAATCATGAAGTTTATTACTCTCCATCCAGAAAATTGTGTTAAGGTCAGTATTTTAATAATTATCAGTCAGTCTTATTAATTTGTACCATAGAAACTGGAGGAAACAGTGGCAGAGAATGCACGGTTGGAGCAGGAGTTAGTTGTACTGCGCCAAAAACTGCAGGCCTCAAGACAAGGTTCTGAGACGCATCATCAACGGTCTGCTGTGACCCTAGTACCTGATTCAGTGTCATGTGGCACAACGGCTGCTCTTGAGGCAGAACTGCAGCGAGTGCAGCAACTGGTGGGGGATCTCCAGCGACAACGCCAGGAGCTGAGCATCCAGGTTCGACACCTAACTGAGAAATCCCACACTTTGGTGCAACAGATCCGCCCCGGACCTACTGGAGTTGCGGGTATGTGCCTGTCAACAAGTATTAGCAGATGTGATTTTTATTCTGTACCTCTTGTTGTCATAATATGTTACACTATATTAAAATAACACATCAAATTACAACAAAAATTTGTTGGTACGATATTCATTATAACAAGTTTTAGCTGACTTGGTCATTTTGGGATATTAATTGCAACATTAAGTTTCAGAAAATAATATGAGATCTTATTGTTTTACATAAAGCATAGTAATTAAACCTTTAATGCCAAACTAAATCCCTCTGCACGGTGGCAGTCTGCCAAAATTTTTAACTGGGGATTTTAATTTTTAATGCTTACTCTTAGAAAATCAGGCATATCTCATACGTTTTTCCTTCAAATTTAAGGAAATAAAATTTTCACTCTGTTTATGAATTGATTCATTTGGGAAAAATATTCACCTGTTTTTATAATAAATTTAGGCCTGTGAGTTGCATGTATTATATAAAATGTGGTGTAAGTAGTTTATTACTCACATAATTCTGGTTGCTGCAGAAGGGCTGTGGTACCTTGCATCACTGTTTTATCTCAACACAGTGTTCATAATGGGGGTGAGTTACAAAATGTGCTGGTGTGATATTATGTGAAACAAGGCACCACGCATAGGCCCACCTCAAATCTGTAGCACTTATACAGTGTGCCCTTTCTCTGGCTGCAAAATGAACACAGATGACAACAGAGTTTGGTGGATGATTTCACTGGCCAGTGCTGGTTATGGCAGCTCTCGAGTTGCACAACATTTGTTGCGGCCACACTTTGTCTTCCAACTGGGGCGGGGGTGGGAGGTGATCTTGGCTTTTTCCAGCTTCTTCAATCCAACTCCTCACCAGAAGGAGCCTGAAATCTCAGAGGGTATATTTAGCCCCACATGAAGTAACAGTATCCAACTGTTGAGTACTGTTAGATCCAGAAGGTGGAAAAACAGTTTCATGGTCCACCTGAAGGTATGTCAAATCGTTGAATAACTGTTGGCCATATGATCAGAATTGAACATGTAACCCATGTCAGATTATACCATTCCACGATGTGAGGTTTCACAGGGCGGTTGCTTTCATCACCAAAACCTCTGTTTGCTGGTGGTGGGTCCGTATTAGTCAGCACGTAAACTTCCCATCTGTCCTTCCAAAATTATGCAGTCAAACTTCCCCTGGTCCTCACCCTTACATCACCCCTTTTCAGTTTTTTTTTGGTCCAAATTCACAGGGCTGCCTTTTCGGTTGGGCCGAAATGTCCAGCATGAATTTATTCTATGCCTGTCCAAGTCATCAAAAAGTCTTGGCGATGAAAAGAAATTGTCCGTAAATATTTTGTGCCCTAAACTTTCAATTCTGCTAGTCAAATGTCTGACAGTTGCATGTGTTGCAGTCATGTCGTCAGTGGCAGAAACATTTTATTTTCTTTGGAATGTATGCCTGAAGGTAATCCTGTTCTTGAATTCGGCAGTTACCTTGTCCACTGCCAAATGCTCGGAGGGGTTACAGAATTCAGCATAAGCCTCGTTCAATGTGTCGAAGACAGTCCTTATTTTCCATGGTCGGTCATATTCTTCACCTTCGTCAGGTCTTTGTGAATTGTCTGCAAACTGCAGAAATTGCAGAATGTGTAAAAATCTGTCTCATGTCATGGTCTCACCGTAAAAGCAATGTGTAACTGTCTAAGTCTTCACCAGTAGTCATGTAGTATGTTTTTCAATGCATGTCCCTTCTGCAGAGCTAAGGCATTGAAAGTCGTAATGTCAGGCAGTTGGCAGCTAGGTCCAGCTTGTCCATCGAAGTGTTGCTGGTAGTAAAAGTTGGTCTGTTCCATCAGCAGATGAAAAATTTATGTGGAAGACAGCAACACAGGCAGTGGTAAGCTGTCTTGATTGATATGTGGAGCCTTCTTTTTTTTACCCCTTTTGCTGGACCAACAAAAGAATGAAAATTTGCTTTCCTTCCTTGAGGCATTCCCCAGGTTGATAGTCCTCCGCCACTTGTTGCAACCTGTGGTTTGTCTTCTGCTGAGGCTTGTCATCGTCGTCATCGTACCACCTCTTCTTCCTCAAATTTGTCTTCAACATTGTTAGCCTCAGCACCTGATTCCAAGTCAGTGTCAGCAACCAGAATTTCACTGATGGCTTCCTCCTTGAGTTTGATTTTTTGCGGCCATTTCTGAATGCCTGCAATGTTTTGCCTTATTTCGACTCCTGTGTGTGACTGGGCCAAGTTGCAGAAACCTTATGGTATGAAGATATTAGCTGCTTCTACAGTGACAGCAAAACAAATCTAAAGTTATGAGGTGACTATTGTATATAATTCCAGCTATTCGAGGGTGCCCAAGACGTTTTTCATAGATTGATGGCCGTGTGTTGCATGATACTGCCCCACAACTCCTACAGGTTACCCCAGAACTACAAGAGGCACATCTTTGGGCCCTTCTGTAGCTGTACACTTCAATTTTTGTGAATACCTCTGATTTTTGAACATCAGTTTTGTTTGAACTATATGTGTACAGTATGCCACTGAAAACATTTCTGGTCAACAATTAATGTTTGTTTCATAGGCCAGTGTTGATATTTAAACCCACAGCCTACTCCAGTCGAGCGATAAACAAAGTGGGCTGTGTCTGGAACCATATGAGTCATCTGGGACAAAATGCGCAGTTGCTATGTGTTGACATGCAAATTGGGAGGATTTTAGGAGGTGGAGGGGTCCATTCTGGCTCCACAAACAAACCCTGACCTTCTAGGGTCCTGTAGCTTATCAAAACTCAGCAGTATGTCAGATAGAAGTGAACAGAATTTCTCCAAACTTCGACACACTGTTTGCGGCCCCTTTTTAGGTTGTTTGGCAGTTTAAAGGGCTACTGCATGACACCTTTGTAGGTCTTTCAGCAGCAAGAGTTTAAAAGGGTTCATTTTTTTAATAGAACTTTGAAGTTGCATATTTTCTAGATGTCTTAAAGGTATGCAAGAATTGCCTTGAAAGATCTCATTTTTACTTATTTAAGATAATTTTATGTTGAGTGTTTAATTCTGGTTTAAAATTTTACTTGCAGAAGGAGTTGTAGAATACTTTTATGGTTTTAAGGTGTTCTTATCTTGAGTGTAGACAAGTTGAAGGTTTTATTATTGTAGAAAACTGTAAAGCTAGTGTGGTGGTTAATTGGTTATGAGCTTCTTTGAACGGTGAATCTGAAAACTGGAATTAAAGGATAGGATTAATATAACAGTGAGTGATAGAGAAATTGTTAGAAAAATAATTAATGTGAAGATTCTTACAGTTTTGAAGAATTCTTGGAATTTTTATTAGTGAGTTGTCTGTGATCTGATTTTCAAAGTATAAAATGTGAAATCAAAAGAGTAACCTTGATTATAAATTCAGAGTGGGAGATAAAGAAATTTTTGTACTACTCATGTTACGGATGGGAGTATAGAGATAACTTGCGCATTATTGTTGAGGAGATATTTTGGGTGGAAGGTATTTGTTTGTGTTATGTAGAAACTGATGGATTACTGAGTACTAAAAGAAGGTTACTCTTTATTGTTTATGGGTCTTGTTGGAATAACACTCTGAAGATGGTGTTTGGTTCCAAAGTAGTTTTGTCATTAAACTGGTTGTTGTTTTTTGTTTTTTTTTAATTTCAGTTTCTAGACTCACCATTAAAAGAAGCTTATAACCTATAAACTACCAAACTTGGTCTACAGATTTTCAGTGACACTAAAATTAATTAAAGTAATGTAAAATTTAAAACCATGAAACTACTGTGCACATTCTTTTATAGATAATATTATATACCACAAATCCTCAAACTAAAATAACCTTAACGAGTTCGTGCATACCCTTATGGTTACTAGAATATACTAAACTAAACTCCGTGGCCTTAGTCCACACGCGAACTATACCGACAGAGCGGCCGCCGCCGGTCGGCGAAGTTAGTGCCAACTTTTGCGGATAGAGGGGTGTCACGTGGTCAGCGCAACGG
>Ga0131853_10015364_pt1 | contig 13998 bp, 6 predicted proteins | sample TergutLab28metaG_FD_92764 | JGI IMG/M metagenome (GOLD analysis project Ga0131853, IMG submission 92764) | Labiotermes labralis P1 segment gut microbial communities from Petit-Saut dam, French Guiana - Lab288 P1 (version 2) (version 2) | ecosystem: Host-associated > Arthropoda: Insects >... | reverse complement strand
CTCCTGAAGATGGACGTATTAACGTCTGAAACATGTTGAGCAATATATAATAAAGCAAGTGTCATCTAGTTGGTCAACCTTTATTCAAATATCAAGATGATGCACGGTCCAATACACATAAGACTCATTTTTATAATTTCAAAGACCATGGATTCAGTAAAGACACAAGAAAATTCTCTGTAAAAGTAAAAACAAGACAAATAATATATAGTCTTTATAAAGGAATATCGTACTGTCGCTTTTAACACAGTGGCCGCTGCACAATCATCGTAGAACAGATACAAAATTTGCTTGGGAATTACGATGTATTGTTTAGAAAATAACGTAGCCTACACAAAAACGCAGTAGGAAAGTCTCCAAAGAGGAGGCCCCTTGAAAGATCTCAGCCGAAATAGAACTGTGCTAACAAAATGACTGTAAATATACAGGTTTTTAATGCGTAAATGTGATTCAGCTGTTTCAGAATAAAAACCAATGGTGGGCGGCTTTTTTGACACCGTAATGAACGCTCCAGTTTTTAAAACGTTTAGGAAATTTATTGACCGGTCAAGGCAATTACATTTTTGTTGTCAAGATTTACCGTGTATTATACAGTTAATATGTTGACACACGTGTACCAATATCGGCCGTGTTCTGTACGTAACATGTACAGCGACTGGCAGAACATCGCATTTTCCTCAAGCAAGTCGAGATGTCTAAGTATTACAAATCAAGTAAATAAAATCTGTATTAATAATTGTCCAACGAGATGCAACACAAAGCAGTCTATTTATTATTCTGCAAGTTCACTCTACATGTATCGGGTGTCGACCACACCCATCAGCAGGAGTACACACAACTCTAACTACAGCCTCCGGTACTGGTCATGTTTTTTTGTGCAGCTACCTCCCTCCAGTGTGGCCAAGCTTGGCACATTGGAGGGAGGTAGCTGCACAAAAAAAATATGACCAGTACCGGAGGCTGTATTTACAGTTTTGTGTAATCCTGATGATGAGTGTGGTCGACACCCGAAACATGTAGATTTAACTTGTAGAATAATAAATAGATTGCTTTGTGCTGCATCTCGTTCGACAATTATTAATATAGATCAACGATGCACGGAACCGTAAACATAAGTAAAATCTACTTTATGATGGGTGATGATCGTTTCCGAGAAATGCTCCCGCTTTCACTGGTTCGGTTCCAGCTACATGACGGCAACCACACGTCTGTCAGTTCTTGTCTATTTCAGTTTTACCCAAGGACACCAAACAGTGGTGTCCGTATATAGAAGACAGCATCGGATCCATTAACGAGATACAGTCACAATATTCGAAAGGCCATTTATGCAAACTCCAGCCCAGAAGCACGCAATTCGAATTAAAACATTTTATAGTTCCCATCAGTTCCTGTATAAACACAAGCATATTGCACCACTCACATCACCAATAGTTCATCCGACATATTTCCTGCCACTCATAGTAATTTTAGGCATAACAGCTTCAGAAAGCGTAGGCAGACACACAAAGGGAGCCAGTAACAATTAAAGGTCCAGTGTGTCCAGAACGGCTCTGCGGGCTGCTGTGCAGGTACTACCTGGAGCTCTTCTTCAGGGTGTTGAAGTAGTCGGGGCAAGCAATCTTCCCCCCACTTTCATCTACATGTTGTTTAAGATTAAGAAAGACCGGAGCTAGACCTCCATTCCCCTAGATATCATTTTTGGTGTGACGTTTAATTAATCAGAAGCACCTGTACCTATCCTACCTAACGTGGAAATCGATAACGTACCGACATGTAAAAGCGATATCGATATCCGTGGGAGTCGTCATATATCACTGGAATGCCCGAGTGTAGTAGAGCCACCCTATAGCAGTCGCTTTGGCGGCGTTCTCCCCGTTATAAGATCCGCTCGGCAGGGCATACATCAGCGAAGGTAGTCATCATTTACAGCACCGCGCGCTGGCCCTGTATGGCTATCACTCTTTGGTGGACGCGACACGCAAGGAACAGCATCGCATAAACTTGCCGGTGCGTCACGTAGGGAGGAAACAAAAAGAACAAGAAACAAAGAAAAATAGATGAAAAATAAAAGCTTCTTCTCTTGGTGGACTCAGTAAGGAAGAATAATATTCTAATCTAACCACAGCTATTTCATGTCAAGGCTCCCTAATTAACACCGCACTAGATGGCAATTCAATTGGTTGCCAAACATCGAACGCTGTGAAATGAGAAGTCGGAAATAAATAAAGTTTAAATTTCGCATAAGAGTCTGAGAATCTGAAAGTGTAACCCTCTTTTTACACTGAAACATCATAAAAGTCGTAGCTATGTTTACATTCTGTCAATATCAACCATCAATGTAGCCAAACACATATATGAATAACAACCATGTTTAATTGTCTCCTCCATATGTTTCGACACAGATCGGTCATCTTTATGCCATTTGTAAATTAAAAGAAATACTACAAGTTAATAAAATATTGTCTTTTGATTATTGTACCTTGGAGCACTCCTTAGTTAACGGCGATAATTACATTACAATTGTAAACACCTGCCTCTTTATTGGCGTTGTAATTCGAATGATTATCATGAAGGAACAATTCCTAAATCTCGTCACATCTTAACAAGAAAATGTAATATCCTACTTGGCTTCATGTACTCTAACAAAGGTATTTCAAGTTCCTTTACATAAGTTTCCCTTAATTAATCTAATTAACTATGGCACTGTTAAAATCGAAGGTTCGTGACAATCATTTTAGGCGCGTTCGCAAAAGTGTGAAAAGTGAATACTAGCTTCGTCATGTATGTCCGTCTGTCCGCATGGAACAACAACTTGGCTCTCTCTGGACGGATTTCCATTAAATTTGATATCTGAGTATTTTTCCTAAATCAGTTGAGAAAATTAAAATTTCCTACAAGAATATCGCTTAATTCACACGAAGACTAATGTACGTTTTTGATTGTATCTCGCTCAGTTCTTCTCAGAATGAGAAATGTTTCAGGCAAAACCTGTAGAGAAAATCAAAACACATTTTCTATGTGCAATAATTTTTTTTCCGAAAGAGTAAGTGCTGTTTATGAGACTTAATTTCTCCATGGAGCAGAGACCTTCTTGAGAAGCTAACAAGTTCTCTGCTACTAAAAACATTCCCCGCATTTTATGGAACCCAAAAGTCCCTTGCCACATTTACAAGTGCCTACCACCTCTCCGTATCCTGAGCCTGATCAGTCCTTTACATGTCCCCTACCACTTCCTGAAGACCCGTCTTAACATTATCCTCCCATTTCGCCTGGATCTTTCATGTGGTTTCCTTCACTCAGAATTCGTTACCAAAACCCTGCATACACCTCTCCTCTCCCCTAAACTTGCTACATTCCTAGACCATCTCATTCTTATCGATTTGGTCACTCGAATAATAAATGGGAGTACAGCCCATTAAGCTCCTTATTATGTACTTTTCTCCGCTTCCTTGTTACCTCTTCCCTCTTAGGCCAAAAGATTCTCCAAAGCACCTTATTCTCAAACAACCTCAGCCTATGTTATTTTCTTGATGTGGGCGACCAGGTTTCACATCCATAATAATAAGTAAAATTATGGTCCTGTATATCTGAACCTTTATATTTTTGGATAGAAACATGGAAGGCAAAAGATTCTGCACCGAATGATAACAAGCACTTCCATAATTTCAGTCCGGTCTTAATTTCTTCCTCAATAGAATTCTGATGTGTTAAGGTTGTTCTCAAATATTTGAACTCTTCCACACTTTCAAAGGAAATATTATCAGTCCTTATAATGTGACTTGTCCTACATTCTGATCTCAAGACATGACCACGTACTTAGTTTTATCAGCATTTACTTCCGGTCTAATCTCCTTACTAGAAACCGCTTAGGTTTCTGTGTTTTTCTTTACAGTATGTACGCCTCCGCCCAATATATTAACATCATCAACATAAACCAAAAATGATGTGTACCAATTAATTATAAGGCATCTTGGTTTACCTGAACCCTCCTAAAGGCATATTCTAAACCAAATTTGAAAATCAATGGCGATAAGGCATCGCCTTGTTTCAACCCATTCTTAAAAGATAACATTTCAGACACAATGTTTAACTGTCCGGACTCTGCTGTAGGTTTCATTCAGACACATTTTGTTATCCTTACCAGATTCATATGGATACTGATCTCAATGATAATATTATACAAGACCTCCCTCCTAACTGAATCATTCGCCTTATTGGAGTCTATAAATAGCTGATGCACTGCTTAATTTTATTCCAATTTTTTCTCACGTATTTGACAAATGCAGAATATATGACCAGTAGTTGATCTGATGCGTCGAAATCCGCGCTGATGATCCCCAATAATTTCCTCTGCGTGTGGAGTTAACTTTTACATCAGGATTTTGGATAAAATTTAGCATGTAGCTGACAAATTATTACACCTCTATAATTACTAAAATCTCTTTTACCACCCTTCTGTCAATAGGTACAACGATCGAATCCTTCCAATTCTCAGGCAATTCCTCCTTATTCCAAATTGAATTAATAAGTTTAACCTTTTGGCGCCGGAATTGTTTTTTTTTAATTTTAGCACATTCTGTATATAAAATGTGAATAATATAGGAGCCAAATAAGTTAGAATTATGAAACAAACTGCATTTTGAAGAGAAAAAAACGGAGAGTATATACCATATTTAAAATATTCGGTACAAAAATTTGTTGAATAAATATATAAAATGCAACTTTGGAGTTTAGCGGTGCGGTACGACCACTATAGTTGACATTAGGCTTCAAAAGGTTAAGGATCTCACAGCGAATTGTCCTGCTCCCTTCTTTAATCAGTTCTGCTGGGATTTGATCAATACCTGGTGATTTGTGTCTTTTTATCTTCTCAATAGCCATCTCAACCTCAAAAGTACTGATTTATTGTAATGTGCCGTCATTACACAACATATAAAACAGTTGTAATTTTACAACTGGTTAAGCTCGGCTACATGTTTCGGCCGTTATCCGGCCCTCATCAGGCCAACAAAGAAATAGTGTTAATTAAGGTACATTCATTAGCTGTGCCAGTGGGATCCCATTGTTTACATTAAACTTTAAGCTTCTACAGTCTATATTAACGGTTAAAAATTAATGAATCTAAAATTGCTCATAAAATCCTATGTGATCTTAAGTTCACTTGCAGGGACGGATGTACGTCGTGCCGCCGTATGTAGTAACACTTTGGGTTGTGTAGATGTATAAGCCGTGCGTGACGGCGATCGTTTACATTAGTATCGGTTAAATTGGTTAAGTTACCAACAGTTTTTTGGTTCCATAGCCATTGTAAGCTGGTTTTTTTAATATTACGCTGTAATCATAATTGTGGGCTTTACACACACTTATTGTCAGCACTTAGTCTTGGATTTTTACGAAGTTTTGCAACTCTACTGTGTGCAGTACTGCGTACTTCAGGTTCGGTATAGTTAATTAAATGTATTGTTAGGCTTCACTTTTATCCAGTGTGTGCATTTGTCTTAAACTTCGTGGTGGATTGCTTAGAAGCTTAAAGTTTAATGTAAACAATGGGATCCCATTGGTGAAGCTAATGAATGTACCTTAATTAACACTATTTCTTTGTCGGCCTGATGATGGCCGGTTAACGGCCGAAACATGTAGCCGAGCTTAACCAGTTGTAAAATTACAACTGTTTTATATGTTGTATAATGACGGCACATTGCAATAAATTAGTTATACGTACACAACGGGATGGCATCATTCAAACTCAAAAGTACTGGGTTCAGGCACTAGTGGTTGTTCCGTATGCATTTCTGTCTGCCTAACACAATTAACCACATGTACACTAAAAAGCTGAAATTGTTCCTCCATCTGGTCAAAATACATTGGGAACCCGTAGCCAAATCACACTTACTATCCTTTACTATATTAGCCCTAGTCTGGTAACCTTTCTTAAAGTCACTGATACCGCTATACAAGTCTCTGGTATTTTCGATCTTGCTGCTAGTGTCAAGTTCGTCACTTTTAGCTTTCAGGTATCCCTTCTTCTCTTTCCTGAAACGTCTACTAGCTTCACGTCATACACTGTTTATATTATCTACATTGCTTTGGTTTGGATCCTGTAACCATTGCATTTTAGCCCGCTTCCTTTGATCTAATTATTCTAATTATTCTTCATCTAACCATGGTTTATGCTGATTCTATTCATAAGGACCTAGACTCTCTTAAGCTGAGGTTTTGATATTCTGTTTAATGTTTTTCCAAGTCTTCTTTATGTCCTCGCTATCAATTAAATTCTCCAAAGCTGCAAACTTGTTTGAGGTCTTGATCTGATATTGTTTCCTAACCTCCAGTTCACTTAACTTCCTGAGATTAAATCTCTCCACATCAAATTTCTGTGCTACTTCTTTACGTGCTGTAAATGTTTCCTTAACTTTTGCAGCCACAAAAAAGTGAACAGTATCACAGTTAGCTCCCCTGAAATTTCCACCTCCTATCTATCAATACATGAACAATCTGGTTGTGTGTTCTCCCATCCGGAGAGGCCCAGGTGTATTTATGCAAGTTTCGATGTGGGAACATGCTCTCAAAAACTAGATTTTTTGATGTGGCAAAGGTAACTATTCTATAACAATTACCTTTACTATCCCGATGTAAACTCTCATTCCCAATTATCGGTTGAAAAATATCCTTTCTCCCCAATTTTGCATTAAAATCTCCTAACAGAAGTTTCAGTTGTATTGAGGAAAATGATTGAAAACCTGCGTTTATTCCTCATAAAAACTGCCTTTTGAATCATCACTTTTCCCCCACTTGATGCATGCACATTCAAAACAATGATATTACACCAGCGACCTCTCAGACCTACATATGACACCCTATCTCTAACAAACTGTACTCTCCTAACTGCTGATATAATTCTGTGGTGTACTAAAAATCCTGTTACAAATTGATGATTTTCATTTCCTTGTCCATAGAAAAAAATATAATTACCCTCTCTTACCGTGCCCGCTTTTTCCCCACTAATCTCCTGTACACCCACTAAATCTAAATTATACCTCGCTAATTCCTTGGTTACTGATGTAAGTGACTCTGACTTACACAGTCTCCTTACATTCCATGTACCAAATCTCATGCTCCCTTTCCATTTCTTAGGTTGTACCAAAGGATCAGTCCAGGTCTGAGTAACACGTAACCGCTTCGTAATATGGTCAATTTTTACGGGTGAGGAGAGTTAGTACTTTGCCCAACCTCCAAACAGGAGGATCACCCATTGTCTGCTCTTCGCGACTGCTTATTCAATATATTCACAGCTACCATCCACATTGGAGGTTGTTCCTCCATCCGCCAACTGTCGTGGTGACAGGGACCCACTCTTCATGGGCCGTTTATGTGACAAAGTGGAAAAATATTTAGAGCCAGACAAGCCACAGATGACAATATGGCGCGTGCGCATTGCATGGCAGATACCTAAGGCTACAAATACATATTTAGAATATGTAATATTTATTGCTTTTCCACAGCAACAATGTTACGTTATACGTAAACTCCCTGTATTTTTTTCTTACACCCTTGCGTCCCCAGCGGTTCTGTTTATTAAATAAATGTCACTTATGTCACCACTTTGTCACTCTCCTTATTCATCCACTTTAGGAGCATTCCATACGGCAGAGAAGGGGTTTACTTTTCTTGACATCAGATGGTAAAAGCTTTGTTCCTTTTTCACCCTAAATGTTACAACACTACGGTATCGTACCACATGGGGAGGACAGTTGTACAAAGATGACGCTCTCCAGGTGGTAGGCCTGTGGGCAGCGCGCGCGTATGGCTCGTGCTCAGATGTCGCTGTGTTGTCTGGGATGAACATGGTTTTTGCCCGACGATCATCCAATTCCAGCCCTTAGCCAGGCGCCGACCTGTCCTCAATGCCATTAAACAAAAGAACCAATATGTTGTATGGGGTGTAACTTATAAATTTCTTACGAAACCGATCCTATCCTGGAAATATAAATCTACCTATCAGAGAGTAATTTTCTTTCACCGCAGGGAAGTTTTCCCAGGTTACCTCTGCATGTCGCCGAAGAGGTAGGAGGATTTCTAAATGCGACCAAAGCAAACACAGGGCAACAGAGTCTTCCAGATGTATGATACAAGACTGGTAGGTGCAGGTGGACCGTTCATCATTCGTGCATTTTTATATACTGCTCACCGTCTGTCGAAAAATAACCCAACAAAAACTTTACCATACACCCTGTATAAAAACAAACAACAACTGACATTCTAACGTTTATTACATGCCTCGTGTAACAAGAATAATGCACATGGCATAGTGACTAAGCCATGGTCTGTACTGTCGAAGAGTTGCGTTTCGATTCCCGCTAGGGATAAGAAAAGTCTCTCTTCTTCCAAGCCCTTAAGAATGGTTCTGGGCCCCAACAAGTCTTCAGTTTAAAGCGTAACGAGGAATTTTCCCCGGCAGTAAAGCAGCCGTGGCCTGTAGCTTACCTCTCGCGTACATCTAGTGCCGAGGTGAAGAAGGACTGGATATGCACTTCCATTTCGCACACGTCTTCACGGTGAACACACAGTCAAATTCACATTTCACCCCGCCTTCTTGCTTTAATATTCTATGTTTCTCGGGCACCAAAGGAGCCTGAGAGGTTCGCCATTTATTAAGGAAATAGTCATCTCACTGTTCTTATAGTTTTGTCTCTTGTTTATTTGTGCGTGTGACACTTGGTTCTCTAAGGCAGCATTTCCTAACGATGGTTCTGCAGAACATGTTTAACCCTTATCCTGCTAACGTAGAGAATACGGTGAGCTCCTAATATTGCCAGCAGATGGCAGGTGGGATTTAACTTGGTGTTTAAAGGGTTAAGGATTACGCGAGAAATCTCCGAATAAATACATAACAATTTTGAAAATTTAAAGTACCGCAAAATATCTTGAATATCCACCCGAAGACAAGATAAACGCTTCACTTTTTCTTAAGTGTGAACTTAATTACATATAGGCCTAGAGCAATTATTAACAAAAGAATTTTTTGACAGTAGTTTAGAGATAACCAAATTGTGCTCCCGCTATCAGCTTTCCCAGCCTGTGAACTTCCTCATAAGTAAGAGTTTCTCGAGATATGGAATTATTTTGGGGCTTCCTCCATGCAAGAAATGTTGGGAAACACTGCTGTAGGTGTTTGACAATGGTTGATTTATTAGAGCAGCATTACGGTAGACACAATCTGTGCTCTGACGTATACTTTAAAAATTCCTACTCGGGGTTTCAGATAGTAGTTCGACCTAATGGACCTCCATTAATGCGTTTATGATACTAGTTTCACCTGAAGATGGAAGTACAGCCAGCCTCTCAAATGTCGCATGTACGAAGCAGGCCTGTGCTCAGCAGACTATACCACCGAGGAAAACAGTATCGATACATTTCGTCAGTATATTGTACTACAGCGTCGAATGGCATAATCTTAGTGGGACGGCTTCAGAGCCAGCGAATTGCAGCATATTTGTCTTTGTGTTGCCAAATCGTTCAATGGACCATAGGCTACTCAATTAGAGTAGTCTATTAAAATGTGTACAGTCAATTTAATTAGCACACCGAGCAGATTTGTTCTAGAAAAATGAGTATGACTTGTATTTAGCAAGAATGTGAAACACATCTTGGCCAAAACGCCAGCTATTCTAACAAGGTCTTTGGAGGTGTCCATACTTCTAAAGACGAAAGCTGTGGTAATACCTCAGACAGGCCAGAACGCATCCATTCTTTCCCACTTTCCACACACAATCATAATCGGAAAATTAGGACTAGGAAACAAAGAACAGATGTTAGTAAATATTCTTTCGTCAACAGGACCATTAAAAGCTGGAACCAATTATCTGCAAGATGACTAGCGTCTTTCCCCTGTAAACTAAACACGTTTAGAAAGAGGGTTAAGAATGTAGTTACAAGCAAGGGAGTTCAAGTGGGGAATGAGTGTAAATAAGTGAAGTGATGTGAAGTGTAGTGATGTGGAGTGAACGGACGTGATTTATGTGAAGTGATTTTATTTTGAAGTTCTGTGAAGTGAAGTGAGTTACGGTGAAGTTCTTGGGGATAAAAGTGCCATGTACATTAGGGTGACCTTATACTGAGTGTACTTGATTATATTGTGACCATTTCATCGGAGTATTTCTTATACTGTGGTTGTTTTAACTTGTTTTATAATGTGTGGGTATTATGGCAATATGTGTACTTGTATTTACTGTGTTTTGTATATTTGTTACTGTGTTTTTATACTGTTTCGTTTATGTTTTATTTGTACCAGTGTAAGGACTACTGCCACCGATTGACAACTCAATTGCAGTTAGTAATATAAATAATAACAATAATAATAATAATAATAATAATCTTGTCATTCCTTTCCACGGTAAATAAACGTCGCAGCAAGGATGTGAAACGTACTGTGATTAAAAAGAAAAGTGATGTCCGAACGAAACAAATAACACAGGGAACAAAATATATGCCCTTTGCTGGCCGTGACAAGGGGATAATGACTACATCTGGTACGTCTACCATAGATGTGACAATAAAAAATCTATGATATTCACAACTTTCTATGTATCTACAGCCTACATTGTCTGTTTGTTGCAAGGTATGTAAATGTAATGTTATTCGCTGTACAATTTTATGCCGTCACATCACATGTTGAGTGCAAATTTTTATACAGTAATAAACTTCCATTCTGGCATCACATGACACACAGTCTCTACCCTCAAATTGCGCAAAGTCAGTTACACACGTGCACTTTATACAGGTGTGTATATAACCATCACACTTTTCTTCAAATTTGTGAAGCAATGAAAATTTTATTCTTACTGATTTCGAGGCAACATATCAGATCTATGATAAAATCTTAATTTTGTTTTGTGTTAGAGTAACCTTGTTGACCTGTGTCATTAAAGATTCTTAAAACAGCGCCGATACAAACGTCTAAACAGATATTGGTCTAAGCTATACAACACTGTATAACACTTATTTTTTTCTATGGTTGATTTTATGCACGTTGAGACAGATTTTAATTTAGAAATTAGTTCTGAAAACACAATTAAAATTTAAAGTGTTAATTATTTTATTTGTGATGCGTTTTACATCTCATATGTTAGGACATAAAGAGATTGATATGCTTTATTTAACGATGCTCTTAATTGCTAAGATTACACAGCGTCAGTGATAGATGAATTCATGAGTGTGTAAGTTAGTGGAGTGATATCGACGGAGGAAACCGACGTTCGTAGAAAAAAGACCTGTCCTGTTCCAATTCTGTCCGCCAGAAATGTCATATGGACTGCTCTCTTTTCGGCCCTAGGTACCCATTTCAGAGGCCCATGACTAACACCATGAGCTATTTTTTTTAATAGACATCGGATAGGAAAAAACAGTAAATGGAGACCCACACAGGACAGCAGCGAGCAGACATACTTGAACTGCACCCCCAGGATAACGCACATTACAGATACGCCCCCCCTGCCCCCCCTATAAATAGCATATAACAAACATCACAGATGCTGAGATCTCACCATCGTGACATATCCATACCAATCCTGTAAAGCAATACGACCATACTTTCGGATGTGAACCTGATGATGGCCACATTAGGCCGAAACGTGTAGTTTATTTCATCCTGTATTAAACATATTTTTTAGATATTGTTGTGTTATTGACTGATACCCACACCATGAGCTATGGCACTGCCAGATTTGGGAAAGCTAACTGCGGGGGGAAAAAACTTGCTCATTTTCACGTAATTTTGTGTAAAGTAAGGTTCTACATGTTCATATGGAATTATCATTAAGCTCATCTAATTCTACAAAGCTGTAACAGCAGTTTGAACTACACAGAGAATAACCGACAGGTCTGTTCCGGACAGAATGACAACAGCGGGGGTTTTTCTTGTTTTTTTTTTAGCTCAGGTACAAAACAGAAACTTAACATTTTGCTCCCTAGGCAACAAATCAAATACATGCTACCTGTGTCCATAACACGATAATTTATACATCTGCATGAATGTATAAGGAGCAACATTCTTTCAGAAATGACCGCAATTTCACAATAACTGTAATCATTGCGGTCAGATTATATTACTGTTGACAGAATTTCAACGAAACACGTGCAGCTCTAAGTTTGTGCTTACACACTGCTTGAGCAGGAGGGTGGGTCTATGAAATAAAATGATCCCCACTTAAGTATATTCTAAAGCAGTTTTAACCCCGAGGCAAAAGCATTATAATATTATTATAAAAGTTAAAGGTAAATTACTGTGTAAGATGTTCCATAGCTGAAGGGAAGAAGAAGTTAAACACTGTGAAATGAATTGAATAGCCATTATGCCTCCAGGAAGAAAGACACGTATGTATTAATAAAGGAACATTACCGCGAGTCGCGAAGGAATGAAACGTGTGGGATATGAACAGACGCTTATGAAAGACACTCTTTATCAGTTCTTCTCTGTCTCTCTTTCCGAAATAAAACAGCGGCAGTACAACAAACGACATTATGAATATCAATGGATGTAGCATGTGAGAAAAACAAGGAACGTAGCTCTGTGCAGACGCTGGTAAGCCGGACTTTTATACTGACGGAACAAACACATTTCAAGTCGTAAAGGAAGAACTGCTTCGCTTCACATAACATAAGTCTACTTCGTAGCCATTTTATTATCCTCCTATCCGCAACTGTGGAACACCAAATTGCAAAAATCTGGGTACAGAAGTCTACAGGACCTGAACATGTTACACATGACTCACATGCAGGGTGGCGACTTCAACTAGTCTGATCTAACAAGTGTTCTCAGAAATCTTTCCTGTGGAAACATGGCCAAAATCTCTTCCTTCTACATCCACTCCAATCGTTATTCATAAATTACCTTATCATTAAATAATCTGTAATCTTAGCTACTGAGAGCACCGTTAAGTAATAAATAAAAATAGAAAATGGGTTAACGAAAAGGAATTAATAAATAAAGGGGAAATATAAGAAAGTTAAAAACACAAATAAGGGAGGGGACCCAATAATATCAGGAGGAAGCTCTGCTAGGCGTATGGGCCCCAACTAGACACAGGAACACACGTCTTGCTGAAGATATCACTGTTAGGAAGAGTCGGGTGGGTCTGCTTTTGCAGATGCGTGAACGTAATGTGACGACAACAAACACGAGTAGCTGATGCTGCTGTCTTGTAATACCGGGTTTTTATATTTGTTACAATAAAAATAATTATTCTCTCCCGATCGTTCAAAGCAACAACTCCAAAATAATTCCAGTCCTTAGGGATAACGCAATTTGTGGCTTCCTTCTACTTTCACATCTGAACAAGTTTACTGATTAAAGTTTAAATTCCTCCTTGTGGGAACTACGAGGTTAGCTGTCTTCTGTAATGTGCGGACTGGCTGTATTCTAGACGGAAGTCATAGTTTCCTCTTAAACGTCGGTACGTAACAACTAGGCACAACGACGTCGCATCTCTGCAGACAGTGTTCTCCTTAGCATTCAAAGTCACCGGACTTCTCAAAATTTTATATGAACATTGTTCCATCTAGGTCCAACCCTACCACGCGCGCGTAGGAACATGCGGGCGTAGACACTACTCATCAGGCAGCACTGAGAAAATGCGCTTCAAGAACGGCCCTGAAGTGACGATTGAGTTCCGAGATATACGCGGCTTCAGTACGGTTACCTTCGTACAACGTAAAACAATGGCAATGCGCAAATTCCTCTTCGATATCTTTGAGCAGAATACGATAAATTACAAAATTTCCTCAAAATTACATACAAAATGTTGTTTACAGCAGTAATTCATCAGTTACAAAGATGTCGATTGTGCAGCAATTCGAACTTATCTCCAACAGACTTCGGACAGATTCTGCACACAAGAAACATGCAGTTTCAATAACAACAACAACAACAACAACAACAACAACAACGACAGCGACGACGACGACAACAACAGCATCAGCAATAATAATAATAATAATAAT
>Ga0131853_10015363_pt1 | contig 14000 bp, 12 predicted proteins | sample TergutLab28metaG_FD_92764 | JGI IMG/M metagenome (GOLD analysis project Ga0131853, IMG submission 92764) | Labiotermes labralis P1 segment gut microbial communities from Petit-Saut dam, French Guiana - Lab288 P1 (version 2) (version 2) | ecosystem: Host-associated > Arthropoda: Insects >... | reverse complement strand
CCCCCAAAACCCCCAATTAAAAAAACCCCCCCCCTTGGGGGCAACACCCTTTCACCCCCCCAACATACCATTCCCCTACAAAAAAACCCCACCTATTCCCCCCCCCCCCCCCCCCCAGATTTGCTATACTATTCGTATAACAAATCTCAGGAGGGATTCCATGAAGAAAAGAAGCTTGGCACTCATCTCAATTATCATAATCACACTATCTATTTTTACCGCTTGCGGCAATAGCCCCAATTTAGTAGGTGTATGGTATGACAACGACAGCTCCACAGTCTGGGAGCTTCGGTCAGACGGCGTAGGGGTACTTGTAAGAACAGGGGATATCGGAGAATTCCTTCGTAGTACCATTATCATTGATGGAATACTAATAACTTGGCATACTTCAGGCAACATGCTAATAATAACCGAAGGTCATCATGAAATAGTCTGCGACACCTTCACAATAACAAGCAACAATTTCCTCACGCTCACAAGACAAGGTTTCCTAAACACCTACCTAACCCGAATAGATTAACACTAATTCCCTCAGTCCCATCATCACAAGGATACGCCGTCATTGCGAGGGCATCGGGAATCATACAGACGGAGGTGTCTAGCCCGAAGCAATCCATTGTATCATCAACATCAACAATTTCTCTTTGCGCAGTGGCTGGATTGCTCCAAAACACACAAATGAACCTTTTGTATGCATTTCCACAATTACCGATTCACAATCTGCCCAAAAACCCCAAAATCCCCCGCCACACAAACCAAATAATCATCATCCACCAAAAACCATTCTTTCCCAGCCGAAACCCTAACAGTCCGCCTATCATTCACCAAAAACACATCCTGTGTAGCCGAAACCGAAAGCCCCTTAAACACATACCCCACAGCCACGCCCTGTGTCACCACACCAAAATTCCCCAAAAATGCCTTATTTCCCCGCGCCGCAAACACCATACTTTCCGTAGCAGCAAGCCCATATCCATCAAACACCTCAGGCGCAGACGGCAAAGCCACCACCTGCCCCGTAGTCGCATCAAACACAGCCCAATCAGCAGAAGGCACAAAGACATCCGCCCGCGCCGAAAGCATACAAAAATACCTGCTCCCGCCGCGCACAACAGCCTCACGATTAAGCCTCCGACCCATATCATGCATCGTAATCCCACGCCCTACATCCATACGAAATAAATTGCTAGCTCCATCCTGCATCGCCACAAAAACAGCATATTCATCATCCGCCCCCACAGGCACCAAATGCCCGCTAGCCAAATCAGGGTGTGCAGGATTATTAACCCACAGCATAAAATTTGCACTGCCAAGCATCACCCTTATGGGCATCGTCACAAAGCACTGTCCCGCAAAATCTACTACGCCCGATGGCACAGGCGGCTGTGCATTATTAACAGACGGAAACAACCCCACAGGCAGTGGTGCAGCACTCGTCATCGTTATGCGATCCACCACAGCACCCATAGTACCAACGCCATCCCGCCCCGCAACAATAGCACTCGCGCCATCTTCCAGCCCAATAGGTCCTATAGTATGCACATTTTCCGCCCATCTGCATGTCACGCCATGCTCCCACTCCAAGTTGTCCAAATCAAGGGCATCCATCCAAGCCGTTGCCGCCGTCACATTATCCCAATCTTTACCTACAACGCACAGCCGCCCATCAAACACCCCAAAATCCTCTATGCCGCCCAAATTAAGCGGCTTTCGCCTATCGCTATGCCTAACATCCCATGTCATGGCCCCCAAATTAAGCACAGCCACGGTATACGTTAGTCCATTATATTCCGCCATGCATCCAAGCGTTACATGGCACTTGCCGTCATGCACCACACAAATGGGATTTTCGCCCACATCCACAGGCACAGGCGGTAACTCCACCCAAGACGATGCCTGTCCCGCATGAGGAAAGCTATGCATAGCCACCCCCGCAAAAGGACGATAAAAAAAGCTACCCTGCGCATCACATTTCTGCACCAATGCATTCATATTCTCCGCATTATGCCGCGTACCCTCCACCCGTACCTCATTCACCAAATTAAGCCGCGCGCCGCGCGCCACAGCCCGCCCATCTCTATCCAAAATATCGTAGCGCGGCGCAAAATCCTCCGCCCCCGCCGCTGTAACAGCCCCAAGCTCCTCATCCCGCCAAACCAACCTATCAATCGCCATAAAATCCTCCTCAAAAATTCCCTTCTGCATAAAGGCAGTTGCACCCTCCAGCAATCAACCACCACATTGCATTTCCATTACAAATATACACCACCTATTGCCCCCCCAGCCACAACTGAATATGTATTTCATTCAAACGGAAGTGGACATTTTCATATCCACTCCACATTTCTTGAAGCTTGGTCAATGACTTCATGGAGCATATCAGGCGACAGACTAACAATCGTATATGTAAACGGCATCGTAGACCAATACGATTTTGAAATCATAAATAACAACATCCTTCTCCTACGAAGGTTAGGTTACGCCAATGTTGTGCAGCGACAATTAACCCGTATAGACTAATTATATCCACCACCCAAAATTCCCCTCTTAGGAGAGGTGGTTTTGCGCCCTTGCAGAAAAACACAAACAACACTTCAAGTTTGTGTTTTGGAGCAATACACGTGCAAAAGCGGGGTGGTCATACCCCAACCATCCCCACCACCACATCCCCCAAAAGACAAAACAAATCACAATCCCGCACAACCCTCAACCCACACGGATTCTCCACCCTCTGTGTCCACCCATCCGTCACCATATACACCGTCCCCTCCGGGGATAATTGTCAAGGATGTTCTTAGGAAGTTTCATAAAAGCAGTGTGTGATTCTCTTCCATTTTTCTTGACAAATAGGCGCGTAACTGTTAAACTGTAAATGGAACCCAATCCCCTTTATCCATTGACAAACATGCTCTACACAATTTTGGTCGATCGCTGTTTTTGACATCAGCAGCAATACATTCAGACTTGATTTAGAGAGAGGTGTCGTTATGAAAAAAATTGTAAGTTGCACTTTATTTCTGGTAGTTTTGGTTGCCTTTACATCTTGCGGGGACAATGGCGAATATTATGAGCTATACGAACAGGAGCATGTCGTAGATGCTGAACCTACCCCATCACTTACACCACAGGTGGTAGCAACACCTCAACCTTTCATAGACACCAATGATGAGATACCTTTTATGTGGTTAGTTACAGCTCCGAGCGGTCAAACCATGTATATATTTGGGTCAATTCATGCTACAACTGCCGACCTGTATCCATTGTCCTCTGTAGTTATGGATGCCTTTCACAGAAGTGATTACCTTGCGCTTGAAATATGGGGTTCTAGTACCCCAACATTTACTGACTTACTTACTTATGCTGACGGCAGAACAATTACTGATGACATATCATACGAGCTCTACAAAAGTGCGGTTGCCATTTTTGTAGAGTTAGAAATGCCCTATGACACCCTTGATAGTTTCATGCCTCCAGTATGGCATTCAATGTTGGCTGGTGTGGCTGTCGAAAAATCGTCCTTGTCCACTGAATACGGTCTGGAGGTATTTTTTGCCTTAGAAGCTCAAAGAGATGGTATGGATATTTTGTCTATCGAATGCATTATCGAGCTTTCGGAATTATTTTCTTCCATGTCAACGTTATTACAAGAGGGTCTGATAGAGAAATATCTTGACGTAAACAGAGTTGCTAATCTGTACAATAGGATATATCGCTCTTGGAGGTTAGGAGATGAAGCTGGACTGCTAGAATTAAGGTTGGAATATTTGGAAATGCTTGGGGACGATGCTTTGGTTGCGGAATACACTGCTACAATACTGACTCAACGTGATATACAAATGACAGACAGGGCAGAACAGTTTATGTCAGAAGAAATAAAAGTCTTTTTCGTAGTTGGAGCTTTTCATGTAATCGGTGAGAACAGCGTAATTGATTTGCTTATTCAAAGAGGGTATGTTGTTGAGCGTATAAGATAGGTTGTTTTATGGCTTTATCAGATATTTATACAAGATGATAACCCATTTATGTTATTATGAGCAAGACCCTTTGGCGAAAACAATATTGCACTCTCGATAAGGTGCTTTAAAGACTCCTTGATCTAAAGTCAGAAAGACATTATGCACTACTATTATTGATGAGGCGATTATTATGAAGAATATTTGATTACCATCAACTTGGTGTTCAGAGGGCTTCGGTTTCTCAGTGCCTGCATAACCTGAAGTCCCTTGGCATTTAGCTTCAAATCTCAATGATGATAGGACTATGAGATATTACATATTGCGAAGGAGGAAAAGAACATGTCAAAAATGTTTGATGATTTTGACCTTGATATCCAAAAGGTTTCAGTTGCCAATGGTACTCCTGAACCACGAATTACCTTTGTTACTCCAATTCTAAGCTGCACATGTGACAGGTCCTGTGATTGGAGTACATGCAATCGCGAAACTCAACAGGGTCAAAATGGTTGCGATTCGATGTTCAATGCCTGCGTTACCCCTAGGAACGCTTAGCCTGAAGATATTGATGTTAACAAATGAGACTAGCCTAGAGGTTTGGTATAAACTGCACTGATTACTACGTTGCCATAAATGCTTGAAATATTGTGAGTTTGAGATTGGACAAACTATGTGTTGCCCAATTCCTATCCTCAAGCTCGCAATATATCATCTTAATTAATATTGAGGAGGTTTAGGGATGGTAAAATACAATGCTTGTGACTTTTTCATGACTCGAATTCCTTTAGTGCCTGTTGACGATTACTTCGATATGTTTAGAGACGATTCTCGGTTAAATAAACGGTTGCGAGAAGCTTTTGACAACCCTATGCTGAGAGAAACCCTTGCGGTCGCAAGCAAAGATTTACTAAATGCCCTTGATGGCGATGGTAGTTTGGAAGGGGATTCAAAAACAGCCGAGCAAATTCGTTCATCTCTCATCAAATATTTTATTAGAATGTCAACAAGGCCTACGCCTTTTGGTTTGTTTTCGGGTGTATCAATTGGACGATTTTCTGATAGCACTAGCATTACCATTTCAGAACCTCGATATCATATGAAGAGGGCTCGACCTGATATGGAGTGGATCTATGGACTTGTAAAAAAAATCGAAACCAACAAGAGTGTTGTCAAAAATCTGGGCGTTAGATTTAATGATTTCACCTATGCTAATGGCAACAGAATAGAAAAACCAAATAAAACTTTTATGCAACATGTTGAAGAAGATGGGCACACGCAAGAAGTTTCATCTTCAATTAGATACACAAGTCAGGTCAGAATGATTGAAGAAAAGTATGGGAGTTTTCATTCGTTCGCTAACATTCTGGATGACATATTCTCGAAAAATCCCAGTGTACCTCATGATAGAATAGAGACTTTTTTACTACAGTTACTTGAAAATGAATTTCTTTTGTCAGAACTAAGACCACCTCTAACAAATACCGATATGCTTGACTACCTGACACGTGTTCTTGGCAGGATTGAGGGCAATGATGAGGTTATGGATTATGTTTTAAAGTTAGAGGCAATCCAAAAAAATATTGATATCTATAATTCAACGCAAATTGGTGAAGGCATAGATATTTATCGCGAAATTATACGCTTGCAAAGTGAGCTGTTTGAGTGCGAAAGTTATTTACAAGTTGATATGAAGAGTCATATGGAAAACAATACGTTGAGTAGTGACCTAAGAGATGAGTTGAGCCATTTTGCTACATCAATGTGTAGGCTGGCTTCTTCTGGGATGATTATTGATGAAATGGCAAACTACCGCGACTTATTTGTTGAAAGATACGGATATAGTTCAGAAATCCCACTTCTTGAGCTACTTGATATAGATAGAGGTCTTGGCGCACCAGCGCACTATAACTTTGATACCATTAATAGACCTATGCCTAGACGACAAAAGCCTGATAAAGACGAAAAACTTAAACTTCTTATGGAAAATAAGTTATTATTAGCTTTGCGCGAAGATAGGAATGTGGTGGAAATAACTGATAATGACATAAACTATTTATGTAAAGATGATATGCTGAGTAGCGAGATCCTGCCCATGGATTATCAACAGTCTTTTGAGCTGTACCTTTTAGTTCACTCAAAGACTCCAGAGAAAGTTGACGAGGCGGAAGATTATAACTTCACTATTGCACCTTTACCGATGTCAAGAGGTCTCGGAAAGTCGTTTGGTAGGTTTAGTGACATGCTATGTGAAGATGAGATGCAACTTTTGAACAAAGGCTTCAAGAGCCAAAAAGACCTTTTGGGTGAGTACATAGTTGCAGAAATAACCGAAATTCCTTCAAGGGGGAGGACAAGCAATGTTTCGCTGAATAATAATGATTTCGACTATCAAATACCACTTACTACAAACCCATGTGAACGCAAGCATGTATTGAGTGTTCGCGATCTATTTATTGGCGTTGAAAGTGGAAGTAATCAATTTTATATAAAATCAAAGTCCCTTGGCAAAAGGGTTATTGTTACGATGACCTGCATGATGAACCCAACATTTGGAAGCAACGCACTTAGGTTTTTGAGAGAAATTTCCGCAATACGTAGAGTCGATGTAACTGCTGGTATAGCAAGTATTCTCAGTATTGAATTTAACTACTTTCCTCGAGTGGTATACGGAAAAGTCATTATAAGACCTGAAGCTTGGCGAATTTCAAGGCAAATACTAAGCATGGGCAACGCGAAAAACAATAGTGACAAAACTATCTTTGAAAAGAAATTCGACTCATATCGACAAAAGTGGAAAATACCGCAATTTGTCTACATGGGCGAAGGTGATAATCGACTCATGCTCGACCTAGATAATTCATTACATAGAACCGAGATATATAATGAGCTTAAAAAGAATGACTTCTTTGCCCTTATGTTGACGGAGCTCGGTGTTGATGTTGACAATTATGCTTTTGCTAACCTAGGTGAGAGGAAATACGTAACCGAGATAGTAGTTCCTTTCGAATTAAGTCTAAGCGACTCAAAGAAGAAGAACAAAACCGCAAAAGCCATCAATGTCGAGCCACTAAGAACTCTTTCTGATATTTCAGCTAACCGTATGAAAATCGAAAGAACTAAGTTGATGCTATTACCAGGAAACGATAGTTGGTTCTACTACAAGCTGTACGGATGCAGTAAGCGACAAAACGAACTTATTTGTGCTTCATACAATGAATTAGAGAGAATAGTCGCAAAGGGTGTTGCTAGTAAGTATTTTTTTATTAGGTATGCTGATCCAGAGCCGCATTTGCGAATACGAATAAAGCCTGTTCGAGAAAAAAGCTTAGACCTTTATGCAGACATGGGAGCATGGTTTGATGGCTTGTATACAGATGGTCTTATATCAAAAGTTGCAAATGATTCATACCTTAGAGAGGTAGAAAGGTACGGTGGCTCGAAATTAATTGACCATGCTGAGGATTATTTTTGTAGTGACAGCAAGTTGGCAATGAAATTAATAGGGAAGTACCGATATGGTGACAAGCACCTGAGTATGGACTATGTGGGTGTATCTTTCGTTATATCTGCATTAGAGTCTTTTGGATTAACTCTTGAGGAACAGGAAGTTATTTTGAACTCTAGAAGCGATAGCAAGGCTTATAGAAGAGAATTTAGAAGCAATCGCAAAATGTTAATGCGTGCAGCCGATAGTAGGGATGATTGGTTTGAAGCACGATTATCAATACAAAATCCAGAGGTGTACGATTTAATAAACGAAAATTTATATGAACTCAAAAGGTTTGCAAAAGCAGTTCATGACTTTGATCGACAAGGTGAGCTGACCAACACAAAAAAAGGAATCGTTATGAGTTTAATACATATGTTCTGCAATCGATTGATGGGCGATAATTCTTGGGAATATAAAATACTTGCTATGGCCACTCATAGCACCCATGATTTAAAAGGTCTTATCAAGTATCAGCAAAAAGCAAATCCAATGCTGGTCTTACCAAAAAGCCTCATTTGACTTTCGCATTTGAGAGGATACAAATTATGAGACAGCAGTTATATAAAATCTTCAGCAGAATTTTAGAAACATTTAATTATTTCTCACGCACAATTAGAATACTTGCTAGCTCTGGCAAAATATATATAGTAGCGATTATATGTTTTGCTGTTATTTTCGGAGTTATGCCAAGTGTTTCTATACTTGTCATGCAGACAATTATTAATGCGTTGCAAGCTGGCGATAATGACCTGAATTATATTATTATGCTTGTGCTGATTTATATAGGACTTGATGCTTTGAGCGGAATTGCTGGACATATATCTGCATATGTTGAGAACATATTGCAAATGAAAGCAAGTATCACTTTAAATATGTCTATTCTTGACAAGACAAAAGAGCTCACACTTAGAGATTTTGAAAATTCCGAGACATATAATTTAATCCAGAGAGCTGTAAGTACAAACATAAGTCAAGTGTTTACTTTTTTCAAATCTTTCGTACTAGCCTTTCAATCCATTATTACATTAATAGCGTTCAGTATAATTTTAGCTTCATGGAGGTGGTGGATACTTCCTGTTATTTTCATTATACCTTTGGTGAATATGTTTGTTACAGCTCTTTTTGGAAAAAAGCAGTTTCTTATTCATCGCAACAGGGCGGGGAAAAGTCGTAAGCAATGGTACTTTCAATATCTCTTAACAAATGATATTGCCTTTAAGGAAATTAAGACCTTTGGGCTTGGCAATTACTTCAGAAGCAAGTATAAACAGCTAAGTGTCGAATTTCTTAATCAGGACAGGAGATTGTTAAACCAAAAAACTGGTACCCATTCCGGTCTCTTAGTTATTGATCAAATCATTTCAGCTTTTCTCTTTTTGTATGTAATAATACAAACTTTTATTGGAGCACTATTGCTTGGAGATCTAATTACATATACACGTAGTATATCTAATATTAAATTGAGTGTTCAGGGGTTTTTATCTCAGATGAACTCAATATATCAAACTACTTTATATATTCGTCAGTATTTTGAATTTATTGATATGAATACCGAGCCCGAGGAGACAGGAACTCCTTTACCTACAGAAGGTGTGTCGTTTATTGAAATCAAAAATCTCTCTTATAGATATAAAAACAAGAGCGATTATGCATTGAAAAATTTAAATTTAAAAATTGAAAAAGGAAATTTAATAGCATTCATTGGACAAAACGGCTCTGGAAAATCAACCTTGGTCAAGATTTTGTCTGCTTTATATACGGATTATCAGGGGAATATCTATATCGGAAAAACAAATTTGCGTGAAATTAGCCCAAATGATATACGTGAAAAAATAGGTCTTTTGTTTCAGGATTACGTAAAATATGAGCTTACTGCAAGGGAAAACATTGCCATGGGGCAACTCAATAAGATCAATGATGATCTTTCTATTTCAAATGCAATCAAAAAGACAGGTATGCAAGACAGAGTTATAGATTTGGAAACACAGCTGGGTTCTTGGTTTGACGATGGCGTGCAATTGTCTGGCGGTGAGTGGTTAAGAGTTGCACTCAGCAGAGCATTCATCAGGGATGCAGAAATTTACCTTTTGGATGAACCAAATTCAGCACTTGACTCTGTTTCCGAGAGGCATATTTTAAACTCATTTAAAGAACTAACAAATGGAAAGATAGGCATAATAGTATCTCATAGAATAGCTAGTATAAAAAATGTTGTTGACAAAATTATAGTCTTTGATAGCGGGTCTATCCAAGCTTGTGGTACTCATGATGAACTATTAAATACCTCAAAGGTTTATCGTGAATTGTATGAGCAAGAAGAGGGGGCAAAATAAAACAAGGCGCTATGTTAACTGCGCCGCAAGGAGGTCATAATGCTTCTTAGTATTGATAAACTAAAATTAGCTAACAGCAATAAAGTAAGGTTATCCGAAGCATCGCTGGAAGAGTTTATACGCAATACTTGCGACTACTTTGAGAATTTAAATCTTGATTCAGAGAAGATTAATCCCTATGATGCCGTAGATGTAGTTTCAGCTTTAGCCGCTTTCCAGGAATACTTTGAATCTATTGCAGTTTGGGAACGCCTTGCCCTTAATGCGTTGAATGCTCTACAAAATGGAATCAAGAGATCGCTATTTGATAAAATAGCTTCCTTTTCTGGGATAACACATATTGCGTTTGCAATTAACGATCTGGCGTTTATTGCACCCAAAGTAGCTCCTTTTCTTAATGGCATAAATGAGTTGTTGCTCAAAAACTTGACCGCGTATTTATCGATATCAAAGGTGGACGGGTTCTATTCTGAAGGCAATTTCGAGGTTATTAAAGGGCTTTCAGGGCCATTGAGCTACCTCCTAACTTTTAACAATAATGCACATATCGAAGACGTGGTCGATCAAATAATCGATGTACTCGTTAAGCGTTCCTGTGATATTAGTATTTTGAATCATAAAGTATTAGGGTGGCATTATTATCCATCAGCAATTGAGAAGGAGTTTATGACAGAAATTCCTGAAAATGGAGTAGTTAATTACGGATTATCACATGGGATGGCAGGTCCTTTGGTTGTATTGTCAATGGCATACAACAAAGGGGTTCGTAAAGAAGGGTTAATCGAGGCAATAAAAAAATTGATCTCAGAATACATGGAGGCTCACTATTACATTAACGATATTGCATATTGGCCAAGCAGGATAACCTTTGAGCAGTATGTCGGACTAGAAAGCAGGTATAAATCTCAGACTCAAATGAGTTGGTGCTATGGCTCTATCGCTATCCTTCGTTCGCTGTATATATCTGGTGTATTAATTTCGGATAATAAAACTGAACAATTTGCTTTAAAAGAATTGCTTAAAATTGCAGAAATGAATTTATCTGATTATATGCTAAATCAAATAATTGTTTGCCATGGGTTGGCAGGAACAGCCGCTATAGTAAATGCAATGTATCTAGATACAGGCATAAGGCAATTCCTCGATAGAGCTGTAGAAATGATTGAGATTTGCGCAAAAACAAATATAAAACAATTTTTTGAAGACGAAAATAGATTCGCGCTTGAATATAATGTAACTTCTAGAGCCAGATTGCATAATCATTTGGAGGGCTATAACGGTGTTCTCCAAACTACTTTATCAATACTAAAAGGCATATATACAAGGAATGACAAACGCCTTTTAATAGTCACTTAGACCCACATAAATCATGCCAATCAATATTATTATGAGCAAGATCCCTGACACTCACAATTTGGCGCGAATCTTGTGCTCACACAAGGCCACATGTGTCACGACACAGATGGCTTGTGTGAGGGTAAATTGCCTTGACCTTTGACTGAAATTACATCATCAATGTATTTCCGCTCTAAAACTAGCACACCCTGAACATTTTCTCGTTAAGCTTTGCGCTGATAAGCGATAAAAGGAAAATTATTTATTCGACGAGCCTTTAATCACAAAGCTTCATACAGACAGTGCCTAGTGACCCAATTCATTTAAGCCAAGATCATTACTAACACAATCGGCGTTAAAATACTACAAACAAGCCCTGCCCAAAAGAAAAACCGCTTTAACCCATCAATCTCAAATATTTTGTTGATGGACACCTTGCTCCGCTCCAATCGTTTATCAAGCAAGGTTTTCAAACGCTTATCGTAATTGATGACACTTGTATTAGCTGTATCCATTTTCGTATACGCTGTGTTAATGGATTTGATGTGGGATTTTACTGCATCTTCTAATACATTTAGGTTTTCCTGTACGGCTGTATTCATTGCTTCCATATTCGCCTGTAAAGCCGTGGCTGTATCGATTTTCACTTGCTCTATTAGCTTATCGGCTATGCTCGTAAGAACGCCGTTTAGGTTTTGGCTGAACAACTGGTTCTGGCTTTGTAGGTTCTGCAACTGCTCTTGTCGGCGTTGGTCGTTCTGCCCTGTTATGCTCAGCAATTCCTCCATGCCCTGAGTTGTGTTGTTCTGTATCTCGGTTGCCGTGTCCTGTATCATCTCTACGCTCACCATCATGTTGTTGTTGACTTCCCAAAGTGATTCGGTGAACTGCTTCGTCAATCCCTCGTAATTCTGCGCTGATGTCGCTAATGCTTCTCGGAGTAGTGCGTTTTCCGTTTCCAATTTGGCTTGCTGACTGGCTTGGGACAACTGGCTCATAGGTGAATTGCGCTGTAGGATTTGGTTTTGTATGGGCGGCGGCGCTTGGGGTTGTTCCAGTGGTGAATGGCTCGACGGTTGCGAAGTCTGCCCCTGTGTCGGGTTCGGCTTCCTCAATGAATAATCTGGCATTTAATGCGCTCCTTTCTTGGGCTTCAAGTATTTTTTCGTGGTTATTTTGTAATGCTCGGTCAATGTTGCTGGTGGTATAAAGTCCACCCAATTTTGCACCACGAACAGTATAATTTTCGCCAACGGCTGGATGTACAAATGAAACTGTTTTGCCTGTGTTGCGTGGCATGGTGACACCAAAATTTTCATAGAGATAATTTTGAAACTCGGCTCGGTTTGTCGCAACGGTTTTAGCTTCATCAATCGCATAACGTAAGGCATCTTTCCAACTTGCTATACCCTCAAAATCTCGCTTGGCAATATTTCGCTCGGCGTTGGTCTGGTCTTTATGCACAAGTGAAATATCGTTTTTGGTACGCCGTCTTTTGGTTGCGGTTTTCTCTCGCCACTTTAGCGGAGTAAATCCCAATTCTGCGCCCATCTTGTCGGCAAGGTCTTTGCAATTACGATATGCAGAATCATTAAGATGTAGCTTCTTGCCTGTTTCAAAACTGACGGCATTAACAATGATGTGCGTGTGCAGGGTGTCCGTATCGTCATGCGTAGCAATTACACATTCATGTGCTGAAAATAATTCCTGTGCCAATCGCTCTGCAAATTCATGTGATTGCTCTAGCGTTGGATTATCATTTGGGTCAACGGATAATTTGAAATGATAATATTTCCGCTCGTTATTTTTGCTCCCTTTGCCAAACAAATCACAAGTTTGTTTGAATTGTTTGGCGTAATTTTCGTTATCGTCCATTGCAAGGCTTGAAACGATAACTGCCTTTTTGGGGTCGGTAATATAATCAATCCCCTTTTGCGGTTTCGCCTTGCTCGCCTTTCCTTTGAATAAGGGCATCTTTCACCACCTTATCAATTTCAGTTTCAATTGCAGATATGGCACGGTAAGTTTTCCAACATTCGTTCATAACTTTGGTTGCACTTTCTCCGAAATGACTATGCTCGTTTAATTTGCGCGCAATTTGATTTAGGTTGTTGCCCTGCCGTTTCAATTCCTGTAACATGGGGCGCAAATCTTCAATTACAATAATTGCTTTTTTACGAAGTACAGCAAGGAAAAAATCAGTTTGATTTTTGGGTTTGGCTCGGTCAATTTGACTTCTGAAAAAATCAAATTCCTCTTGGGTCATTCGTAAAGTTATGGCTTTGTTGCGGGTTAAGTTTCGCATAAAAAATTTAGCTCCTTTTATTTTGAATTTGGTAATGCACTTGCGTGAAAGTTTTTAATTTGGCATTGCGATTTTGCGAATTTCATTATTCAGCCAGTAAGGTTTTAGGGTTAAAGCCCCACACGAGTTTGCATTTGCTCTGGCTCTTGGGTTTTGCCTTTAGTGCCGAGCCGGCTATGCGGGAGCATAGCCGGCTCGGCACGGTTTAAGGGGGGCTTGGGGGGATTTATCCACCCAACGAGGATGTAATGTGCTTGCACATTGCGTTCCTCGCTATGTATGCCGACCGACCACGAATGACTGTAGCGTGGGTGGTGGTAACTACGATATGCAATCAGCCGTGAAACGGCGGGGTGATTGCATGAGTAGTGATGGCATACGGTTTTGCAGTCATGGAAATGCAAGCGTAAGATTGTATTTTTGGTGCTACAGCACAGCATAAATTATGAAATTGAATTTGCTGTTTTGGAATTTCACAACTCGCAAAACAACAAAACCGCCATCAGCTTTTTGGGCTTTGGCGGTTCTGAATTTGAAGATTGCAGTTTCAATGTTGTGCAAAATGATGATGTGGTGATTTCGAT
>Ga0131853_10015360_pt1 | contig 14001 bp, 13 predicted proteins | sample TergutLab28metaG_FD_92764 | JGI IMG/M metagenome (GOLD analysis project Ga0131853, IMG submission 92764) | Labiotermes labralis P1 segment gut microbial communities from Petit-Saut dam, French Guiana - Lab288 P1 (version 2) (version 2) | ecosystem: Host-associated > Arthropoda: Insects >... | reverse complement strand
CTTTTTCCTTGTTCTTTCTGACTCTCTTTTTTATCTAGCATTAAAAATGTTCCTGCTGCTATAAACATAATCCCGAATATTTGTGGTAATCCGACTGGTTCGTTCAATATGAAAAAAGCAAGTAAAACAGTTAAAATTGTGCTACTTTTTTTTAGAGGTGAAACATTTGAAACAGTCCCAAATTTTAAAGCATAGAAAAAACATAACCAAGAACCCCCAGTAGCTAAGCCAGAAAGCACTAAAAAAATCCAAGTGTTTGCACTTACAGCTCTGATTTCTTCATGGCTTCCTGTTATAAAAACGATTACCCAAGAGAATATAACAATAACTACAGTTCGTATAGCAGTTGCCAAGTGAGAATTAACATTTTTAACGCCTATTTTAGAAAATATAGAAGTTATTCCAGCAAGGGCAGATGCCAGAATTGCATATATTAGCCATAACTCCATTTAATTACCCCCTTAATTTATGTATAAATATATTATATACTATAACCTTTTAAAAGTCAATTATTTATAGCAAATGACAATAAAAAATAGAGCTTTGATTGGTTATTCTTACAATCAAAGTTCTATTTTAGTAATATAACTTCAAAATTGCTACAGCCATCGTCTGAAAATCGTTTAAAATCATAACAATTTCAGACTCTGCTGTAACTGTTTTTGAGCAATATGACTATAGTAGAATTTTATTCTCCTCGCAAACCCTTCTTTTTAAACACGAATGCAAATACAACAACAAACACGGCAACATTACCCCACATAATACTAAAAGATTGCCAAAGACTCCTACCATCGCCTAGACTTGTAAAGCTATCTGTAACAACATTAAGTTGCTGAGTATAGAAAATATGTGTTGCTCTTGCTACAGTATCATTAAACTGAGCAAGCATAGGAGCAAAACCTAATACCATACCTACAGGCATAGCTAAACCATTTGCAGCTTGCTGATTTTTTGAAGATATACCGATAATTGCACCTAGCAAAGTAGATGCTGATACAGCAGTCATCATAGCCGCTAGGAAAATCCAAAACTCTTGCCCTTTGAACCCTCCTATAAAACCAAAGGTAAGAGATGATAAAAGTCCTAAAATGAGAATAACTCCGTCAACGCCTAACAAATATGATATTGGTTTTACACCTGCCATTATAAGAAATCGCAAAGATTTATTTTCTCTATCTTCTGCAATGATAAGGGCAACAGACATAATTATCCCCATACCTGCAAACATAGATGCCATCATAATTGGTATACCTTCTGTGCCTTCTGTATCTCCTGTAATGTGTGAAAAAACAAGTGCTACAACTGGAAACACTATAAACATCATTAATACTGATGTGTTTTTCATTAAATCTTTAATTTGTTTGTTAAAAATTGCTTTTATATTTCTCATTATTCTAATCCCTCCCCTGTTAACTGAACAAATACCGATTCTAAATCCATTATTGTTTTTACAGCGTTGTAACGTTCGCAGATTTCTTTTGGTACTCCTTGTTCAACGATCTTTCCTTTGTGTAAAAGTACTACACGGTCACAAAGGTTAGTTGCTTCTTCCATATTGTGAGTAGTCAAAAATATAGTTGAACCTTGATCACGTAAGTCTTTTATCAGCGTATGTATTCCACGTGCTGTTAGTGGGTCTAATGCACTTGTTGGCTCATCAAGGAACAATATTTTTGGTCTATGCAGTACAGATCTTGCTAAAACTAGGCGTTGTCTCATGCCTTTTGAAAGCTGAGTTACAGGAGTTTTCTCAGCATCGGCAAGACCTACTCTTTTTAATGCTTCTTTCGTTTTTGAACGAGAAATTCCGTAAATCTCTTCAAAAACAATTAAGTTATCTAAGCACGAAAGGCGAGGAAACAACCCATCATTTTCTAACATTAAGCCAATTTCATGGCTATCTACTCTTACGAGGCATGTTCCACTATCTACATCCAACTGTTTAGTTAAAATATTTATAATAGTGGTTTTTCCAGAGCCAGAAGGCCCTAGCATTCCAAAAATCTCTCCTTCGTTGGTTTCAAAGGTAACACCTTTTAGTACATTGTTTGAACCGAAAGATTTATTTACATTTTGCATACTTACACTAATCATTTTCTTTCTCCTTTCCAATCATTATTTTTAATTCTTTACTATCTTTTAGATATATTTCTAATGCTGCTCCTAAAAATTCTTCTGCTTGTTTCCACATTTTTGAGAAATCACTTGTGGAATCATTTAAATTCTTTGCAAAATCCTGCATACTAGGTAATAAACTTGTATTACCATCTGTTACTTCCATAACCATACTCCAAAATGAAGCTGCTAACTCTTGACCTTTTGGACTGTTAGGCTGTATATTACTTTTTTGTGCTTCTCCAACAACCTTTATAAGTTCCAACATATCTTTAAAAAAATTTGCACTTGAATCTAAGTCTTTTACAGCTCTGAGCAATAAATGTTCACGCAAATGTGGTTTCATCATATTCAAATACCAAAAGTCAGCTTTAATGTCATGCTGTATTACAGAAATAATTTTTGCATACTTTGCAAAATCCACACTTTTTTTACTTTCGATCTCTTTTTCTAATAGCTCAATTGCGGTTAAATTTGCCTGCATATTTATTATATTTTGAGCTATAATTTCTTTTTGCTTTTTGACAACTTCTAAAACTTTCTCAGGGGAATCTAAAGAAATAATTTGTCCCTTGATTTCTTCGAGAGATAATCCCATGTATTTTAGTCCTCTTATTTGGTAGAGAGTGACAAGCTCTTTACTTGAATAAAGTCGATTTCCACCTTCAGTATATGCTGCTGGTTTAAGCAATCCACTTTTATCATAATACTGAATCGTCCTTACAGACACATTAGCTTCTTTAGCAAATTCGCCTATTGTCATTAATTTTTCAGACATTTTTTAGCTCCTTTATTTTAATTTATAATATATTATATCACGCGACGCAACGTCACATACAACTGCAAATTTAAGGAAATTTTTCGATGAAAATAAAGCACTTTCAGATTTACTAAAAAACAGCATAATCTAAAAACACCTAGCATAAGATTATAAAAATAAATTTAATTAATTTTGGAGGCTTCAATGGAAAACTTTGATATTTATAAAGATATATCTGAAAGAACTGGTGGAGATATTTATATAGGAGTTGTAGGACCTGTACGCACTGGAAAATCAACATTCATTAAACGTTTTATGGATGAACTTGTGATTCCAAATATTGAAAATGCACATACAAAAGAACGTGCAAAAGACGAACTTCCACAAAGTTCTACTGGAAACACAATAATGACGACAGAGCCTAAATTTATTCCGGCAGAGGCCATAGAAATAGGTCTTGAGGACAATGTTTTCTTTAAAGTTCGTATGATAGATTGTGTAGGCTATTTAATTCCAGGTGCAAATGGCCATGTAGATGAAAAAGGACCTAGGATGATAAGTACACCGTGGTCTGAACAAAAAATGCCATTTGCAGAAGCAGCAGAATTGGGAACACGAAAAGTAATAAATGAGCATTCAACGATAGGAGTAGTAATAACAACAGATGGCACTATTACAGACATTTCAAGGGGTAACTACATAGAAGCAGAAGAAAGAGTAATAAATGAACTAAAAACAATAAATAAACCGTTTGTATTACTTTTGAATACAACAAAACCATTTGCTCCTGAGACAGAAGTTTTGAAAAGTGAACTAGAAGAAAAGCATGAAGTTCCTGTTTTAGCTGTGAATTGTTCACAGCTAAAACGAGAAGATATAAACAATATAATGGAAAATATCCTATATGAATTTCCACTGAAAGAGCTTAAAATATTCTTGCCGAAATGGATAGAAACACTTAAAACAGACCATTGGCTAAAACAAAGTATTATAAAAACTGTGAAAAATTTGAGTGCAGAAACTTCTGATAAGCTACGTGAAGTTAAAGGTTATATAGACTTTATAGAAGAAAATAACTTCATTAAAAAAGCCTATATAGATCAAATTATTTTAGGTGAAGGTGCTTGCAATATGGAAGTTCGAGTGGATGAAACTCTCTTCTATAAAGTAATAAGTGAGACTACAGAAATGGATATAGATAGTGATTATAAGCTGATTTCAACTATAAAAGTGCTTGCAGAAGCTAAGAGAGAATTCGATAAAATTAAATATGCATTAGAAGAAGTTCGTCAAAAAGGTTATGGAATAGTAACTCCAAGTGCAGATGAAATGCGTATAGAGCAACCAACTATAGTGAAACATGGTGCAAAATATGGCGTTAAAATAAAAGCAAGTGCACCTTCTCTTCATTTGATTAGAGCAGATATAGAGACAGAAGTAAGCCCGATAGTAGGAAATGAAGAGCAAAGTAAAGATTTGGTAAATTATATCATGGAAGAAATGGAAAATGATCCAGAAAAAGTTTGGGAAATGAATATGTTTGGCCGTTCTATGCATGATTTAGTACAAGATGGGTTAAAAAATAAGCTATACCATATGCCAGAAGATGCAAGAATAAAATTCCAGGATACCCTTCAAAGGATAATAAATGAAGGTAGCGGTGGATTGATTTGTATTATTCTGTAATTATAATAAAAAATACAGCGGTTTGGCTGTATTTTTTATTGACTTTTTCTTGGAGATGGTGTATAATAATTTGGTAAACTATTTAGACGAAAAGGAGAATATAGATGGCAGCAAAATTAATTAATAGTGAGGAATTTAAAAATTTAACTACCACAAGCGAAAAGCCGGTTATAGTAGATTTTTTTGCAGACTGGTGTGGTCCTTGTAAAATGCTTGCTCCACTTTTAGATGAGCTAGCAAGTGAAGCAGATGAAGCTATTATTTGCAAATTAAATGTAGATGAAAGTCCAGATATTGCAAACCAATTTGGAGTTACTAGTATACCAACTATGATTTCTTTTAAAAATGGTAGTGAATATAAAAGACACGTTGGACTTTTAGCGAAAGATGCTATATTAGAAGAATTAGTATAATAAAAAACCTGCATGAAAAGATTTTCTTTCATGCAGGTTTTTTATTAATTTCTTATATTTGTGCGTATTATAAAGTTGTGTGCTGCTTGGAGTGCTGCATCTGGATTTGTTTGCCCAAATGATACCATACCTCCCCCTTGTACTTGATAGTTGTTAAAATGAATCATTATTGGGACATTTGCTGTGATATCGTCATTTCCTCGTGCTATTCTTAACCAATATAATGCATCACTATTTCTGTTGCTCCATATGCTTGAATTTAAATTCACTGCATAAACTGTAACATCTGCAGCTATTGCAGCACCTCTTATTGCTTCTGCAATTGGTATTGTTTCAGGTCTGCTGCTATCATATATTGCTACAATGAAATTATTTCCTAAGCGGAATCTTTCATTTATCGTAAATGAAGAAGTATTAGGGAAGCGGTAGTGGTGTAAATCTTCAAAAGATTGGTTGTTTCCTTGGTTACCACTGCCTGAGCCACCACCTTGATTGCCTGAACTGCCGCCCTGTGGTGGTTGAAAATATAGGCTGTTTGTTAAAAATTCTATTATAAGCTCTCTTGCATCTGAAAGATTTCTTGGGAAAAGAGCACTTTCAGAATGATTAGCATTTCTGTTAGCATAAATCAAGAAAACTTGTGGATAACTACTTCCCATGCTTATGTTCAAATTTTGCAAGTGGCTTCTATAGTTTGGATTAACTTGAATATCTACTGCATATATAACTCTGTGGTTTAGTTCTCTTGCAGCTGCCATTAAAAATGGGACATTAACCTGAGAGTCACGCTCTAAGCTATCGTAAAGAATGAAAATAAATTCATTATTATTTTCATAGCTATTTCTTATACTTTGACTAGTAACATTTCTAAACCAGTTTGTATTTCTGAAATCTCCAACTTCTATTCCCGTTTCTGCTCTGGTTGCGAATTCTGTAAATTCTCTTTCAAGTGTGTCTAAGTTTATGTTCGCACGCTGGATTATTCTAATATTATTTCTTCCATATACTAAGAAAATCGCAGGGTCTGAAAGAAGATTTTGGCGTATGAATTGCCACATCCAACTATTTTCAGATTCAGTATTTTGTGGATTATTTTCATATCTATCTAGTCCGAATACTCTAATTCTTGCATTTTGTGCTGCATCTTGAATGCCTGGCACTATCATTCGTGAATAATGGCTAGAACTATTATAAACAACTAGTATAAATGGATGGTCATTTGAATCTTGATGCCTTGCCTGAGCTTGTCTTGAAGTTATGTTTGTAAAATGACTAGTATTAGAGAAATCACCATAGTTTGCAGGTCTGTTTTGCTCGTTATTTTGCTGATTAGAAGGAGGTGGGGTAGTCGTTCCAGGTGGTAAGCTAGGGTCACCTGTAATTTGTCCAGGAGGTACAGTATTTTCCTGTCGTCTTTCAGAAATTATAACTGCTGTAGAGCTATGTTCTATCCATTCAACTGAAGCTCCCAAGCTTTCAGAAACAGCTCGAAGTGGAATATAAGTTCTATCTGCAAAGATCATCGCAGGAGAATCCATAACGCTAGTTCTTATAAGACCTAACTGGCGTTGACCGACACTATTTATCGTATATTCTCCATGTTGTATTATAGATTGACCTATACGAACGAAAGAAAAGCGGCCCTCTCTAAAAACGCTAACTTGTTGGAGATGTGGTTCCCAGTCTACTTCAGCATCCATTGCATAGCCAAAGCTTCGAAGTGGAATCATAAGTCTATCATTTGCTACTATTAAAGGATAGTCTGGTGTTAAAATTTGTCCATCAAGTATTATTGTTTGTGTTCCAGTTATTGCTATATTGTCATTTGCGTAAGCTGTTGTTAAAGGAATGCTTGCCATGAACAATGCAAATATCGCTAATCTTATCTTTTTCATTAATCATCCTCCGTTTTCATAAAACAAAATCTCTTTTTATACATTCTACCACATATTTCGATTTTTAGAAATTATTGTTACACAATTTTAATTTTTGAAAAATGCGGATAAAGCCAAACATTTCTATTAATGTTATTACTTCTCTTTTAGTATAAAGCACCACTTTGTTTTTGAAACTTTTTGAAAGTGTCTATAGTAATTTCTTGCCCTAATTGTACTAGCTTAAGTATATCTTCATTTGTATCTGCTTTACCTTGGATAATATTTTCTAAAACAATATAGAAATTATCATCTCGAAAACCGATTTTAGCTGCATCTTTTTGTGTGTTCCCGTAAAAAATCTTTTTGATATTTGCCCACATAACCGCTGCCATGCACATAGGACAAGGGTAACAGGATGTATATATAACACTTCCACTTAAATCATGCGTGCCTAGATACAAGCATGCCTCACGTATTGCTTGCACTTCGGCATGTGCCGTAGGGTCATGGTTTTCTAGAACTTGATTTCTTCCTTTTCCTATAATCTTCCCCTTCTGAACGATTACTGCTCCAAAAGGACCACCAGCCTTGAAACCCTCCACAGCGTTCTCTTCAGCTTTTTGGGTAGCTATTTCCATAAATTTCAAATGTTGCTCCTGAGTATTTGTGCTCATGTTGCTCGCTCCTTTCTTGAACTTGGTAAATCAAGTTCAACACGATTTTGAATGTTGATTGCTATAGAATAATCATATCAGAAAATTTATGTAAAGTCAAATGTAATTTGGTATAGTCATATTATTCAAAAACAGTAACAGTCGAGTCTGAAATCATCACGTTTCAAGATGATTTTCAGACGATGACTGTTGCGATTTTGAAGTTATATTACATAACCATCATATCTTTTGAATTTTGTAAAATATATCTTGAATTTCTGAAAAAAATTTGGTATAATTAAGGTACAATTTCACAATAAAAAAAGGAGATCCAATTATGCAAAAGATTATTGAATCTATACCAAATTTTAGTGTTTCAGAAGGCTCAGTTCTCGAAGGTTTAATTAGCCTAGCGAAAAGTTTTTCTGGTGTTACTTTATTAGATGCAAGCCCTGACACTAGCCATAATCGTACTGTTGTTACACTTTTAGGTGATTACGAAGGAATGAAAGAGGCAATAGTATCCCTTGTAAAATATGCAATAGAACATATAGACTTAACCAAACATAAAGGTGAGCATCCACGAATGGGTGCAGTAGATGTTATTCCATTTGTTCCTATAAAAAATGTTACTATGGAAGAATGTGTGCAGCTTTCTCGTGAAGTGGCAGAAAGTGTTTCACAGCTGGGTCTTCCCGTGTTCTTATATGAAGAAAGTGCGGTTTTCCTTCACGGAAAATCCACTACACGTGCCAATTTAGCTACTCTTCGTAAAGGTGAATTTGAAGGTATGGCAGAAAAAATTAAGGAAGAAAAATTCAAACCAGATTATGGAACCGAACTTCACAAAACAGCAGGAATCGTTGCGGTTGGTGCTAGAATGCCTTTAATTGCTTTTAATGTGAATCTTTCAACAGCTAATGTGGGTCTTGCAAACAACATAGCAAAAATTATAAGAGGGGCAGGGGGTGGCTTGAAATTTGTGAAAGCGATAGGAATTGCCTTAAATGAGCACACTGCTCAAGTTAGCATGAACTTAACGAACTACGAAAAAACACCAATTTATAGAGCTTTAGAGCTTATTAAAATAGAAGCTGCTCGTTATGGAGTAACAGTTACTGGAACAGAGCTTATCGGGCTTGCTCCTATGGATGCTCTTATAGATTCAGCTGTTTACTATATGCAAATAGAAAACTATGAAAGAGATGCAATTTTAGAAAGAAGGCTATAATTATGATGGATTTATTAATTAAGAATGCTGTTATTGCTACACCTAAGGGAAATGCTCCTGTTGTTGGTGAAAATGTTAAAATTTTTAACGGAAATATCGGTATTATAAATGGCAAAATAGCACATATTGGAGAAGAAGTACAAGTTAAACAAGGGGTGGCTTGCGAAGCAAACGTCCCAAAGGCTCGCAAAGTAATAGATGCTGATGGAAGACTAGTAACACCAGGCCTTGTTGACTCGCATACACATTTAGTTTTTGGAGGCTTTAGACAGCACGAATTTTCTAAAAAAATAGAAGGTATTCCTTATTTGGACATTTTAAAAGCAGGAGGCGGCATTTTAAGTACTGTAGAAGCGACTCGATCCACATCTTCGGAAGAACTTTATGAAAAAGCAAAAGGTTTCTTACAAACTATGAGAGACCATGGAACTACTACTGTAGAAGCAAAGTCAGGATATGGTCTTGACTTTGAGACTGAAATGAAGCAGTTAAAAGTAGTTAAACGTCTTCAAAATGAAGGGTTTAACGTTATTTCAACATTTATGGGAGCACATGCAGTCCCAAAAAATAAAACTGCGGACGATTTTATAAATGAAGTTATAGAAAGTCTTCCTAAAGTAAAAGACTATGCAGAATTTGTAGATATTTTCTGTGAAGAGGGCGTTTTTACAGTAGCTCAGAGTGAAAAACTGCTAAAAGAAGCTAAAAAATTAGGCTTTGGCATAAAAATTCATGCAGATGAAATAAATAATCTAGGTGGAAGTACTTTAGCTGCAAAGCTTGGAGCTATTTCAGCAGAACACTTAATCGAAGCAAATGAAAAAGATATAGAAGAAATGTCAAAAGCGGGAACTATAGCTATACTTCTTCCAGCTACTAGCTTTTATTTAAACAAGCCTTATGCAAAAGCCAAAACTATGATAAAAAAGGGACAAGCAATAGCAATAGCAACAGATTTTAATCCAGGTTCAAGCCCTAATTTTAATTTGCAACTAACTATGAATATTGCTTGTATAAAATATAGGTTAACACCAAAAGAAGTTTTAACTTCTGTAACTTTAAATGCAGCTTGTGGTATAAATCGTGCAGATTCTATTGGAACAATAGAAATAGGCAAAAATGCAGACATAGTAATATGGAATGCACCAGATTTAGACTTTTTATTCTACGCTTATGGAAGCAACAAAGTTTATAAAACAATAACGTCATTTGAGAAGTAAATGACAATAGGAGGTATATAATATGCTTTTAGAAAAAACTGTATACGAATTTTTGGAAGAATTGGGAAGTAAATCTCCAGCACCTGGGGGTGGTTCTGTAGCTGCTTTAAATGGTGCCACTGGAGCTGCTTTAATTTCTATGGTTTGTAATTTAACTCTAGGAAAGAAAAAATATTCAGAATTTGAAACGGAAGTTTTGCAAATCTTAGAAAAAGCCAGAATTCTAGAAAAAAAGTTAGCAAACCAAGTTCAAGCTGATACAGATGTTTACTTGAGTGTTAGAGATGCGTTTATGATTAAACCTGAAACGATGGATGAAAAGATAGAAAAACAACGAACTATAGACGAAACTCTAAAAGATGCAACGTTAGTTCCATTTAGTGTAATGGAGCTTTGTTTAGAAGGTTTGCAGCTAACTTCAAAATCTATAGGAAAAACTAATAAAAATGCTATCTCAGATTTGGGGAGTGCAGCTTCAAATTTTAAATCTGGTTTAAAGTCAGCTTATCTAAATGTTTTAATAAATTTAAAAGAGCTTACAGATGAAGACTTTATAAAAAAATATAACGGAATTGCTTCAGAAATACTAAAACAAGCAGAAGAATTAGAAGATAAAGTTTACAAAGATGTGCTTATAGGAATGCAGTAGGAGGATAAATGCAAACAGATCTTGAAATAGCAAGAAATGCTAAGATTAGACATATAGCAGAGATAGCAAGTAGTTTAAATATTAAAGACATTGAGCCTTATGGAAAATACAAGGCTAAAATTGATCCTAATAACATTGATAACCCTAAGAAGGATTCTAAGCTGATACTTGTAACAGCTATAAATCCCACGCCAATGGGAGAAGGGAAGACTACGATGACAGTCGGGCTAGGAGATGCACTTCGTCAAATAGGAAAAGATGCTGTAATAGCACTTCGTGAGCCTTCTTTAGGACCAGTATTTGGTGTTAAGGGTGGTGCTGCTGGGGGAGGATTTGCACAAGTTGTCCCAATGGAGGATTTAAACTTGCACTTCACAGTAGACCTTCACGCAATAACAGCTGCAAATAACCTTTTAGCTGCTATGGTAGAAAACCACATTTTCCAAGGAAATCCATTAGGTATAGAAAAAGTAACTTGGAGACGTTGTTTAGACATGAACGACAGAAGCCTAAGAAAAAAAGGGTTTGACATAACAGCGGCTTCTGAAATAATGGCTATATTTTGCCTAAGCCGTGACCTTGTTGATTTGAAAAATCGTCTAGGACGTATTATAGTTGGTTATAATGAGCAAAACGAACCTATTACTGCATCAGACCTTAATGCTGAAGGTGCTATGCTAGTTCTTCTTGTAGAGGCATTTAAGCCAAATTTAGTGCAAACGCTTGAAAATACTCCAGTTTTAATTCATGGAGGGCCTTTTGCAAATATTGCACACGGTTGTAATTCTATAATTGCTACAAGAACAGCACTTTCTCTAGGAGATTATGTAATTACTGAGGCAGGATTTGGTGCAGATTTAGGTGCTCAAAAGTTTTTAGATATTAAATGCGCTGAAATGGGCAAAATACCAGATGCTGTTGTACTCGTTTCGACTGTTCGCTCACTGAAATATAACGGTGAAGGAGAGCTTTCTAAAGGTCTTGTTAACCTTGGTCGCCATGTAGAAAATATTAAAGGCTTTGGTTTACCAGCAGTTGTAGTAGTAAATAAGTTCATAACGGATACGGAAGATGAAGTAAATGAAATTAAAGCATATTGTACAAACTTAGGTGCAGACTGTGCTATTTCAAATGCTTTTACTGATGGTGGAAAAGGTGGGGCAGAACTTGCAGAGCTTGTAGTTAAAGCTTGTGAAAAACCAAAAAACTTTACCCCAACTTATGCTAAAGAAGATTCTTACGAAGAAAAAATCAAAAAAATAGCAACAAAAATTTATAGAGCAAAAGATGTTAGCTTTAGTGAAGAAGCAAAAGAGCAATTAAAAAGTATAAAGCAAGTAGGTCTTCATGTTTGTATAGCGAAGACCCAATATTCTTTTTCAGATGACCAAAATCTTTTAGGAGCACCGGAAGGTTTTACACTGAATGTAAGAGAAATTCGCATAAATGCAGGAAGTGGCTTTGTTGTTGCAATTTGTGGAAAAATAATGACGATGCCTGGTCTCCCTAAAAAGCCATCAGCAGAAAATATAGATATAGTAGATGGAAATATTGTAGGATTGTTTTAATATATAGTAATTTTTACGTAAAAAAGGGCTTGTAGCCCTTTTTTACTGCTCTTGATCTTGAAATAAAACAGAATATAAAGTATAAGCTAGAGACCCTGTAGCATTATGGGCTTCATAGCTTGTGTTTAATTGCGTTCCAACTTCAATTAGCATAGAATGTGGGCGGAGATGGTTTATATATCTGAAAGGTGTTAAGTACATTCGACGTGTTATATCCCCAAAATGGTATTCTAAAGACATTTGCATGTTGAATGTCAATGCCATGTTTTGGCGGACATATGGATTTGGAATGCCATTTAGCCTTCTTGTGTTACCATTTTCATTTATTGCACTGAAACCATTTACGAACATTATAGCAGCAGTTGGTCTGCCGTTTATATATCGCCTAAAAACACTCGGATCCGTAGTTTCTGGAACGCCATCTCTATGAAGGTCTAGAACTAGTTCTATTGTTGGATTTTCTTCTAAGATACGTCTTATACTTGGCTCTATTCTTTCATAGGCACCTGCTCTGTATATACTACCATCTACCATGTCATAAACGCCTGTGTAGTGAATTACATTTAATCCATACGAACGTAAATATTCAGCTAAAGTAGCCCCTACACCAACTATGCCTTCCATTAAGTCTTCTCCGCCATCTATAAAAAATTCGCTCATTGCGTGCGTATGAAAAATTAGTACTTGTGGAACTTCTTGTCTTTTTTCTATCCTTAAATCTGTGTCCAAAAAGAAATCTATGTCTAAATATTCTGGTATTATACCTGTACGCCTGTCCATACTAAAAAATCTATTTAAAAACCTTTGTCTGTATCTTAGCTCCTCTCTCATTTGTTCAGAAAAATAGATATTTGTAGGACTAGCTGTCATCTCTTCTCTTTCTAGTAAGTCATAAATACCTATTAAACCACCCATACCCACATATTCACCTTTATCCCATACTAGGTTCAGATCATTTAGGATATGACTGTTAGGTTCTACTTGTGCTTGATGTGGTAAAGTATAGTAAGTTAAGAGATTTCCTAAAGAAATGTTAGAGTTGTAAAAAAGCAACACTATTAAAAGTGCTGAAATAATTTTTATTATGTTTTTTTTTCCTGATTTCATCATAGTTAAGTGTATGATGGTTAAATAAAATTTATAACAAATTTATAAAATATTGGGGATAAATAAAATTAGGTTAAAATATATCCCATGCTCCAAATTTTGTATATTAACATTGTAAAGTACAACTAAAAACTCAGTATTTCTCAAAAAATTTAAATAATTTAAGATATCTGCATAATCTCCAGTCCCTGTTAATGTTAATACCGTTATTGTTAAATCTTCTGAATACTGTTGGTTAGAAAGTTCAAAGCGATTTTGGCTTAAGTCATATGTAGAAAGAGCATGGCTTATTTCCGCTAGTATCTTTGCTATATTTTCTGTTTCTACTATCGTTTGATATTGTTGTAGCTGCTCAAGGGCTTGCATATTTTCTGTAAAATTTATATGGTTGTCATGGCTTATTTCGAGTACTCTATTTTGAATATTTAGTTGATTTGTGGTGTTTTCAAGGCTTTGCAGATTAGGTAGTAAAACCTGGTAGAGGGCATAGATTAATATTATTGTTAAAATAGTGCCTATTATTAGAATGCTATGGAAAGCGTTTATATTAATTTTCATAGAATTTTTCATAACAACTATTTTAACACATATTACTCCAAAATTCAACAATTATTTTGTTGAATTTTTTAAAAAAAATTTGACTCTTATACAAAAATCGTTTATAATCATATTATAAAGATACGATGAATTTATAAGGAGTGCATATGAATAATAACTTG
>Ga0131853_10015358_pt1 | contig 14001 bp, 8 predicted proteins | sample TergutLab28metaG_FD_92764 | JGI IMG/M metagenome (GOLD analysis project Ga0131853, IMG submission 92764) | Labiotermes labralis P1 segment gut microbial communities from Petit-Saut dam, French Guiana - Lab288 P1 (version 2) (version 2) | ecosystem: Host-associated > Arthropoda: Insects >... | reverse complement strand
CGTGAGTGTAGCTTACTACAATACATATTATAATTACGTGAGTGTAGCTTACTACAATACATATTATAATTGCGTGAGTGTAGCTTACTACAATACATATTATAATTACGTGAGTGTAGCTTAATACAGTGCATATTATAATTACATGATTTCACGTTGCTGCACTGTGCGTAGTAATTACTTATATATATATGTTTGGTACAGGTAAATCAATGTCTGTACAGGACTCTTATAGGCCCAGAGCCTTCCGTAAGGTTGAAGCTCCAAGATTTCTAGACAGTCCATTCATGTAAATGATAAGATTGTCTGCCCTACACACCGGCCGCCTTTACCTTCCAGGTACTCATTTCTGTTAGAGGCTCAGTCGACCACAGGGTCCGTAGTGCGACCGGAAGGATTATGTCAATAAAATTTCCAGTGACACTAACGGGAATAGAACCCGCGACCTTCCGGCTTGTAGCGCAATGCCTCAAGAGTATACTTAGTAATTATCTGTTTAAGGTGCTACCGTAAATTTTAATTATGGAATTTTACTGTTTTTACATTATATATAGTAATTACATAATCGTAGTTTTTGTACAGTATACATACTAATTAGGTTTTTTTAGGTTCGCTATGATATGCATAATAAATACAGGATTATGTATTTACTAAACCTGTAAACATATTTTGAAATCTTTATCGTTGTACCATGCATTTCGTAGAGTAATTTAATTAACATACCAACTAATGCACATACATAAAATTTCACGTTAAAACACTTAAAATCGCTCCAACATGTTTCGATCCTAAGATCATCTTCAGGGAGCTAAACGTTTCCTTGCTGAAGTCACCTTTTAAAAACACTCACTGATTAATTTCCTTATATTAAGAGGGTGCTGTGGCAGCATGTCGTACTGTGTAAGAGTACGTTGCTGAGAATGCGCCTGATTATGGGTGTGCGTCATGTGTGTTATGGAACATAACACACACGACGCACACAGTGAGTGTTTTTAAAATGTGACTTCAGCAAGGAAAAGTGTAGCTCCCTGAAGATGATCGTAGGATCGAAACATGTTGGAGCGATTTTAAGTGTTTTAATGCGAAATTTTAAGTATGTGCATTAGTTGGTATGCTAATTAAGTAAATATTTTGAAATGTCTAGCGGAAGGTACAAGGGACAGTGTAAGCACACATATAACGTTTCCTTGCAACTGAGTTACGCCATTTCACCTGTATCGACTGAAACTGAATTTACTCATAACGTGACCTTGCTACATAGTGCTACGAAATTACTGGGTATTCTGATACCTGACGTTCTTATAGAAGTTCATAGTGGGAGTAAAAACGCAATTCATAATTCAGTACATCTGCACACAGCCGAAAGCCAAAGGGCTTGTGTATACTTTCGTTTCAGACCTGGTTTTGTTTACAGATGATAATATACACACACATTTACACGCGCATGTGCTTATGATAGTAATCACTAGTCGGTAATTGATCTTACATACGTAAATGTAGTATAGTTTCTGAATATCAAGAAAGTAACATTTATCGTTCTTTATTTATTTATTTATTTATTTCCTACCTTCTTTCTTTCTTTCTTTCAGTGTCCCCCACTGGTTGCTACCGGAACCACTTTTATCCAATCCCAGTTCTCATAACCTGTTTCTTTAAGATTAATTCCAAGCCTAATATTCGCCCACTTAGTAACGGCTTTCCCCAGATTTTTCTTTACGCACAGCAGTATATTTCAAGTAAATGTCAGGCTGGTGCCTTATGTTGAGGCTTAAATACCTCTTTTCAAAGCCCTTCCAGTTCGTTGTTCACAAATAATTCTGTCTATCGATTCCATGTACCCTGTACTTTGTGAACACATCAATAAATACAAATCAATAAATAAATAGAAGCAAAACTACCACCGTTACAGTCATCTAAGCCGAAATGTGCAAACTAATTTTTGCCAAATTTTAAGCGGAAGTTAGCGTTGCGATGTAAGCGAGGGAGATCCTCTATCATATTCATGACCTATGCTCTCCTATATTTCTTTACGAAATGAGATTAAAGTCACGCTGTATGATTCTCCTTGGGCATTCATTTCACGCTCTGATTGAAACAAATGGGTTCTTTTTTAAAAATCGCCGTGATTTTCGAAGTTGGGTATGCACTTACAAAAGACGCTATTTTAAAGTTCTCTATCGGAGTAAACGAGGCAAAGAAGTTGAAATAACTTGAGCTAAAAAATAAAGTGGCTTTCGTTTGGTTGCTGCCTTTGTATGAGAACAAAAGTGGCCGTTTGACGTTCGATCTGCACTTGATTTCGGTGATCTACGAATAACTGTGCTCCAGTCTTCAACTGGGACAGATGGTGGCCAAGGAGCTGCTCCCACTTGATGCGTATTGATATGTTTAGTTAGATACGATAAAATAACCTCACAGTTTGTTGGGTGAAGCCCATTTTGGGAAGTTCAGTATTGCTGCCATATAGTCCAGATTTGTTAGGTAAATTTAAACCAGAAAAGAGTAAAACGCTTGGGGATAGTTTCTTCCAAATTACATGTCAGAAGACATGCGTTGTATGTGACTAAATACCATAATAACTTTCATGTGTGTTCCCTGCAGTTACAAACAAAGTGTGTTGAAATTAAAGGAAATGATTTGGCATTTGCTATAAAATACGGAACTACAAAAAAAGTTGTATTTTTAAGGCGTTAAAATATTTTTAATCACCGTAAATGAGTATAAATTTTGAAACTGCTACCTATTTTCCTTTCGGAATACCGGGACCATAAAAAGGGAATTTTAAACCATCACAACCATGTAGTATCCGGCCCAAAATTGATGGGAGCTTTACCGCTACCCCCCCCCCGTACGTCTACTCATCATCTTGCTGAACCACAGGGCGTCTGTAACTCTTTACAATCAAACACAATTTGCGTTGTCATAGAGACTTATAATAATCATATTAACGAAATATTCATTTGCTTTTAAATATAGTTCTGATGCCTTCGTATTGAGTTGTCTTTTTAAGGCAGTTCAGAACTGGTTTACAGGGCAGGACTGAAATTTGCATACAAACACGATAGCGAGGAAGCGACGATGATATGAATGAGCTGGTCGTGATGAAGATGCATCGAGCACAGTGACTGAATTTTTAGGGACGTGCACGAATGGGTCTATATTCTGAACGAATTACGCCATTACGGCTCTCCTGATCTTTCATGTAGCTTCGGTCTCACCTGACAAAACTGCATCTAAGAGGCCGCTTTGGTGTAAAATGTATATCTTTCTGCCAATTTTAGTGTTCAGACCGCAACGCAGTGTAGGAAATGACGAGAAAAATTTGTTAAAAATAAAGGTGTTCTTGAATAGTATGGAAGCAACAGAAATAAATCTATATCGTTTGGATAATTAATAAATTTCCAATTACATTCAATAAACACAATGACCGTCTGTTCGTAATGATCCCATGGAATATACAAATTTTGTGAAGGAAACATCCCTTTGTGTTTTCGATACAGTTTTCAAAATAAATACAAAAAAGTAATTTTTGTGTTTGTATTTATTTTTAGTCCGTATAAATATATTCTACTCTTCATGTATTTGAAACGTAGATTATAAGAGCGCGTTGCTCTTAGGTCGATAAAAATTTTGAGAGAAATGCAGCATTTTTCTTCCAAAAGCTGATGTACACTTGGCAGACTGCATGGTGTCACAACCCCTACAACAACGATTGTACTCACCGTCTTCGAAAAACCTGAAAATTTTAAATTCAGAGATGTGTATTAACCGACCAAATATGTCTCGTAAATTTTCCACACACCTTCCATGTTTTCGTCATCTGAAAAATTTAATTTTAATACATGTTTATTTGACTTTTTTGTCTCCACAAAATTTGCTACAATGTCAGTGACCCCTCTTCCTCACTTATAAGGTCCGCATGACAGCTGTGCTGATATTTATTGAGGACATGGGGTTAAAACTGGCAGGAAGTAGAGTGCTGCGCGCAGGAAATTGAAGTGAATTGCGAATTGCAGTGTTAACAGCTCAGCGAAATGAACGTGTGGATGGACATACGTACACACCTTTGAAATAGGTTCATAAGACATACTAACGAAGTTTGCAGTCTGAAGCGTCTCTGTATGACATCGTAATGAGCTCGAATAACCCAGAACAAAAGGACGTAGTTTGCATATTCGGCGAAACGGCCATATCCCTTGCGTAGCCCCTTGTTTGATGGTTGACTAGAACACACGGTTTAAGCATATTGACTCCAGAACTATCGGCTCATTCCTACTCACGCCGAGATGAAGAGCTCGGAGTGTGACGTCTGTACGCTATACACCTACATGGAGTAGGACGTAGGAACAGGGAAAAATTTATTTCAGCTGAGATGGTGTTAGCAGACTGCATGTTCCTCTGATCAGGTTAATGAAACGTAATTCCCGTCTACGTGCTCTCTACAGACGACCATTATGCACTTGTGAAAGGTAGGAAGGCTATAGTTTACCCCCGCAGGTGCGACTTGCATGGAAACACTGAACTGACGCCGTCAATACTTAGCGATTTGCTCCTACAGCTTAATTGTCGTTGTTCTTTTCCCTCGTCCATTGCCACTTTTCCGTACAAAATTCTGACACATAAAAATTAGCTGTTTCATTTCTCATACCTAATATGGAACATCCACAATCATTATGAATCTTAGTTCGTGCTTTTTCTAATGTGTCCTATAGCTGCGGCTGTAATAACGGGGTTTGAAAATACTGCAGTAGAATTTTTAGATGCGATACAAATCCTCATCGTCAGTCTTTCTTTTGGGGATATGAGGAACTTAACCTCCTTTCATCTCTTCTTATTCTATCCAACACATTACCTGTTATGAGAGTGTAATACAAAATAAAATAGGCTAAATGCGTAACTTCTTGGAGTAGAATCTGCCCGTAGTGTCACTAAATAAGGCAATAGAATGAGTTTTTCTGTCGTTTCACATGGTTGTGAAAATATTTATTTCATTCCAAGGGAAGAACATAGACAGTGAATACGAGGGCAGGGTACTGAGGAGAAGGCGTGGCAAAAAATGGAGAAAATGTAAGAAGATGAAAGGAAATACTTTGCCAAATCCTAATAGAAATTCAAAGACTATAATTATGAGGTAGGCTGGATATGTAGCACGCGTTTCAAAATAAAAAATAAATAGGCTGAGATTTAGCTTGAAACTATATGTGGAAGATGCTGCTTGGTTCATCTTCGGGCATATAAACACATGACATTCAAATGCATATGAAGGGAACATAGTTTGTGCTTCTGGATGGTATTCGGTTGAATTAGGATGGGGTCCAGTGATATGTTCTTCTGAACACGGTAACAGTCTTCTGGCGTCACAAGAGACGAGTACTTTGTAATTATGTAAAGGAGAGTCAGTTTTCAAGAAGGGCTTTGCGGATTAGTTTGCAGTGCAGGGCATGTCACTAATTAAAGCCAAATTTAAACCAGGACTGTAACAATAAAAGTAATTCGCGCCTCATCTGATAAAATACAAGAAAGTGTGTGGTTCGAAATCCGGATAAGTTATATAGTTGTTTGTTGCTGTTCTATCATTCTATCTAACCGGATGTATGAGTTTTGTGTCAAGAGAATACTACAGTTAGATTACGCTCGATCTTATACGTATAACTAAAGTTATAGAACACCTCAGGGCATCATTTATATCCTTACGACTGTCTTGATATACTCGTACTTTCAAAACTGAGAGCCGGCTTCATGCATTTTACACATGACTTCATAGTAGTGAATTTGGAGGACTGCTATAGATGGCGGTTATGCTTTGTTTTAATGTACGTACTGACTGTAGTCGGACGTACCAGGACAATTTGCAACGTTGTCTTCCATGTATGTCTTCATTTCTCGTTTTAGAGCGTGTTTAATTTGGCCGAAAAGTAATAATTCCTTAATGTAAATTGCTAATTGCTCTATTACTTTCCACGTGTTAATGAAATTATACTAATTAAGACGTCGCATAGATTAGCACTTTACTGGCGCTCTGTCTGTGAAATGCCCTTTTATTAGGGTCGATTTTTACATTGTGAATTATAGCTATTTTTCATGTAAAAATTACAGTAATTTACATTTCTCACTTAGATACTTTCGTAGTGAGACATTCTTAGGTTGTTTAAGAAACCTTTTCCAGCTGTATAAAGATGATTTTCAGCTATTATTTGGGGGGGAAAAAATTGGGAGGGAATCGGTAATATTCAGCCACTTGTTAAATCCTTTTTGCCAGGTCGGACTGAACAAGACAACGCATGACTTGAGCCAGGATAGCTGGTATCTAGACCGAGGATTGTATCTGGGACATGGTGAATACAACGCAGGGCGCATTACTGGACTATCATGGACACGAACTCAGGGATGACAGGAGGCTCTGAGGCCGAGTTGTAAGATGTGAAATTCTGTAACCTTCTGTACAAAGAGATGCTTTCAAAATTTATATGATATTCGTCTCTTGCATTTATACAACCGGATTACAACATCCCAGCCATGTCCTACACCAACGTCACTAATATATTAGTCCATTAAGATTACTAAATATAACACTTGCTTAAGCACCCTACGTGACTGAAAGCATTCTCCCCTGTATAAGCCCCGCTACTTGGTGGGCGTGTTAAGATGGTTATGGAAACAGATTTTTGAGGGGTGGACATATGACAGCCTATGGAAAAGCCAGTATTGACCCAGGTCGGCTACAGTGGAATCAGAAGCATGACTTTATTTTGGAATAAATGTATTTATTTACGTCTGTTTAACGAAGCTGGCAGTGTTTTACACTACTTAACGTTGGATGGCAGAAAATTAGCAAATATTTGATTTTAAAATTAACGAAACGTCGTGGTGTGGTAGAGACACTCCATGGCATTTGCATGAAGGACCTGAGGAACACTACGAAAACTTTTATTTGCCAATATTATGTTATTCATTCCATGCATTGATAGTGACTAATTTATAATAATGAACCAACAAATGCACAATCGTTGTATTTACATAGTTACACTACATTAAAACACTGAAGACTTCTACATGTTTCAGGAATTATATACATACATGTTTTGTACAAATCATGTGATGTAGTGTGCATACTCCCTCATGATGATGATCCCAGTTATCATTCGTGGTACTCATTTCTGGTGGAGGCTGAGTCGATACCAGTCCTTAGCGCGGAGTGGAGGATTACGTCAATCAAAAGTTTCAATAATACTATCGCGAATCGAAACCGCGACCTTCCGGCTTGTACCTTCCTTGAGGTTCTTCCGGAAGAAACACATAACACCATTAAGGAATCAGAAAAAGTATTTTTTTTTTCAATTAACAAACGACTTGAGATACCTGAAGTGCAGTGTAAGTAAATTATTTCGTACGTGGGAGTGGGGGCGGAATTCTGTCTTATGTACACTGGAATGTATGTATTTAAAAGTTAAAATTTTGGATTACCAACTGCGAACAACCTTCAATCTGCAATCCTTCGTTGTATGCTAACTATTTCAAGCTTAGTTGTCACTATATTAAAACACTGCTGTAATATTTAAAATACTGTCTTTTGCCACAGAAGGAATTCGTATCTTTCATACGATTCTTAAAAAACACTGTTTGTTTTGCCGATCGGCATTATTGATTGGTCTTTATAATGGGCAGGGACTGTGTTTTCTATGTGAGGTAGGCATTGAATATTTATATGTGATTTATATTAACGCCAATCTCTAAATGTTCTTTCAGACTAACAACTTGTATTTCTAAGTTAGACTCGCTGAATATGGAGAAAATACGAGTGATAACCGATGTTAAAGTATAAATATTGACAACAATGCGAAAGACTGAATAATGAAATCTGAAGTAAAGTAAACTTGTAAAGTACTTGGTAGCACAGCGAGGAATTACTGAATTGGGTTGTGTTTATGTTCATATTTGTGTTGTTCTGTGAAGGGCCAGTTTACTTAGTGTTTTCGTACAAAGTGTAAAGAAACCTGAAAAACGCTTCCTTTCATACCAACACAACGTTGTAGTTCTCTTCGCAATTTTATTTTTGTTTTGTTTCTTACGTTCTCATTCCCTTCTTTTGATCTCTTTCTCTGTCGAAAATTGCTTCTCTCCTTTCCATTTGCTTCAAGGCCCACCCCTTCCAAATATCTACATCAAAAGCTTTGTTGTTCAGGGAATGTTGCATTTGTCGATAAGTGTATGTATATATATATATATACACGCACTTTTTATGTTCTTAGAAGGGAGCAGTGGGCTGCTGTTGGTAGGTGGGTGTTTCTTTCCAGTGTCTTTCTCCTCTTACTTTGCTTGTCTGCTGCCGCTTACTCCACATAAGTTGTATATTTTGTACTTTATAAATCATGAGATAAGGGGCCATTTTTTCCCTGCTATTTTCCATTATGTATGTGTCGGAGAAGGCCGCCACATTTGCGATAACAAGACGACAGCCCACATTTTTGTTCAGGTGTCTGTTGTGTAAATTGAATTTTTTTCGGTGTGTGTCAGTAGTACTCATTTTATGCCAGACGTTTTTGTAACAGCGAGCCGTGATAGCTTGGCCGATATATTGACGAGGGTACAAGTTGTACAACCGAGGAACCTTGGTTCGAATCTCTGTAGAGGCAAGAAGGGGGAGGGAGGAAGCGGCCGGAACGTGAAGCTGACCTTTCAATTCCATTAAGTCTCAAGGTTAAGAAAGAATGAAGACTTATCATTCATCCATCCCCACGCCTTCATGGCTTGCACAGGAATTACTTTACCTTTTTGTTCTCTCGACATAGTCCCTATTCTGATAATGACGCCGAACGTGTTGACCTACCCTTGACGTATGAAATTTCCTATATTCTAATTGTGGCCAGGCTCCCGCGTATCTTGACTGAGGTTTTCGTGCTTTTTCTCAGTTTATCATAAATTCTGGGAGAACACTGTCCTAGGCCACGACACCTCCTTTCCAAATGTTTCCAATTCACAAATAACTCTGTAATTCGATGCCATATAGACCGAAGTACTGAGAGCAACATAAAATGAAACAACAAATGATGTTTCGTATTTATTATTTCACACATTTGTTATAAAACTTTCTTTATTCTTGTTCTTGCGCCTTTAATAAAAGCCTTAATTTTAGCGGGTAGTGGATATACAATATACCATACTTGAGTATTTCATTACCCCCTTCACAACAGCTTCCCAATGGGTCTACTACAGAGCCTCACATATCCAGCCCTTACAAATTATTTATTTAACAACAGCTTCACTGTTATGCTCCCTTACGCGACCTAGGCCGTGAAACGGACCACCGCGGAATCGTGGTTCGATTCAGGAAAGGTTCACTGCTCTGTGGCTCAACCATAATCTAATGCAGTTGGTACGGAGGCTCTTTACGCAAGGGTAAAATAGCTGAAGACTAGAGCTGACCACTTTCCTGAATGTAGGGTCGAGGTTACGAAATAATGTACCTGTGGTTCCCGTCCCCCATATGTTTTCATGACTTGGCACACGGACAACACTGCTTTTCTTTTACCTTCCTTCCACACCTAGTTATTCAAGTGGTATCGTCCTGTAGGATTTTAGTATTAATCTTGCACTTTAAGGCCTGTTCTTCCAAATAAAATCTTGGATTAATGCACCTCTATTCAACGAAGATAATACCGTGCTGATTGCCTGCGTCACTGCGACCGGATGACGCTTAAGCCCATCTTACTTACAGAACCTGCATCTGGAGACTGAACCCTGACCTATCGCCACTTTGCGGTAACAACTTTAATACAGGCTTGCTGCGTCGAACCCAGAAGTTTGTGAACTTAAACATGTCTGAGGTGGCAGGCTGTTACTTTGTGGCAACAGAGTTTGTGCATTAACTTGATGGAAGCACGGTGTTGACAAATAATGAGGGTAGGTCATTCGGTTATTTTGAACTTCATGGAGAGTTCTATAGTCTATCGCTCTTGAGAGTTCCTACTGATATTTTCAGCATGTTTTGTTGTCATCTCGACGTATGCGGGTTGTATGGCGTGTTTGTACTCTGTGGCTGAATTTAGCGAGGGGTTGTTTTATGCTAGTTCGCCCTTTCGGAATTTTAACTCGCTGCGATTTTCTTCTCAATACTGAACAAAGTGAAGTGCTGTGAAAAGCATATGAGTCAAAGTCATTCGAAAACTTCCGTGTAGGTATGGCAAAGAATTTGCCGAAGGTTGAGGGAGTTGGAGTTTCGTGCTAAATCCGGCTGTATTTCGAATTAGGTACCTGCGACGCGTTTGTATGAATGGTTCAGTATTAATTAACCGGATTTCTGATTCGCTTAAAACTTTAGTCATCATCACGTATTCAACGAAATCTTCGGGCCGACATCTATGTCAAAGTGTAAAAATAATCCAACGTTTCAGAAACTTACTCTGTCCCCCTTTTCATGGTGCACCCTGAAGAGGGGGCAGTTTGTCTGTGAAATGTCACAGCATTTTGACACCTGACGCGACTATCTGCCCAAGAAGGTTTAATTGAATTCTGTAGTAGCGAAAGCTTCTACACGTCATACTGACGTAGTCTGTCTTACGACAGATCCGTAGCCTCTTCCAAAACGAGTTTTCCAGAGATTGAAGTTTTCCTCTTTCACTTTCCAGTATCTTATGGTTTCCTGAAGGTCATCCAGAGTTTCCCAGGTCTTCTCCCTCGTCTTCTCGTACCTTCTATCTTTCCTTCAGTAACGTATTTTAGAAGGCAGTACCTACGCAAGATGTAACCTAATCAGTTAGCCTTCCTTCGTTCTCTAGTATGCAGGATGTTTCTCTTCTCCTTGCCTCTGTGTAATACTTCTTTTTTTACACGATCGATCCAACTGACCTTTTCCATCATTCTCCAGTACCACATTTAAAGAATATTCAGTTGATCTGCTTTCTAACGCATCGAAGTTGCAACACCATACAAAAAAAGTTCTTGGAACTAAATAGCTGAATGTGCTGTTGCAATTATTTTATTCATTATCTGATTGAGTCCAGTGCAGCAGGATTTTCACATATATATTTATGTATCAAATTAAGGACAAGTAATGGGATTCGAAAATTTGGTTTCCACGAAGGATGGAAACATTTAGAGTAGCCGATTCACTGCCAGATACTTAATAATGACTTCGACTTACTGAGCTAGTTAGGTAATTGATGTGCCTTAATATTCACGCCATCTTTTCTAAAGTTTGTTTATGAAATAATTATTAATCTTCACATTTTTATAAACTCTAAATATCATAATAAACAGGAGCGTTTTTACACATGTCTGTCTGCACAAAATATTCTGCATTTATAAATACATGACAAACAAGAACGTTCTCCGAAAGTGTATGGATATTACTGTTTAACGCCATTGTTTTGATTTTACTTCGCAAATTCTAATTATGGAGTAAAGGTAAAGCAGTCCCTTTACAGGCCCGGAGGGGCCCAGAGGGTTTCAGGAAGTTAAGGTTCCCAGATTTCGTGACAGCGGCACAGGATGGTGTAGGTTTTCAGCCTTACGCACTGGCCGGCTTTACCCCCAGGAAATACTCCTGGTACTCATTTCTGTTAGAGGCTGAGTCGACCCCGGGGCCATAGAGCGATCGGAAGGATTTTATGTCAATGAAAAATCCACTGACACCAGCTGGGATCGAACCAGCGACCTTCCGATTTGTAGCACAGCACCTTAACTACTGTGCTCTTTATATGTATTGTTACACATGACTACAGTTGAATATCGGTTAGGCGACTAATTAATCACTTGTGTTTAAATTTCGTGTCTCTTCTACAATATTCGTAACTATCAGTGTTGGCCAGGATAATGTGTAATAATCTATAAGCCCTTCCTATCAAACCCATAAGTACCAAAGTTGCAAGTGAACTTTAAGCTCGTATAAACGATACGTGGTCTTCCGTTATGTTGTGGTCATTAGCGAAAATCCTGAGCTTAAGTTTATCAGGTGGCAGTGTGCTGTCAACACTCTCATAATTAATATCCATGCGTAAGGCAGAGCTTATTGTGTTCACCGAAAGGGGCTATCTGTTTCATTTTGTGTTTGCAAGAAAGCCTCAGACGTGACGCTCTCAGTCACCTGGTCCAGCGTTACCGTATCATTTTCTAAGTGTTTCGGGCTTTCTTAAACCAAAAAGTATCAGGGCTCCCTAGTCTAATTTAGCTTTCCTCAACAGACAAGTGACCTAATGTAATGTGATTACAGCGTTCAGGTTTGGTGTGTTTTGAAAAACAGAACTAGTCACAGTCTGTAAATTCTCACTTCGCCTCGTAAGGATAGAACTCGAAAACAAGCATAGATCTTTCCTACAACCTCCATAATCGTACGGGCTATAGTGACGGGATGTGGCTTTTTTTCATTCGTTCTTTCTTTCTTTCTTTCGCTCTTTCTTATTCTAACCACTTTCTGCCTACTCATTGTAGATGTACAGTGTTCATCTTGCACCCAATTACACTCAATGACACACACACACACACACACACACACACACACACACACGCACTACCCTCGTTAGGACTCCTGTGGACGAGTGATCAGCCCGTCGTAGAGAACTCTACGTGACAACACACAACACTCACAAGAGACGGACGTATGTGCCGTAGGCGGGATTCGAGCCCACAGTCCCAGCAAGCGAGCGGCTGCAGACCCACACCTTAGACACCATGTGTCAAGGGAGAAAATCGGGGGAACAGGGGAGGATGTTATCTTTAGCGAAGAGTACGCTGGTTTTGTACTGTGAGGAGAGATACGTTCTTGTACAAGCAGCTGGAAGAATTTGTCCGAACAGATGAAATGTGAATTGCTCTTGCCACTATATTATTCAAGAAAAGTAATGAAAATTTTGACTTCGTTTGGGAGACTGATTTAGTACTGACATATTTTTTTTATCAGTGAAATAATATTTCCGTTAAGAAATATACAGGGCACGACATAAAGTTCTACTGTTGTGAGATATGATCAATTATTGTATATATATATATATATATATATATATATATAATGCTGTATTTTTTGAGGCGTTAGATTTTCATATATTGGAAGGGTAGCAGTTTTATTTCTGTTACATGCCATAATACAGTGATTAATTTTCCATATAATAATTTTCGGTTAGTCCTCGATACACCATAGAACCACATGAATGATTTTCCAGTATTTATATTGTCGGAATATATAGACCCGTGAAAAATACTTTGCAATTATTTAAAGCTTATTGAACACAGAGGAGCTGATGATAATCTAAAACACATAAATCCCAATGTAATTATGGTTAGTTTATTTAATATACTTTTTGTTGTCAAGTATGTTCCATTACTCAATGACATTATTATATGAAAATATGAGAAGACCGAAATATGGGGAATGGTATGGGTGACAGCACAAATATTGTCCTCAAATGGCCCGATGTGAGTTTTATATTCTGAAGCTTTTCACACTACAGTTACATTCCTTACTTTAATCCTTCTGTTTGAGAAGTGCGTGCCTTGGAGAGTAATGGATGGGCTACGGATAGAGGCAGCAACAGGGGGGCAAAGTAACACACGACGAGAAACATCTTGGATTATATCTGTCATAAGATCTTGTTACGGTGACCGAAAAAAAGTTGAATGGCCTGGCTGGAGCGGGCAGCATGCTTGTGAGAGAAACGAAATGAATTCTGGATTTAAGTCAGGAAACTGTAACGGAAGGAGAACGGATTTGGAGTGCCCAAACGGGATGGTAAGACAATATTACAATAAGTGTTAAAAATAAACTCTTGTACTGGTTTGCGTTGGATCCAGCCGGCTCAGGATAGAATCAAGAAGCTGACTGTAGCGCACACAGTAATGTGCTTTGACGTGCCGTACATCGCGAAATATTTCTTCCCAAGACAAGGTCTCTTTGGTGTTATTTGATGTATTCCTATTTCACTTTGGGGGGGGGGGGTTTGGGGGGGGGAAGAAGGGGGCAGGGGGGGGGGGGGGGGGGCGAGTGGGTGGATGCCCGGCGCCACAAGACGG
>Ga0131853_10015357_pt1 | contig 14003 bp, 15 predicted proteins | sample TergutLab28metaG_FD_92764 | JGI IMG/M metagenome (GOLD analysis project Ga0131853, IMG submission 92764) | Labiotermes labralis P1 segment gut microbial communities from Petit-Saut dam, French Guiana - Lab288 P1 (version 2) (version 2) | ecosystem: Host-associated > Arthropoda: Insects >... | reverse complement strand
TTGTTTTTGTTTCATTTCATCCACATATTTATTTTCGTGAGGTTGCCACAGGGTATTTCCTGATAAAGGATTTTTTTCCCTTTTTTTCATTTTCCCCCCCCCCCCCCCCCAACGCCCCTTCCCCTGATGGCATTTGTGTCCACTTTGTCTGTTCTGCATGTTCTTTTTTTTAAACCTTTCAGGCGCATTCATTCATTCATTCCATTGGCGTGTGCAGAATGCGACGATTCCTTGCCGTTCTCAGGAGCTTCTTCCATTCCTCTCTGTTATGTACTTTTTCCTGCCACACTTCTCCACCAACTATTCTTCCATCCTCTCTCACCTCATCTTGCAATCTATTTCTTGGTCTACCTCTCAATCTTGTTGTTCCCAAATTCATATATAATACCCTTTTGTGAATTCCATTTCCTTCCATTCTCTGTACATGCCCAAACCAACGTAATCTATCTAACCTTACTCTCTCTATTATAGTAGGGATTTAGCATTTGCATAAATTTCTTTATTGGTTAATATCCTCCAATTTTCTTTTTCATTGTCATATACTGGGCAAAAAATTCTTCTATACACTTTCCTTTCAAAAATGTTCAATTGCTTTCTATCTCTCTCTGTTAGTGTCTCAGTTTCTGATGCATGTGTTAACATTTTGTCTTTTATTGTGTTCTTTAGTTTGAATTTTAGTTTTTTTAGATATTCTTTTATTTCCAAAATTTTTTTTAGCCTAAAGTATGTTTTGTTAGCATTTTTTATTCTCTCTTACAAGTCTGTTTCATTATTGTTATCTTCATTAAGTGTAACTCCTAAATATTTAAAATTTTCCACTCTTTCAAACTTGTACTTCTGATTTTCAAATGTCCTGTTTTATTTTTCCTCTCCACTATCATATATTTTGTCTTTTCTTGGTCTATCTTTAGTCCGAACTTTCTGGCAATGTTTTCCATTTCTACAAAAAGTTTTCTTATTTCTGTTTCATTTTTTTTTCCATTATTGCAATGTCAAATGCATATACTAATACATTCAATTGTTCTTTATATTGCAAATTTGCATTTCCCATCGTACCATACCTTCACCCTTTTCCATAAGCTGCTGTTTAGTTTCCTTGATCGTTGTTTTAATGTTTTTCCCATTTTTAATTAATATTGTCGTCAATACTATCTTCATCGTCCAAATTCTCCAGTATTTTCAAACTTATTATTAATTCCTGTAGCATATTCTTGTTGCTGCTTTCGATTTCGGAAAAAAATATTAACCGTTTTTCTTTTCTCATTACGTTTATTTCCAGTTTTCACACTTAATTTTCCTTTGAAATTCATCTTCAGTAAGTTGTGATCTGATCCAATGTCCGGTCCCCTTAGTGCTGTGATGTCTGTTATTGCACTCCCCAATCTGTTACTAATTAAAACATGATCTATTTGGCTCGCTGTCCTGCTGTCTGCTGAATACCGTGTCTCTTTTTGAGTATCTTTATGTGGAAACATTGTACTTCTTACATTTAAATCATTAGATATCGCAAACTGTATCATTTTTATTCCATTGTTGTTACTTTCATTACGTAAACTTTCATTGCCAATGGTGGGTTTGTACATGCTGTCTTTACTAACTTTTGCATTAAAATCTCAAAGTATTATTTTAATTTTGACGTTTTGCTGACCGTGCATCTCAGTATATTTATCCCAGTAATTAACCAACTTGATGCACAAAATTTTTGTTTTACAGTAAGTTTATTTCATACCTCTACATGTTTTGGGCACATGTGCTCATTATCAGGAGGTCAGAATTGCATTACACAGCCTCTGGTATCATCACACCTATAGGTGGCTGTCTCGTGCACAGTCCTCTCTCAACCTGTGCACGAGACGGCCACCTATAGGTGTGATGATACCAGAGGCTGTATAATGCAATTTTGACCTACTGATGATGAGTGCGTGTGCTTGAAACATGTAGAGGCATGAAATAAACTTACCGTAAAACAAAAATGTTGTACATGAAGTTGGTAAATTACTGAAATATATATTATTTTAATGTCTGACCTAGCTATGTGATTTGTATTTTGCTCTAATAAATTGTACAATCCTTCTTTTATCTCTTCCGTTTTTTTTCATTTGTTGGTGCATGGACGTTTATCAGAGTACATGAAAACAATTTAGCTTTTAATCTCAGACAGCATATTCTTTCATTTATAATTCTGAAATCTTTAACATGTTTTAAAAATTCTCCACTTACATAAAAACCGCAACCAAATTCATGTTTTTCACTTTCTAATCCACTATTGAATAAAGCAAAGTTATCAAATTTTTGGATACCACTTTTCAACCGAGTTTCCTGAAGTGCTAACTACGTCAAAGTCTAAATTTGTCAGTTCATTTTGGAGCACTTTTAGTGCACCTGACCAAAATAGGCTTCTTACATTCCAGGGGCATGGGGCATTTAAATGTTATCCTATACCGCTGATGGAAGAGATGGTTATTCACTGCAGTTTTTTAACTTCTGTGCTGTCAGTGTGATTTTTTTCCAAATTTTGACTTAGAGTTCCTATAGCTGTGTAGCTTTATTGTAGTAAGGCTCATGTTCAGTATTCATATTCAAACAGCGCAGCAGTTTTGGTGGTGGCAGACCTTCATCTTTTGTACTTTGCAACTTGAGGTTTCACATCTCTTTGATTTTTGATCTCCCTTCCATCAAAAAAATTTTTTTTATTTCGTCTGAGAACAGCTTAAATACGGAATGTTGGGCCCAGGATTTTCCAGCGTATCTCCACTTTATAAACAACAGTACCACTCACTACACTCTGTGTGAAAAACGGTATGTGTTTTCCCATGAAATATTTCTGTCTTCAGCCATGGAATTCAAAACAATGGACTTTCAAACAACAATTAGGAATAATGTCTGCCATGACATTATTATTGTTCTGCACCAGGTACCCAGGTAACCATTTCTTCTTCCCATTGACTCATTCTGTGTTTTAGTTAGAGTCTTATCACACAGACTGGTTTCTGTGTCTGCTGTCCTGTCTGATACCCTGTCTTTGTTTCCTCTGAGTAGTAAGTTGATGCCCCCCCCCCCCCCCACACACACACACACATGCGCACGCGCACACATTATTTCAGAACAGTGGATGGGTCTCAAGTACCTTGCTGTGGTACGCCTCTTTTTCAAGTTCTCGTTTTCTTCATTCGTTCGTTCGTTCATTAGTTCCTTTCTTTCCTTCCTTTGTTCTTTTGTTCCTTCCTTCCTCCCTTCCCCCTCCCTCTCTCCCACCCACCCTCCTTCCTTCCTTCCTTCCTTCCTTTCTTCCTTCCCTCCTACATTTCTTCCTTCCTTCCTTCCTTCCTTCCCTCCTTCCTTCCTTCCCTCCTTCCTTCCTTCCCTCCTTCCTTCCTTCCTTTCTTCCTCCCTTCCCCCTCCCTCTCTCCCACCCACCCTCCTTTCTTCCTTCCTTCCTTTCTTCCTTCCCTCCTACATTTCTTCCTTCCTTCCTTCCCTCCTTCCTTCCTTCCTTCCTTTCTTCCTTCCTTCCTTCCCTCCTTCCTTCCTTCCTTCCTTCCTACCTTCCTTCTTTCCCTCCTTCCTTTCTTTCCTCCTTCCTTTCTTTCCTCCTTCCTTCCTTTCTTTCCTCCTTCCTTCCTTTCTTTCCTCCTTCCCTGTTTCCTTCCCTCCTTTCTTCCTTCCTTTCTTCCTTCCCTCCTTCCTTCTTTCCTTCCTTCCCTCCTTCCTTCCTTCCCTCCTTCCTTCCTTCCCTCCCTCCTTCCTTCCTTCCTTCCTTCCTTTCTTCGTTCTTTCCTTCCTTCCTTGGGGACACTCATTGTCTTCACTTTTATTGTTGCCATCTGATGTGGTAAGCTATGGCTTATTTGTATTGCTGGATCAGAACTGGTACAAAAACTTCTGATCAAAGTTACTAAACCTTCATAGAGTTTAATTTCCCTATGCATGAAGGGTTTGAATAATTCCAACACATTCGTATGTGCCTTGAGAGTTTGTAGTGTTGTTGACCACAGTTTAAACAAGCTTAACGAATAAATGTACATAGTTCAGAAGTTTTTATTTGAAACTTTGATGTTTTCAAAGACAAATATTTCTTAACTGAGTGTCATATTTTCTGTGAAGTAAAAGATTCCGTTAGTAGCAGTATTCTGATTCGGCAGTCACAAATTTTAGAATTGTATCTTTGATTGGCAGAAAATACGTTAAGTGTTGAACGCTTGAGAAGCGTGGCAGGTAGGCTTGCTGTCGTCTGTAAATGTATGCACAGTCGTGCGCCTCACAATGATGTTCTGGCCAACAACGGACCACATATACGACAGTGGTAACAATTTTTAGAAATTCTGGATAAGCCGATTGTGGAGGAAAATTACTTGCCAGAGTCAATGTTCAGTATGGATGAAACCTCTGTATTCTGGAAACAGATGCCTGAAAGGACTCTCATTCACAAGGAGGCCAAGTCAGTGCCAGGTTTCAAGGTTTGCGTAAGTACACTCGATGACATTCGCACAATGATGAAATTGTCTAATGACGCGTTTCTCAGAACGTATCCCCGTCGTTAAGTGACACATGACTACAGTTTCTGGTACTAATAATACTACCATGCCATATGCCCTTCATTTGGGAATGTAACCATTTGCTGATTGGGGACCACGGTAGCACAGTGGTTAAGGTGCTGTACAACAAATCGGGAGGTCGCTGGTTCGATCCCAACTAGTGTCAGTGGATTTTTCGTTGACATAAAATCCTTCCAATTGCACTATGGCCCTGGGGTCAACTCAGCCTCTAACAGAAATGAGTACCAGGAGTATTTTCTGGGGGTAAAGGCGGCCGATGCATAAGGCTGACAACCTTACCACCATCTTGTGGCATTGTCATGAAATTTGGGAACCTTAAATTCCTGGAACCCTCTGGGCCACTCCGGGCCAGTAACGGGACTGCTTTACCTTTTACCTTTAACCATTTGCTGATTGTCATGATCTAGAACACGGACTTTAAATCAACATGTCAACCTAAATTGATCAAGAATGGTGTCAGTCTGAATATTCGTGTGTATGCTCCTGGGGTCGTAGATAAACATACACTCATTTTTTGCTGTTAGGTTTCCAAATCAGAAACTTGTGGAATATTGAAAGACTCGGTTTTATTAATCCCTGACGGCATGATACTTTGAAGGATGATGATTCGGATGCTTTTCACTTAGGTCTCTGCTGTGTGAAGTGGTCCGTATCAAGCTGCAGTGCCTGGAACTTGCTAAATCTCGCAAGGAGTCTACTGATTTGAATCTGCGTAATTTTCTGGAGACAGAAGTGAAGCCTCTCTGGCAGCCTGGTTGGATGAAAGTGTCCACGCTTGAACGGGAGAGCAGGGAAGTCTACGCAAGTGCAGTGTAAGTTGGACAGTCCACAGTAGGAGTTGTAAGTGGAGAAAATTATACAAGTTTGAGGTTCATAACTGTAGGGGGATAACAGTAAGTGTGTACAAACTTTTTATTATTAGTGTAGGTGGGAAGATAATATTAAAAACAAATAGTAAAGAAGTAGGAGTTCTTATTTTGAAATAGTTAAGAATATTTTGTCTTCTTTTGAATTGTTGTCAATTAGAATTTGATCTTTTCTTTCACTGTGATTTAGAACGTAGGTGGTGTTAAAGAACAGAGTGATGGAGATTATGCTATAGACCTAATTGAGATGAAACAGGAGAGGAATGAAGCCATGCATCTGTATTCATTATGTATTGTACACATACGATGGCTGTCCGGAAAATATCAAGCCATTTTGAATATCTCGAGAACCGGTCTCATGGCCTTCATGTAACTTCGCAGCCAGTCAGAGGAGGCCTTACTGTGCATCCGTGTACAGTCACTCTCCCGTGGGGCTAGTCAATCGGCAGTGAGACGCCGTTGACTGAGCTGGTGTACTGTGTGACCGTCACATTAAAAAATATCCTCTCTTTCAATGGCGATTTTAGCTTTGGGAAAAGTCGCAGGGGGCCAAACCTGGGTTGTAGGGGGGCTGACAGACCTGGTTGATGTGATGTTTTGCCAAAAAAGCCCGCACAAGAGCTGTATAATGGGCAGGCGCATTGTTGTGATGAAGCTGATCTGCTTGCTCGGTCACTGTGAATGTGACGGTCGCACACTACACAAGCTCAGTCAATGACGTCTCACTGCCGACTGACTAGCCCCATGGAAGAGTGACTGTTCACAGATGCGCAGTAAGGTCTCCTCTGGCCGGCTCCGAAGTTACATCCAGGCCATGCGACCGGTTCTCGAGATATTCAAAATGGACGGATACTCTCTGTGCAGCCCTCGTACATATTCAGATAAAGGATGGTGCTGTCAGGGCGTGGCGAAAACAAGGTATGCGAGGATTTGCATACAAAACATTTGGAAGGCAGTCACGTGGGAGATGTGTGTGTAGATGTGAAGACAATATTGAAGTGTATCTAAGAAATTGATTTTGAAGTTTAGATTTCACTGGTCTAGAATAGGGCTTAGTGAATGGCTTTTGAGATGGTGAAAAGCCTTTTAGGTTCTCTAGTCAGCTGCTATCTCCCATTGACTGTTTGCTGTTGTTGGATGCTATATACTGCACAGTAATTTAACCCTTTGACGCCTAATGTCAACTATGGTGGTCGTACCACACCGCTAACCTCTAAACGTTACATTTTATATATTTATTCAACAAATATAGGTACTGAATATTTTAAACATGGTAAATACTCTCCTTTTTTTCTCTTCAAAATGCAGTTTGTTTCATAATTCTAACTTATTTGTTTCCTGTATTATTCACATTTTATATACAGGTGTGCTAAAATTAAAAAAAATAATTCTGGCCCCAGAAGGTTAATAAATTGGAAGTAGTTATTACTTCTGTGTTATTGTTGTAGCTTGAAGCCAAAGAAGCCTGCACCAGTTAAGAAATTTCCTGGAATGTCGCCAGCATTCCATGGACCTGTAACTAACGTTACACTGCAACCCGTCACTGCCATTTCACAAACTCCTACTGCCAGCAGTAATGCAAGAATGAAGACATCTGCACCACTGTCCATCACAATGACCTCAGTGCCCGTAACTTCCAGCACGGGCAGCTCTACCTCCCACTTACCGAATACTGCCAAAATAAAGTCTGTTGTCACTGCAGATTCAAATTCAGTGTTTCCACTTGGTGTTTCGTCAAATATTACAGTGAGGACGAAGTGTTCGACTCCATCACAGAATGTTAATTCTCAAGTGCACATAACCAGCTCCAATGCTCCAGTGCTCCCATCTGCTTCTAGTTATGTCACCAGTAATGTTCGTAATTCTCCTACTAGTACGAACTCTACTAAACCATCTGGTTCTCAGTTGGTCATGCCACTTTCTGTTCCTAGCAGGAAGAAAACTGGCAGTGATGTTACAATAGCAAAGGTCCCTAGCTCGTCAGGGAAGAGGAGTCCTAGTTTTCAGTGTGAGAAACAACTTCCCCCGCAAAGTGTGAAGCAGAAACTAACAGTTGAGAGAATACCCCCCAAAACTCTTGATTTATCGTGCAGTGTAAATAGATCTGTCACGGTTAGCACTGTCTCCAGTGCAAGTAAAGCGAAAACTAGTTCCGTTGAGTTGATTACAACATCAGGTAGTGGTCAGAAGACAGTGACATTGACATCATTACCGTTAATGAACATTCCTGATTGCATCAGTGTTACGCCTTCCTTGCCATCGCCGTCTAATGCTTCGGTAATTTCAACTGTGTCACCACCCACTGGAACCACCGCAAAATTGAAGTTGAGCCTGCAGCAACGGATACACCATGACATGAATTCAGACCAAACTGGAATTGTCACCAAAGCAAAGAAGGCAGAGGACGATGGAATAGAAGTGATAAAAATAATTAAAGACACACGGAAGGCGGAGGGCTCAAAGGCAGCCGTTAAAACTGGTGGGAAGGGTGATAGTGTGAGCGTTTCAAAGAATGAATTGAGGAAAATGAAGGCGGAAATTTCGAAGGACCACGTGAACCCTGTTAGTGGCAGTATAACTGCTTGCTTAGAACAGCCTGCCTCCATCGTCCCAGTGGCAGCTCCGTGCCAACAGGAAAAGGAAGAGGAGAGATTGATGAAAGAGGAGGAAGAGACAGCTGCAGCTGCAGATTTCCTTACCCAAATCAACGAATCCCTGAAGAACTTCCCAAATTCAACACCTGCAGGCAATCGTGATGTTTATCATCACAAAGAAAGGTTGATACCGTGTGAACAGGGAGTGTCATTGTATATTAGTCCCAAGACAGACTCTCTTTCACCACCCTCTGCCCCCTCTCCCTCAACTCACCATAGAGGAAACTCTTCACATGGTGCGGAAGAGAAAGATAGATTGAACAGTTCAAAAGGAACTGATCTGAAGAAGGATATGGAACAGACTACTGCACAGGATGATGAAGAGTCTGTGCAGATGGAGGTTGATCGTGTAATGAAGGAATTGATAGAACTGCAAGGACATTTTAGTGCCGAGAAAAACCGTGATACCGCAGATTCCGAATATTCCTCCGTGAAAACAAAGATCCCCTCCATCACGACGAATTGTAACTCATCAGCGGCAGTGAGCGCGCAAGGCCAGACGCAGCAGTCAAAAAGCAGCAAACAGTATGCAGAGAGTACTGTATCAGGCCTGGGAAGACACCCTTCAACTGGAACCACAGACCTTTCCAAGCTGAGCTATGGTTTTCAGGATGAGTTCCAAAAACATCTGTTCCAGGAAACAGTGAACAGGCAGGATTTTGAGGATCCGAACACTTACATGATGGAAAGGAATGACGTTTCCTTGACATACCCTCAGGTCAATCCAATGACTGTTCATAGTTCCATTTCCAGCAGGCATAATCAGAATTCTTCCTTGGAAGGTGAGTAACTTGCCACAAACACTGTTCATTTTGTCGTCTTCCACAATTGAATGTGTGTGTGCTGTATGAGTTTATTGTATTGACCCATAGCAGAATCTTATTATAAGAGACTGTGGGTTTTGTGTAGGAATGTTGCATCCTTCTGGTACCAATTCATTAACCCTTCGATGTGAAGCCTCTGGTATAATGCCGTGTCATCTGTGTTATTTGTTGCAGAGCGTCGAGTATACTTGCATTGCACAGTGTTGCCCCTATTTGTTTTCAAAATGAAGGGGTTTTAGGATATTGTCATGATATTTGTAATGCGTTTTGTAGGTATTGGAATATAATGTATATATAGGTAACAGCTTTTGTTGTCATTTTTTACTTTTTTAATTTGTGTAGAGTTGGTTGCAACCTGCGCTTCACCAAGAGGTATACTACGGGATATTTACAGAGGTTGAGCACAGATTAAAACCAATGTACCGTATTGCCTTTGAGCTTCTAGTCAATAATTTAGTCAGTACGTTGTTTTGGAATTGTTACGGAGTTTGATTGCCTTTCGATTGCTCTCGAAGCTTGTGGAAGATGTTTCTGTGAAAGCCTGTGACTCCGACGGTATTTATGTGATACTTTGGAACCAGAGGTGAGGGAAGGGTTTGAAGTACTTGTTGGATGTTCACTTGAGAATAGATTGTGGGCCGTTTGTACAGCCTCTTCAGGACAGTTGCAGGTTGGCGAGGACATCTTGTTCGTTTTGTGGAGGTATGAACGGAAACTGCCGTGATTTGTTAGGAATTTTGTGAGAATGAAGTTGGGCCAGAGGGGAAGGGAGAGTCTGTGTAAGAAGGTGGGTATGAATAGTTTAGTGTGGGGTGCATTTGCGGAGTTTATGTATGTTTCGTTCCAAATTTTTATGCAATACTCTTCCATTTTTACTTGAATAACTACAAAACATTGCGTTTTACTAGTACTCTTTTTGAGCTGTATAAGGTTATACTCTAGATAGCCAACTGATGTGCCGTGATTTCTTGGAGAAAATGTGGTACTGATTTAGATATCACTGTCCATGGATTTAAAGTTGTTGATATAAAAATCGATCTCCACGGTCAGTCCCGATTTCATATTTGCCACAGCATATGAGAATTCTGTAGAGTACTTGCATACAACGGGGAGCGGGCATGGTGGTTAAGGTGCTGTGCTACAAATCGGAAGGTTGCTGGTTCGATCCCAGCTGGTGTCATTGGAATTTTTCATTGACATAATTGTTCGATTGCACTATGGCCCTGGGGTCGACTCAGCCTCTAACAGAAATGAGTACCAGGAGCATTTCCTGGGGGTAAAGGTGGCCGGTGCATAAGGCTGACTACCTTACGATGATCCTGTGCTGTTGTCATGTAATCTGGGAACCTTAACTTCCTGGAACCCACTGGGCCACTCCAGGCCTCTAATGGGACTGATTTACCTTTTACCTTTACTTGTATGCAACCCATGATTTATACTGCCTTCTTATGGTTTATCTGAAAGTGTTTGTTGACTCTACCACAGTGAGTAGATGACATGTTCAATCTTCATCTCTGTTGTAGATTAAATAAATCTTATCATGTTTTGGTCACGCTCGTTGCTTCCTGGGATCAGTGAATTGGCATCATTGTGGAAGAGTTTATGTTTACTGGCAGATTTCACTGTTTTGTGCTGGAATTAACTTATAACGGTGTTTACTCCAACACTATTTTATGAAGTCCTGTGTAATGTGTTTTGATACTATAATATTCTGACCCCACCCACGATTCAGAAATTCCTTTGTATGATGCCAGCCGGGTCCCAATGTAGCTGGATTAGGGTGGTGTGCGTCCACAGATTGGACTGGTAATAATATGTTAGCATAATAATTGATTGCCACATTGTGAGAGTGGAATCGGCTGCTGGATTGTTTGTAGACATACTTGCTACCCCTGAAGTACTGATAAATGTACGTGATACCTAGTTACTTCATATATTAATGAGGCATTGTAGTTGGAGTGTCGAATGAAGAGAAAAACCTGTAACTTAAGTACCTCATACAACAGCCAATTATTCCATAAAGTAACAAACCAGCCCCTGGAAAAGTTAACCCCTTAAACGCCGAGTTAAATCCCATCTGCCATTTGCTGGTATTATTAGGAGCTCACCATATTCTCCACATTAGCAGGATAAGGGTTAACTAGTTGTTTTATAGAATTGTGATTCAGATAACTTTAGGGTATAATACGTGGGTCCATGTGACACTTTAACTAGTTATTCCATAAAATGATATCCCATCTCAGTTAAAACAATAATTTGACACCAGTTACAGCATAAAATGAGTAACAATTCCACAATTCACTGGCCCTAACCACTGTTAAAGCTTGGATAAGGAACTGATCCTTGCTGGAAGTAATTACGGTATACAGTAACAACATGATCCCTTTTATAACCTAACGTAAACTAACCTAACCCAGCTTGGGTAGTGTGGGTTGGGTTAGGTTAGTTTAATTTATATTAGGTTAGGTAAGCTAAGGTTAGGTTACATTAAGGTTATGTCATAAATTTGGTCAGGTTGCTGCTGTATGAAAGAAGTACTTAAAGTAAGGAATGGCTTCTCATTATGTACTTTAACTTTGGTTAGGACATTATTGCATGGAGTAACTAGTTAAACTGTGGAATTGTTTCTTATTTCATTCTGTAACCGGTCAGGTTATTATGTACTTCCACTGAGATTGAGATGTTAGACAATGAAGTGACTGGTTATGAAGTGTTGAATGATTTCTCATCCCATGCTGTAAGTGGCGTCAGATAATTATTGTGCGAAATATATACAGTTAAATGTGTCCAGTGGTTTATGATTTTATGCTTAAGTGGCAGTTGGGTTGTTATTTTGTGAGCCGAGTATTTAAAGTTTAGAATGGATGGTTGTTCTAAGTTTTAATGTTTTCTGGCTTGCTTTTGTGTGAAATAGCTAGCTGAAGTGTTCAAGGGTCCCTCATTATGTGCTTTAATTGTGGTGCTTTTGTTGTTGTGTGGAATAACTCATGAAAGTGTCAGATGGCTCAACATTATACAATTTACCAGCACGTTTTCATTACTGTAGGAGGTAACGAGGGGTTGATGTAACAGATTTTGGTGGTGGCATATATGCAGGATGTCCTATTCTTGAAATCAGTATTGCAGGATGTAATGCCAGAGGTAATTCTGAGACAGAAATGTCACATACACGTGCATCTGATTCACAGCTTTTGCTGAGTTAGTGTCAGTTGCAGTGCAAGGGATGTGCACGTGTTTGGACGTATTCATGTAATAACAATTCCAGGGTCGTTAGAGATAGTGTGCGGTGTGGTTAGTTCATCCTGTGATAAGTTACGTAAAGAAATGACTAAACATGCCATTGGCCCACGAAGAATGTGTCAGTATGCGTTTTATGTGTCGATATTGCCACCGCTGCTTTAGCCGCTTAAGAGTATCGGCAGCAGTAGCCCCAGTGACTAGTCACTGATCGACGGGTTCCTTTGTGTTTGCCGGCGCCTTAGAGAAAAGAGCCTGTTTCCATACAGAACGTATACTAACATTAAATGTGGAGGAAGAGGAAAACATTATTGACATGGTACAACAATGTCCATTCACTGATACATGAATTTTTACTTGTCATGTTCCATGCATAAGATTCTGGGGAATGTTAAACGCCGAAGTTTCGTATCTCCGTCATATCCAGTATGTCCAGCATTGTGAACTTGCTGACATGGGTAAATGGTAAAGCAGTCCCATTACAGGCCCGGACAGGCCCTGAGGGTTCCAGGAGGTTGAGGCTCCCATATTTCAAGACAGTCGGCACATGAAGGTGGTAAGGTTGTCAGCCCTACGCACTGGCCGCCTTTACCCCCCAGGAAATATTCCAGGCACTCATTTCTATTAGAGGCTGAGTCAACTCCAGGGCCATAGTGCGGCCGGAAGGATTATGTCAATGAAAAATTCCAGTGACACCATTGGGAATCGGACCCGTGACCTTCCGGCTTGTAGCGCAGTGCCTCAACCAACTGCGCCATGTACCCCTGCAGATGTGGGTAGATAGCAGGAATTCTATGGCTGGATTATTGCTGACCTGCAAATGACATGCAACACTTTGTTTGGCAGTGAATCCCATATTACCCACAGTGGAGTCTTCAGTGCAGAAAAATTCCGTTAACGGGCATATGATAATCCGCACGGCACGCTCGACAGTAATTGTCAGCATCGCTTTTCTGTAAATGCGCGGTGTGGTGTCACTGATGACCAGTTGGTTTGACTGAACGTCTTTTTGCAACATCTGACAGGTTAGATTCATGCCATTCATCCTAGAGGGTGATCATGTATGAACATGATGTCAGATGTACTACCGGCATGACATCGCCACCTCATCTCAGTTGGGCTATCTGGTGGTATCTGAATCAGCGCGTCTTTAATCTGCGGATCGGTTATGGTGGTGCACAGAAATGGCCACCTCAGTCACAAGATTGGAAACGTGTTAAGATCGCTGTTTGTGGGGTTACGTGAGGGATATGTCGCATGCACGCCGGGTGAACGTGGGAGAAGGTATACTTTGGGGAATGTTGAATGTTGCGGTTTGCGTCAGTACAGCTGCAGTGCTTTGTAGGGTTTTGTGTTTCCTGGTCACACGGGTCAAAAAATGTATCCACGCAGGTGGAGGCAACTTTTAGCAACTTGTGTGACTGTTGCACTACTGAACTGTAACTGTAACTTTTACTACCAGTCTCCACAAATATACAGTGTACTTCTTTATTTTTTTAATTTATTACGTATCTGTAAATATGTGCAGCTCTGTGACCAGGTGTATGTGACATATCTGATCTGGTATGGCCTTTGGAATTAGACCCTGTAGTCTTGATGTTATGAATGAGATGGGCTGGGCATGTGGTGCGTATGGGTGAGGAGAGGGAGGTGTATAGGGTCTTGGTGGGGAAATCAGAGGGAAAGAGACCACTGGGGAGACCTAGGCATAGATGGGTGGGTAATATTAGGATGGATCTCCAGGAGGTGGGATGTGGGTATATGGACTGGATTGGGCTGGCCCAGGATAGAGACAGGTGACGGACGCTTGTGAGTGCGGTAATGAACCTTCGGGTTCTGTGAAATGCGGGGAATTTCTTGACTAGC
>Ga0131853_10015356_pt1 | contig 14003 bp, 9 predicted proteins | sample TergutLab28metaG_FD_92764 | JGI IMG/M metagenome (GOLD analysis project Ga0131853, IMG submission 92764) | Labiotermes labralis P1 segment gut microbial communities from Petit-Saut dam, French Guiana - Lab288 P1 (version 2) (version 2) | ecosystem: Host-associated > Arthropoda: Insects >... | reverse complement strand
GCGGCTCCAGGTCTAGAAAACAGAGATTAACGGCTGTGGGGACCCGTTGCGCTGACCACGTGACACCCCTCTATCCGCAAAAGTTGGCACTAACTTCGCCGACTGGCGGCGGCCGCTCTGTCGCTATAGTTCGCGTGCAGACTAAGGCCACGGAGTTTAGTTTAGTACACAAATTTTGCTATATCGGCAGAACCTATTGCAGTTTCTGATACACTTTTACCTACCATTTTAAATTTTATATCACACAGAATTTTACCTACATGTTTTACAATTTAAAGACAATGTGTGTGTGTGTGTGTGTATGTATATATATATATATATATATATATATACACTAATAATTTTACCCATTTGTATGACAAATACCAGTTGCTGTGTATGCAGTATTAAGACTCCTGATGGTGGACAGTAAATCTGTCAGAAACGTGTAGAGTTCCTTACCAAAATAAAGTTGAGAAGTAGTGCATCTTGTGGGCTTTTATTATACGAATATAAAAGTATTATTTTATGTTTATGTGCAAGCCATAATGGTATTAATGCTTTTATTACGGTTGTGGCTAAATCATTGGTAAAGGTAAAAGGTAAAGGTCCCCCTATAATAGGCTACGAAGGCCCAGAGGTGGAGTAGAGGTACATCTCCACTCTTTCTTTAACCTCGGCGCCAGATGGGGGGGGGGTGGGTGGTCAACGCCACGCTGCGGCCGCTTTACCCCGGGGAAGGAGACCTGGTAGAAGGCTGGGTGGCCCCCCCAGCTCCGGTCTGGACAGATGCGGATAATCTCGCTCCCCCCCCCCCCACCGGGACTCGATCCCCTGACTGTCCAGCCCGTTGCAAGTCGCTACGCCGACTGCGTTATCCCGGACCACATATCATTGGTGTGTGTGTGTGTGTGCGTATATATATATGTATATATAATTAATCTATTGTTTTCTCTTTCCACTTTGTTATGAGTGAGAAAAATACTGCTTGCTTCATCCTGTACGTGGAACGGAACTGCTAGTTTTGTCACGTTACACCTGTCTTACCTGATTAGCAAAGTTGACCAGGTGGATGAGTGTGACGCCACGAAGGCTTTTGAGGAGTGTAAATACAGCTCTACTTATTGTACTGTGTGCTGTTGGTCAGCTGCATGTTCCGGCCAGTGAATTCCCGGGAAAAGGCGTCCTTCATGGTGTAGCAGGTTGTGCGGTTACCAGTGAAGACGAGATGCGTGACGGTCGTGCTGGGAATCGAACCCCCTCTTTCAGTTGATAGCATTATTTGCTATATGCTGAAAACATCTGGCACACAGTTTTCGTCTTACTGTGTGTAACACCTTTGCGCGGTGCAGTCGTCCTGCAACAAGAGATAAATGGCGACGCTTGAGGTTCGCGTAGCGGTGTTGCTGAAGAGTCGAGACTTTTTGGTCGTGACGGTGTCGTTGGGTGAATAGTTGTCGACATTGCGAATGATCGCACTGTCTTCTTCCTCTTCAAGTTCAGGCAGTCAACGAAGATTGCATCACTTTAAATATTTAGTCCTGAAGATGGAGGCATTAGGTTCCTTCGAAACTTAAGGATTACTCATCCAGCGACACACCATCGCGACCCAAAAGATTTGAATATTCAAGAAATAATTTCGCTCTCCCCATAGTAAATAATTATTTTTCATTTTATGGTATATCCTTAACAAAAAATTTAAATATCGTAGGACAAAAACTTGTACCACGGAGGGGCGGATCTCCTGAGACTCCTGCTCCTTTCCCCTACTTGTGCAGGGGGTGAAATGTAAAGACCTGAATCTGCCTCTCCTCGGAATAAATATGTGTTTACCTCTCCTCCTGTAAGAACTTCTACAGTAGCTTCAGTGCCTAATGAACTTTGTAAAGTTTTGAGAAGCTTACAGTTTGAAGTGGAACAGTCATTTCAGGGTTCTCTGTTCATTATACTGAAACAGCCATCAGTAAAACACTTTGTCATACGCTGGGATTTAGTCTACTTCCCTCATTTGATGCGAGAATACAATGGCAGTATGTTTGTCCCTCCCAGTAACATTTGACGTACTTTGGTGACGTTTGGTATGAAGATCTTGCTGCTATAGCTGTAGGAGCGTAGAGAGACTGAGTCATTGTACTGCTCAAAAGGGTCTATTGTGCCAACCCCTGATGACAGATGAGTGTGGAGTATTGCTGGTAGGAGACCAGAATCGCCCCCGTTAACCTCGTCGACCAGTCTCATACAGACTTACCTGGAACTGAACCGTGCCCTGCGCTCTGCAACATTGACTGTGTGTTGCGTGGTCCTCGTGATGCCTTATGGTAAGATGTCGTTTTAATTTTTCTAATATTTTACATCCAGTAATACTGACATAAAGGCCGAGCAAACTTCTGAGGTCTTGACATTAACGGCATCTATTGTGCAGCCCTGAACATTTTATATGGCAGAATAATAAATGTAAAAAAAAAAAAATGCGGGTTTGTTTAAAAAGTGAAATGGGAATGTGGCAGATGCGCGAAATTCTTATGTTTGGTAGAACAAACTAATGCGGTACTGCAGGCATGTGATGTGTAACCAAATAATTAAAGTATCAACCAGTATTGTGCGTAGTTTCTGTGTCTTAACAACTTCAACCCCAGAAAGAATGCTGGACCGTGGTTTTGTGGCATATCTGGCAAATTCGACGTATTGGAAACCCGTACGAATTTAAATTACGGTCATGAAACGATGGCTGATTTCTTTAATTATTTAATTTGTTAAATAGTTCTTCCTACTGTTGCCACACAGAATTGAGCACCCCTATGATACTCGTAGATTTGAAGATGGATTTCGAACATTAGTGTTAGCGAGTTGGGTGGAAAAGGCTCAAGACTAATGATTAATGATGGATTTCACACGATGATGATTTATGTCCATCAATTTCGAGGGCGTGTATAAATAAAGGTAAGCCTGTTTGTGTTATTGCGGCCATGAAATGTCAAATAGTACGAATCTGCTTCACGTCGTTCTGGATGTGTTCCAGTTTGTTTTTGTATCCTGTTCCATTTTTTTTTATTGTTATTCTTGGTATGGCCAACTTACCGATTATTTTTATACATCATTGTATCTTGCGTACTGACAAACAAAGATTCTTTAGAAGAGTGACAGAGAAGAACTAGATGGGTCCAGCACGAGTCCCTCAACTGCACGAGCGCATTACTTTGTTCTTTAAGTGACAACACGTGCTTGTCACGTTGGCTTAGGCTAAGCCTGCCTGTTTCCTAAAACTGGCAGCTAATGTTGACAGGTATTTGTACTTAGTCCTTGATTGCTTCTTGAATGTTTTCAACAACTTTTTTTTCGGCTGATTATATAGCTCAGATAATGGCGAGTTATGAATGGGAGCTTTTGTGGTTCTAAGGGAGCCGTGCAAGATTTGAAGTTACCACAGCAGTACTGCTGAAGATTCAGGTCCTCTGTGTTTTGACGCTGTGTCGGGTAGTTCCCGACACTTTCCAGGATTGTAGAGTGCCTTCATCTTCAGGCCTGCGCAGACCCAGAAGAGTCTTTTTTGCAATGTTTGACCCTGAAGAAGAAGAAGGCACTACGAATTTTTGAAACGTTGGGAAATACCCAGTGACACGACATTACATCCTGGAACACTTGCATCTATAGACGGCAACCGTAATGATGTATTGTCCAGGTATTATAGCCAGCATTTTCTGAAAGGTACTGAGCGGAACCGTCTAATACAGTTATGCGCCGCATTATGACGTTTCGGTGAACGACGGACCGCATCTACGACGGTGGTTCCATAAGATTATAATATAATATTATAATACTTATCATTGTGTTACAGTTGCGTACATTATTCAGTACAGTTAACATGCTGTACAGGTTTGTAGCCTAGGAGCAATAGGCCATGGCACATAGCCTAGATGTGTAGTAGGCTATACTATCTAGGTTTGTGTAAGTACACATTCGCACATAACGAAATCGCCTAACGACACATTTCTCAGGACGTATCTGTACATCATGGTATACAGTCTTGGAGCGAAAGTTCGAATTTGCGACCTCCTGAATGTGGAGTAGGAATTCTGACCATTTAGTTGATGTGTTCGTATTCTCCTTTAAGCTGTATGATGTATACGTGATCGTTATGCAGGCTCCAGTTGCTTCTGGTGTGCAGCAACAAGTAGCTAAGGGTCACGTTGTATGTTGTGATCATTTTGCTCCTGTAGAGCAGGGAACTCTAACGGCCCATACGGTCAATATGCTGCCCGTAAGAAATCTGAGTTCGGTGGTCTTTTCTCCCTCGTTCACTAAGGGCAAAGAAGTGCCAATAAAAGTTTAATGGTGACATTTGCTAAGATTGGATCACATCGAGCTCAGCGTTAATGGTGTTCCAAGAACGGTGTATACACTGTGCTGTGGCTTTGTGGCATGTGGATAGGCCTCTACTTGTACTTAAACTGTCTTGTAGACCTGCACACTTATTCAAAGGTTTAAAACACTGGTGAGTAGTAATGATTTTAAGGACTGCATATATTAGTAATAACAGACGCTCGTTGCACGTTACTACCTGATCTGGGGAGCAGCTAACGGAGTGTTAAGGAGATTCTGAAGTCTCCTTCCGGTCATTTGTTGGAAGCTTAACATCCGAAAACACATACGTAATTACGTATACACGCACATGCTTACATAATGTACCCATACGTTTATATATGCGTACACATAATGTGTTCATGCGTACATGCATTAACACATACGTATCGACCCCAGTGGCCGCGCGGTCTAAGGCATGGGTCTGCGGCCGCTCGCTTGTTGGGATTGCAGGTTCGAATCTGGAATGTTTTTCTTGTGAGTGTTGTTTGTCTTCCAGTAGAGGTCGCTTCGACGGGCTGATCACTTGTCCATATGAGTCCAGCCGAGTGGTGTGTGTGTGTGTGTGTGTGTGAGTGATCGTAAAGCCTCGATAACGATGAGTCTTATACCCACTAGGGTCTGTTGCGCCGTGGGAAAAAATTCGCACGCACGCACGTACACACAGTTCGTATATTGTGATGTCAGTACCAAGCTTAGTTTGGAGACCTGCTATTATTGTTATTGTTATTTTCCAGGGTTTCTAAATCTTGTCCATTTCCGAGGATATTATTGGTCTTCGATTTTCCACCCGTAACCTCCGAGGTCTTTCCTTTGTTTCACGTCAGTCCGTCCTGCTAAAATTGTCCGTCTGCCAGGTGTGCCTCTGCGGAGGATTTAGTTTGCAGCAATTTTGGCATTTTCTGAAGGCAAATTATGTACGGTCAGATTTTATATTATTTTTAGTTCTGTACCACAAAGTGTCCTTATTATTTGCTTAAATATTCTTTTGTTTGCTTTATTTGTCCTGTTTTTCCCCCCTTTTTGTGTTTGTTGTGAACGTTCCGTTACTGGCCGCTTGGTTGTTGACTCAGAATGTTAATACGCATGAAATTAATTGAACTGAATTTAATTATTCTTATTATAAAACCAACTAAATGCACTAATTTCTCGAATTTATTTTTGGAATAAAACTCTACATGTTTCGGACAGTTCCTCTGTCCATCATCAGGAGTTTTTCACTGTACACACGGCAATGGTATATGTCATACAGGTTTGCTGACAGCTTGTGAGCAGGATCAGGACGGAACTGCAGTTTATTCCAGAAATAAATTTGAGATATTAGTGCATCTAGTTGGTTTCATTATAAGAATATATCACGATACACGGTCACCTGAACGTCAAAATGAATAATTACCCTATATAAAGATTCGCGTTTCCATGTAATCGTATCATCTTCAGGCGTGCGTGCAAAATTATTTTGCCGTGCGTTAAAAACTCTGCACATGATAAAATATGCTGATAAAAAACTAAACTGCCGAAAATTTATATTCTAAAAACAAGGCATAAAAGAGGAGGCGATCTATAGTTCAGTGCCTTGTGGTGTTTCGGGTAGCTTGTTAAGCCAAGTCTACCGGGATGTGACACTGTGTCTTAGAATGGCGATGGTTCCCGACGTTTCGAATGAATGTGATGACTTCATCTTCATTGGTAAGCAATCCAAAAAGAAAGTCTTAACCTGACAATTCCTTGACTCAGGCGTTTTAGTCGCAGGCCACTCACCACGAAGACCTGGGTTCAATCTAGGGTATATCTTTGTGAGATTTGTGGTGGAAAAAGCGGTACTCGGACAGATTTCTCTGCGAGTATTTCAAATTTCCCATTAGTGTCATTCCACTTATGCTGTTACTCATTCTAATACTGATCTATCAGAAGGACAGGTGGGCGAAGCTAAGGAACCGTTAAACAAGCAATTTTCTTTTGGACTTCGAGGCACAATGGACAGAAAACTGCTTTGCCATTGTTACGTTGCAGTCTTTAAAGGGTACAGTACGTGCAAGATTGTATCCCTTTTGTAGTGACGTCACTAGTGAACTACTGAGTTTTCTTCCCTTCTTATTCTGTCCCTCCATTATTGATTCTGTAAAACACGAAATAATTAGTGGCGATTTTTTTTCTGGCGCTGCAGCCCCCCAGTGGGCCAGGCCCTCCTCATTCACGAGGTTTCTAGATCACACGCAATGACGCACCACAGTCGGTAGGACTCCTCTGGACGAGGGATCAGCCCGACGCAGGAACTTCTACCTGACAACACACACAACTCTCGTAAGAGACTGCAATCCATGCCCCCGGTGGGATTCGAACCCACGATTTCAGCAGGCGAGCGGCCGCAGACCCACGCCTTAGAGCGCGCGGACAATGGGACCGACAGCGAATATAGTTAAGCGTTTTAATTCGTTGATAAGTACATTGTTGCCGAAAGTTCATGAAGTATTAATTTTGTGTCATCAGTGGGAATCCTGGTTGATACAGAGCCTGCCTGCTTACATCTTCCCAGGTTGACTACATTGTTAGTGTATCCGCCCACAGATCATTTCGTTGGTAGATATGGACATTGCAAGTGGGAGGGGTTGGAGGGGGCAGTAAGACAAAGTTGGCAACACTGTAAATTACTGGTCTTTGATGATGAGCATGGTAGTTGCTTGTATGCAGTTCGTAAGGTATGTGTTCCGTAAAGTTGTTGGCAGGTTCCATTTACAAACCCTGAAATAGCAACAAACAGTTAAAAGTAGCAGTTCCGGTCTGCGGCCTCCGGTGTGCGGTGCAACGCAATGCAGTGGTATAAGCTCGAGTTCCACAGATAATCTACTCCATGGAGTGAAAAGAGAATGAAATGGGTGGAATTTTGGTGGAGAAACTGAAGAAAAGAGGCCGCTCGGAAGACCTAGGCCTAGACGGGAGGCTGCTATTAAAATTAATCTCAAAGAAGTAGGAAGGGGGGGGGGGCGTTGACTAGATTCGTATGGCTCAAGACAGGGACAAATGGCGGATTCAGCGCGGTAGTGCACTTTCGGGTCTAGTAAAACCTGGGGAATTACTGACTAGCTAGGAACTGTTAGCTTCTTAAGAAGGATTCTCACACATTGAATTGGTCTGCGCGGGGTTGTACTGACCGGGATCTCACTGGCCGTGGTCTAAGTCGCTGCGTATTCATACCTACAACATGCCGTGTACAAACTTCTGTAATCCTATTTATATGTCACCATGCGTAGTCGGATACTTTTACCCCTCAATTTCGTTAAATATTCCCCATTTCGATGTATGTTTCAACTGAAATATTTAGACTTGTTACATAGTAATTTTAGACATGTCATATTTTTGTAAGATGAGGCATTTATTTTCAACACTGTTGACATTTTCTTTTAGCTGCTGCTTTTAATGTAGGGGTGTTGTGGGCCCCGTGGGTGTAAACAAATTACAGTTATATTTTTTGGACACATTACAGGTCTTTGCAGATTTAATAACCACATTCCTCCATATTCGATTAAAAATTTATAATTTGGAAGATTTGGGAGAAAGGATTGATAAACATGACCGTCCGTTTAGGCGTTCATTTGCGCGTCCATGGAGAGAGCGAATACAATACGTTATCGGGCTCACATCTTCTTGCGCAGTGCCTTGAAGCTGGTAAAGATTTACGAGCTAGTGCTCTGTTGCTAATTAACACTCAGCCGGAAACTCCGACGCACGTCTTCTGATGATACTAATGATATTCGTACGTGGTTTTTTTTGTTGCCATAGATAAACCTACTTGCTCATTACACGGATTTGATAATGTCATTCATAATGTAGACAATTTTGCATTAATAAAATTCGCTGTGAAAATATATCCATGGTTTTCATGAAGCACTGGGAGCACGCAGTGTCGCAGTTGGGTGAAGCACTATGTTACAAGGCGGAAGGTTGCTGGTTCGATTCTAGTTGCTGTCGTAGGACATGATCCTTCCGGCTGCGCTGTGGCCCTGGGCTCGACTCAGCCTCTTAACAGAGTACCGGTTATATTTTCTGGGGGTAAAGGTGGCCGGTACGTAGGGCTGACGACGTTACCACTTTCAGTTGCCTATTTTCTTGTTATCTGGTAGCTTCAGCCTCCTGGAGCCCTAAGTGCCTGTCCAGGCCTGTACGGGAATTGCTCTATCATGAAGCACCTCGCCATGAAAGCATGTGGAGTAATGGAGGTACAGTTTTTACTTCGGGACGAGTTTGGGGGGTATGGTTAGCTTAACGCTGGGCTGTTTTACGCATGGGTGTAGAGCAGTGTTTCTCAACCTTTGTGAGACCGCGGCCCGGTATATTCTATTGTCATAAGACGAGGGCCCGGTCCCAACAAATTTACTCGTAAAAAATACCTTTCCATTTTTTTAAGTTCATACATTAAACTGACATAAGTATTAATAATTAACTATGGCATAATCATAAAGAGTATTAGCACACTTACGTATACGGTGTGGCATGTTGACAAATATAAAATTACATTTAAATTAGTTATCAATCACTGGACTAATGAAATTTTGTAGCATATTGTAGTTTCCTCAGGCCAGCATCTGGGTCTGAGTTTTTCGACACATTCAAGAATATTTTTCTCCTCAGAATATTTTCACTATAAAACATTTATTCATGAAAATTGCTTAGAAAACTAAAATGACAGATTCCAAGAAAACCTCTCTCGGCCCGGTATAATTGATGCCAGGGCCCGGGACCGGGCCGTGGCCCGGCGGTTAAGAAACACTAGCGTAGAGCCTTCGGTCAGCAGGCTGGGTGGAACCCGACCCGCTGTTCTGAGTACTTAACCAGCCGACACGGCGCAACATTCATAAAGGTTTGAACGTTCTGCAGCACCGCTGTGAGAAGCTCAAATCTAAACGACTTTTAGGCGTGAAAATTAAAATTAAAAAAAACTGAAGACGGACGGTTTTTGTTTCAGTTATTAAGGTCCTGCCACATGTGACGCGCATGGCTTCCTCTCTAAATTCCACAGATATTGGTTTGTCTCGGTCTTGCAGTAGGTTGTTTGGCGTTGGGGAGATTATTCTCACGAATGGAAGACAGAGCTGCAGTGAGTAAAGGGATCGAACAGAAAGACCACAGTCAGGGAAATCCCCTTCATTCCTCTCCCAACATATCTCACAGTGATTACCGTCAATATTATAGCAACATCCCCAAGACTACCCCTTCGCTGGGGGATGCATTCGTTTAACCTTTCATATATTCAAGAAAGGGTAGCTCCCCCACTTATATCTTCTGTATTAACCGACAGCAAACTGTAGCAAGCATTCTGTATAACGTTACCTACAACCGGGCAGATGTCGAGATTCCTGCTCTTGGAGAAAAGTCTGCATTTTTTTCTATGCATAACATCGAAGTCAGTCTTTATCGTTGCACCGTGCATTTTGTAGTTTATTTAAGTAACACACCAACAAATGCACATATATAGTCTTTAATAATCTAAAATTTACATTAAAACACCTAAAACGCTCCTACATGTTTCGATCATACGATCATCCTCAGGGAGCATTCTTTGTTGCTTGCTAAAGTTACAGTTTAAAACACTCAGTGATTTTACTTCGTTACTTCGCGTGTTTTAACTGTAACTTTAGCAAGGAACAAAGTATGGTCCCTGAGGATGATCATGTGGTCGATACTTGTAGGAGCGTTTTAAGTATTTTAATGTAAATTTTAGATTATTAAAGACTATATATGTGCATTTGTTGGTGTGTTACTTAAATAATGAAATCAGTCTTTCTCTCTTTCCTTCTGTCTTTCGGTATACCCTGGTTGAACTGAGGGAAAGCAGCAGAAACCTCGAGCAAATGCCAGCCATTACAGCATAACGTTTCATGGCGAAGTTCGCCTGTTCGTGTGTGTGTGTGTGTGTGTGTGTGTTTTGCTACTTGTCACCTGTTTGTATAAAATTTGTGAAGTAATGAATGAAATGTGTAGCAACATGTTTCGGCTTTGCAAGGTCGAAACGTGTTGCTGTGTTAAAGAATATAGAAGTGTTATTGTGTCGATGGTGGTTTTTATCATTTCATTCATTTATATTACGACACACAACCGGATGTATAGCTTTAAAATTTGTAAAGTCCGTGAGCTCTGAGGTACTGTTGGCGGTTACTAGACGTTTCGGATGAACCTTATGCCTTCATTATCAGAATACTCTAAGACCAGGTTCATCTGAAACGTCAAGACTACAGCAGACTGTATTCGTCACATTGATAACGGAGGTGTCCGTGTTTTAAAAAACATTGGTACTTGCCTTCCCGATTGATTGCGCGAAGTTACATTCCACTGCCTTGATTATGGAGGCAGCAGGTTCATCTGAAACGTCTGTCTAGCAGACTACACGGCGTCACTTTCCATAAAACAGGTGTATTTTTATGTTTTCTTTTAGATAGTTCTGGTTAATTCTTTGACGTCTGTCACTTGCTTGAGATGCCGATGTGCAGTTAATGAATCAGGGTACGGTGTACGTGAAAGCTCTTGAGGCTGGTTGTGCTCGTTAATTGGACTGCTACGGAAAATTCGCCGAAAAAGTCAGACATTTGTGGAATACAGGGTTTTCTCGAAATAACGCTTTCCCAACAGACATTCCGTGTATTTCGAGGTTCAAGAAATGCCTGTTGCGCTTCTTCCGTCTGTCGAGATAACGTTTAACGTTTCGTATGGATTGTCTGATGTTTCAGACATACGTGGTGGCGCAAAGGCACTCGACACGTGGCACAGAAAGCGGTGCCAAGTGATTTTTGCGTTAAGTCCAACACGTCCTTCAAATGTTGAACTTAAGAACGTTTGTTGTTAATAAACTCACTGAAGGTGATACCTTGGTGCCGAAACATGTAGGAACTGACACCTAATATAAAGTGTGTTTTATGATCTGGTTTATTGTGTTTAGTGCATTTTGAAGGTTTAGAAAAAAACGGAATTTACTTCTTTTTTACCTTGAAATGTGCGAGATTAAGAAGCAGTAGTGATATGAACAGACTGTTGTATCGTCTTAGGAATGGGAGCGGCCATCTTGGTGATGCCATTGAAAAGAGTCATCTAGCCAGGACGGGGCTTAGGGTAGGTTTCTCATCCCTTATACGTGAACATCAAGGCCAGTGAGGTATGCAAAATTACAAACAATGCATTTCGAAAGAAATTATGTATTCCAGATTGGTTTATCCGTCGCTGATCTTGCATTTCCTGACTCCCCCCACCCGATCTTAAAGCACCTGTTGGGTGCTGATACAGCGCGATTCTGTACCAGCAGTATGGCACACGTGGTGGGCAGATAGCCGCATAAATATTTGTTGTTCATTCCGTTATTTCACGTCAGTTCACCAACTGCTGGGTTTATGTTGCGTCAGATGGCATAACGAGTGATAATCTCCCTGGAACAAAGACCTCCTAGGTGAATCTCTGCCTTGTTCAGTTAATCAAGAAATTTCCTGTATTTTAGTACCACGTTCAGCGAGGTTTGCCGCTTGAACTATATTCCCAGACAGGTAAATCAGTTCTATGTGCTGTATGTGGTACGTTTCAGTAATATCTTTCGAACTGCTTTTCTTTCAAATAGTCTGTTCCCTAGGGTTAGAGATTAAAACTGCATGTGCAAGTGTCATGCGAGGTATATGGCCCACATATTTCGTTTTCCTTGATTGACCGGCCTGATTAATTCAAACCATTTCAAATGTAAAACGTTTTGGGCCCTTCCAAAACTGACATTCACGGTTAATTTGACATGCAGACACTACCCGACTTTCAACGCAATTTCAGACTTACGCAATTAAAAAAGAATATGAAGGTTGAAATAGTATAATTTATGAAATACTCGCCGAATTTTTACATGTGGGATTGAAAGCGCGACGAGAAGACGGTCGTGGAAAAATTCTCCTCCTCCTCCTCCCTGTCCACATTTTTCTCCTCCTTCGAAGATGGCAGTACAGTCCCATACGGACATTCTCTTCCTAATGGAGTTCTCCCAGTCAAATATTTCCAGTTTTTAATTTTGTATTTATTAATATCTGTTTGTACACAGTTAACACGTTTTTTTGCGTGGAACAATGCTGCTGGCCGATAATACAGGCGCACGGGACGGTCGTGCTGCGGCTAATCAGGCTCCGTTTTGTTGACAGTTTGGATTTCAGGTGGACAGCGATGTATATTCATACACAGTGGACAGTGTTTATACTCAGTGCCGACTGGCGCAAAATTCGACTTGCGCCGGACCTTCCGGAACGTAACTGTTGGCGTAAATCTGGTCGTGACTGTACTATATTAGGAGGAATTTCTGGTCGTAGACTTTCACGGCAGCTTAGTGAGGATGGCGCTATATCGGGGGTTGACTGCACGCATATATATGTGTGTAGGTATGTATGGATGTGTATGTATGTGGTGTGTGTGTGTGTGTGTGTCTGTGTGTACACACAGTCGACGCTGACAGCCGTGAGGCAAGTCGAACGCCGAATGACTAAGTTCTTGTGCTGCCAGACCAGACGAATGTTAACCCCCCTACACATACAGTACAACCAGTGTCATTGCCTGCACGGGTCGATCTCGTGTTATTACATTACAGCACGACTTCCCTGAGCAAATCCCTGATAGTTCTTGAAGCGTTTCAGGTATGTTATTTTCCTTGCACTTAAAACGGTGGTCATTGGCCAGCGAGTAAACCTGATCATCTTAAGGTCGTATCCCCACTTGGTTTATTTGCATCGTCATCATCTGGAGGAGGTTCACTTAGTTGGAAGCTGTACGTAGAGTCGGATCGCTTCAGTAACCTGTTAGCCAGCAGTATAGGAGTGGGAGATGAACTGCTAGGAGGAGAAGTGAGGAATTCATGAAGGGCTTTATGAAAACAAATGGTTAAGAGACCAGATAGATCAACTAGCAGTACTGGTCTTAAATGTTTAGTAAAGCGTAACAACCGGCCACGGTAATTCTTGGCCCACTACCGGAATGGAAAGAAATAAAAGAAAATACAACACATCTCTTCACATAACTTTTTTTCTTTCACTTGCTCAGTTCCCCATCATAACTGCTTGTTTTATGATATCCTGTTACACTAATTGAAGATTGAATTCGGCCTGAATTGTATTTGAAGATTCAGATCGTACCACCCGGTAAACACACTCCATCTGTTATAAATACCGACCAGTAATGATGTGCAGGGAAATTATCTCTGTTTGCTCAGAGATCCGTACAAAACACATAAATGCACTCTGTGGGCAGGACGTAGAATATTTAAATTCTAAACCTGATGGTGCATAATGCAACCTCTGGGCTTTTTAAAGGGTTAATTCTTTGTTACGAAATTCTAGTCTAAATTCACCTTCATTCGTGCGAGCTCGTTAGTTGCATTTCTTCAGCCGCAGGTTAAGCTGACAGTGTCCGTTGTGTTGTCAGTTCTGGGCCTGTCTGTGCGCTGTGCGTGTATAAACATCGTTCAAGATATGTGATGAGGGCCCGAAGTTGACGATATGTGGCATATGTTTGAAATAATGTTGGGCAGTTTTACATATATATATATATAGACCGCCTCTGTGGTCTAGTGGTCAGAGTTTCTGGCTACATATACAGAGGTCCCGGGTTCGATCCCCGGCGCTACCAGATTTTCTGAGTAGTAGTGGGTCTGGAACGGGGTC
>Ga0131853_10015355_pt1 | contig 14004 bp, 12 predicted proteins | sample TergutLab28metaG_FD_92764 | JGI IMG/M metagenome (GOLD analysis project Ga0131853, IMG submission 92764) | Labiotermes labralis P1 segment gut microbial communities from Petit-Saut dam, French Guiana - Lab288 P1 (version 2) (version 2) | ecosystem: Host-associated > Arthropoda: Insects >... | reverse complement strand
TAACCGTCCAAAATCGGACACATGTTTATATGAACTTTTTTGATCACAAAGACCTAGGAAATCACCTCCTGCAGTTATGCCCTAAAGTCGTGAAACACCCTGTATATATATATATATATATGTACACAGTTCACTGTATCTATACTCAATTTGACTTCAACAAAGCTGGACTTGTAAAAGACATTCCAGAATGTAACTACTGCATAACTCAGGGAGTGTCTTTACTTGTATGTACTGATGAAGCATTCTTCAATCTGCCTTGTGGCTATGCTTTGCAGTATTTAGTTATTCCTCCTTTATCCAGTCTCTTATACAAATATCACTGAAACAGTACTTTTTACCGCAGTCCACTTATCAGCTTACTCTGTCCCTTGAAATTGTTGTGCTTCACTAACCACAAAAGAGCATAAGGCATATCAGTGTTCATGCTTAGAACAAGTGCACAAACTGATTTGTATACTGAGGCTGCATGTAATGGGAACAGGAACTTCTGAAACAAGATGGCACTTGGAATAGGTTGCCAAACTTGCAGACCTCAAGAATTTGCTGAATTTCTTAAGTAACAAATGTGTGCGTGTATGTAGGATACTGAAAAAAGTAGAGTGCATTAAGAGGTGACTGAGGAAAAAATTCTGGCATCGTTAAAACTGAAGGTAAATTCCACCACGTAAATTCCTGATCTTTATTCATGTAAATGTAGTATCTGGTAGTTTTATTCTTGTAGAGGCCACTTCAATTTCATGTCCATTAAGCAGGAGGCAGTTAAACGAGCAGAGTGGCGCATACATCACAAAACAGAAATTCAGGCATGTTCGCAAAATTGCAAAAAGTAACTCTTAGCTTCATTATGTCTGTCTATTCACATGGAACAACACAGGTCCCACTGGATGGATTTCATGAAATTTGATATTTGAGTATTTTTCAAAAACCTGTTGAGAAAATTCAAGTTTCAGTGAAGCTTGACAAGAATAATGTGTGCTTTACATTAAGATGTATGTACACTTATGACAATATCTTGCTGAACTCTGCTTAGAGTGAGAAATGTTTCAGACAAAAGTTGTAGAGAAAATCAAAATATGCATTTTATCTCCAATTACTTTTGCCCAAAAATCATGCCTTTTTTTAGATAATGTGGAAAAATATGGTACAGTCAGACAGGCCACACACAACAATATAATATCGCATGTGCGTGTTGTACGGTGGATAACTAACACTATAAACACACACTCATAATAAATAATACTCATTGCTTTTCCATGGCAACAATGGTTATGCGAATGCACCTCAACGTGATGTTTAAATGTATACTGCCTGTCTTGTTACTTCCCATGAACCAAGAGTAACGGAATGGGGGAAATCCTTGTACACAAATATTAAGGCCCCTTACAATTGTGGAAGAATTCTTCCTAGTACTTCTTGCAGATTCCCAAAGTAATGCAACAGAGTAATAAAACTGGGAATACATTAAGCTCATACAAACTGATCATACATGTCTTGCTGTCTCATATAAACATGACTAAGACTATCATATATTGTACAAGATCTGCCAATAACAAAGGAGCTATATGCTATACACAATAAAGTCTAACTTATTAAGATGATTCAAATTTGACTCAACCATGTTAAAATACCCTGAAATAACACTCTGAAAATGGGAAACCCAGAGCTGTATCCATTTAAGAATAGCATTAAAATGAAACAGAAAGCTTTGTGCGTCAATATGACATCTTTACTTCAGTTATAGTCTCGCATAATATTACTGGACTACATTAGTTAAACACACTCTAACACTGGGAAGTTAAATTAGAGCCACTTTACAGTTTATAATTTACAAAATATAGCACATTATGTTATATCTTATTGGTAGACCCTGCATTTGTTTATACAATACTTACAATTCTGTTACTTTTGCAGCTCCAAAAGTCCTTGGGTGTAAGAAGAAAATCTTACACTTCAGAACCGCAAGTGTGGCTTGTTCTTGATCATGTGTCTGAAAAACAGAAGAACAAGAATATCAAGTGCTTTTCTTCATACTTTTAAAAATACAAGATAACTGTTACTTCTACCACACAAAATGTTCTAATTTTAACAAAACTTTAAAATCTGAACAGGTTGTGTTCCAAAGTATGTCTAAAAACACATGACAAACACTGAGAAAGTCCCTTGAGCAGACTTTGGTCTGGCTCACTGCAACCTGACTTTTCCTCAGGGGCTCCAAATGAATTAAAACCCTTTCACAACCACGCTGAATTCCACTTTAATAGTTATCACTAAGTTCACATAAAGTGGTTAAATACAAATGGGACAAACGAGAAAAGGCAGAATTTATTGATGACAGAAACTAATGTCAGTGAAATTTACTTGAATGGAATTAGACTGTTACTGCTAGTGGATGAAATTAATGATGCTCTAAATATACTGTATTTCAAGGCAATACGGGCTGGAATAAAAATGAGGGGTGCCACAAAAAAAAATAATGGAGGAGGAGCACTGGTTTGACAAAGAATGTACAGAAAGAAAGGGTGAAACAAGAGAGGATTTAATGAAACGCAGGAGAATGATGATGAAAAAAGCAGAATAAAGTACTGGAAGAGAAGAAAGGAATATTACAAGACCATGGAGAATAAAAGTGAAGTATAACAAGCCAAGGAAGCAGAGCACATTAAGAAATTAGTTAAACAGAAGAAACTTCAGAAAATATGGTAAGCAGTAGGGAAAAGTATGAGTGAAAAGGAACCCACTAATTTGAACTGTGAGCATGAATACAGGGGTTTATATGAAACTTAGATAACAGATACTCAATATATAGCAACACAGAGTATTAACCATATGAAGACAAAACAGAGAGTTTACACTGTGAAATGAAGACTAGAAACTCACGTGTTATAATGGGATACCAGAGAATTAAGTACTGTTACACAGCAGTGTGGTGACTAACCATGACTGTCTTGATAATGGATGTACAACAGTTTATAAGATGCAATCATATACACACGTATCAGAACAGTACTTCAAAAACTTCAGGGTGTTGGTTTACAACACAGAAAACTGATTAACATGCAATCAGTTGACTTGGAAGGTAAAGGAACACTAGTAGGAATACTGCAGTTTAAGAACTAGAGAATAAGTCAATAATGTTGCTGACTGAGATAATTTTTTAACACAAAGTTATATATCATACAAAACCCATCAAACAGTCCATTGTGATGGGGTGAAAGCACAAGTAAAACTGCAGTACATGAAGAACAACAGTCATCACATCAATGGAGATGAGGGACAAGCGAGGGCAACAAATAACTTTTATTTCCTGAGATCTTAAATTCTCATTAATGTTTACCAGCTGACATGGCACCATTCACCACAAAACATGAATCTTCACTATCTCTATTTCCTTCTCATTAGTTGGGTGCAGCATCTATATAACAGGCAATTACATAAGTAACTACAGTATTTATCTTTTATTATCATTTCCAAGAACAGCAGAATGCCTGAAAGCTTCACAACTGCAAGGTTTTCAAGATGCTCCAGAGACTAATTCCACAAGTAAGCTTACTGAAGATGATGTGGAGAAGTGGATCAATGCTGGTACAAACACATCTGTTGTTGCAGAGTTCACTGATGAGCAACTAATCCAGAGTATTTTCAACCTAGAGAAGTCAAAAGTGGCAGAAAAGGATGACATAGAAGAGCCTAAAATCTGTACATGGATGCAGGGTTTGGTTATTTCAAAACCTGCTGAATTTGCAAAATCCAGAGCCATGACACTGCAGCAGAAGTGATGAATCTGCACAATACTTTTTACCAGAAAAGAGCTTCATCAATGAAACAGACAGATCTCAAGGACAAGCTCAAAAAGGCCTCCAAAAGTGCCTTTACATCGATTCTTGTGGTATCTCCCAACCTCGTCTCCTACTACATAAAAAACTTTGGTCATTATAGGTATTGACCAATAATCTGGAATATTTGATAATCTGATACCTGCTCAGTCCCAAATTTGGGTTCCAAACTGAAGGAATTCTACTATACTTTTTATTTTTACATGCTTGAAAAATATTTTTTTATTATAAACAATAACACTGTACCTCTATTATGGAATCAGTTTGACATAATTTCTGTTACATCAAACAACTTGATACTCATTCACAATATTCATTTGAATGACTAGTTTACTGCATGTAACATGGATAATTTTAAATATGAAAAGACAGGTGACGTACGTATAATGTAACAGTGAAGCATGTTTGTGCAACCACTGTTAACGTGGCAAAGCAAAAATGATTACATATGAGTGTGTGTTTGTAGGCTTACGTATACAGCAAGCAATGTGCATGCACTACATTGTCATCTGTGGCCTGTCTGGCTGTACAATATTTTTTCACATTAGCTCATAAACGGCATGATTTTCGAAAACAATTTACTGAACATAAAATGTGTGTTTTGATTCTGTCTACAATGTTTGAAAGAATTTTCATTCTAAGAAGAAAAGAGCAAGATATGATCATCAATGTATATCAGACTTCATGTAAAGTACCACCTGTTATTTTGTCAGATTCCAATGAAACTTGAATTTTGTCAGATTCTTAAAAATACTCAAATATCAAATTTCATGAAAATCTGTCCAGTGGGATTTAAGCTGTTCGTGCTGATGGACAGACAGACAGAAAGACATGACGAAGCTATAGTCGCTTTTCACAATTTTGTGAATGTGCCAGAAAACTTGATACTCATTTTTTTACGTGAATGATGGCTCTCTCTATTAAAAGTAATCCACAAAACCACACTCACTACTGAATAACTGACTCACTTATCTAGTTTCTCCCAGAAGATCATTAATGCAGCACGATCCAAATGACGTTTGGTACGAGACAGTTCAATGACGTGTACAGCCCAACGACCTACATTAGTGTCCAACTTCATTTCGTCATACTTGATATGAAATGCACAGACTGAAAGAGAACAGAACACAGTTTATAAAGGTACAATTTGGCTTAACTGGAGCAGTGACCCTGTTAACTAAAAGTTACACAAAAGAATTTCTTTACTGCACAAACCTATCAGCTTCTTGAGAAGGCCTCAGCTCCATGTAATTAGTTAGTACACTGGTAGATGACTACTGTTTTAACTAACAGACTGTCTGTAAAGTGGGTATATCTGAAGCACTGTCACATAAAAATTAAATTACAAAAAGAGTCTAAACATGTGCCTCAATTCTCCATCTGGGACCAGAAATATGTTTCTCTGATGTTGCTTTTCTGTGGATGCTTCAATTACTATTATGAACTCCAACAGTAATCATGCAGACTTAAATTTGCTTCAAGCTTCAATTACAGCACATCAATGTATATCAAAACAAAATACAGTATGTACATTATTACTACCTATGACTTAAAATTAACATATACTAATACATGTCTAACTACACATATTACACAAAACTGTGGTATGTTTTGGCATTTCTGCCTTCATCATCATCATACGATCATAAACCAGTTTAACTTTTCTCACCCTTTGTGACAATACAATAATGGTCTCTGAAAAGCAATGGCAAATGGTCTAGCATGCCATATGGTGGTCTCTGTGCAGCGATTTAAATGTACATATTAAGCAAAAAAAAACTCCAGCTAGCAAAAGATACACTACACATTTAAATCAGTCAACTCAAGATTAAGATGACTGTATTAGTTCACGTAACACTGACTGGATCACAAATCACATTCACTTTTATCATTTTCTGTAGTCCACCACAATCACACTGCCAGCCACATGACATGATACATAATTTTAAAAAAATGGCAAAATATCTGCGATAAATAAATAAGGCATTACACTGAATTGAAAACAGTATGAGACCAGCAGCCAAGAAAAGTGAACAAGGTCCATTCAGCATACAGACACTTTGATACACACACACACATATAACAGTAAAAGTGCATGACTTGCAATCCAATTATTAAATATTAATTACGAGAACTGACATTACATTTTAGCTGGAACCCGATGTTATTAAAAGAGGTGCTTGCAAGTAGTAGTCCTTTACACTTGGGTGCATGAAATAGATGGTGTGATGTTGGCTAAAGTACCAAAATATGTCAACATTTTTTCATAATAATATGTGTGTATGTGTATATATATTGCTTAAATTTCTTGTCAGCTGAAAGATGAAATTCATAGGTCATCTCTCCTCTCATCTTACCCTAATATTTTTCATAAAATATTTGACCTTACTTTTTGAAAATATCTCTACAGGATTGCCATCCCACGGCCAACCCTTGAACTGCCACGCTGGACCCATCACAAAGACTGCAACAACACGATCCCAGTCTGCATTTGTCAGTTTCTGAGGGTTGTCTATCACTCGATATGGAACAGTGAGAGCACCTTCTTTCCGACGCTGAAGTAGGATTTCATTATCTCGTTTTGCACCTTGAAGTTTCTTCTCTTCTGTACTCACAAACCTATATATTACACATAAAAAAAAAAAAAGCAACTTTCATTTTATTGAACTGGTTAAGGAAATATACAAACAAAAATAAAAGTCTGCACACTGAAATGAGAATAAACAGCTGGTTTCAGTTTGAAAGATGAATTTCATGTAAACTTTTTATTAAAGTAGTAGTAGTAGCAGTAGTAGTCATGGTGGTGGTGATGCTGGGATTATAGGTGCATAGGGTGCTAAAGTATTCATGCCTACCAACCAGTTAAGCCATATGTATATGTTGTACGCAAAGGTTTACAAAAACAGTTCCACTTAAATAGTAGAGTTGAACAGAGAGATGGAAGATATATATGACAAGCAAGTATCAGTACCTCATAAAAAGCATACAAGTTGGCTTAAAACATCAGGGTTATCACACAGTATTTCACTGACAAGTGTGGGAAGAGAAACCATTTGTGTTAAATAATTCATCTCAGACAAACTTAAATGTACCCAACTCAAGCGTACATCATATGGAACACAGGAATGTGGGTTTCCAGATAGACGGACAGTGTGTCTAACAGGTACAGCCAACAACCAGTCAAGTTAACACAGTTTCACTTCCCACAGATTGTTCACCCGTGTATTATTTTTGTCCTTTTGACAATTGGCCAGAAAAGACTTATGGTTAATAGGCACATCCAGACAGGCAACATACATATAACATTTTTGCACATTCAAGTCATGTGTACCCCCGTGGCTATCCTAAAGCCTGACATCCTTTCACTTGAAGAAAGCAATTTATGGCAATTTAATATCACTGGCAACAAAAGTGCACTACAATTTTGACACAGTTTAACCACATATGGAGTTTCTTGACAGACATTCATACAAGTCCCCAGTGTCAAATTTCATGGAAATCCATCCAGTGGGAGCCACACTGATATATGCAGACAGATGGATCAGCATGAAAAAGCTAATAGGTTTTTTGGCAAGTAAACATGCCTAAAAGACACAAAAATGTAATCTGGGGAATGGCATCCATGGAAGCTGCATCAGCTGCCTCACTGCCTGTGACACCACCACCATCCCCATCATCATCATCATGAGGTATCCAAGACAAATTTACATCAAAACTGTCTTTAAAAAGTGAATTACAAATCACACACAGCTCCAGTAACTGTAAGGATAAGATCTGGGGATAACACACAGCTCCAGGTGCCTTACAAGAGGCTAGCTCTCCAGTAAAAAAAGTGAACATAGTGCAGTAAAATTTAAAGACCTGCTCATTTAGGATAAATCCACACCCTACCGATCCATTCAAGAGCGGTGTCTGTGAAAATGACTGTGCATATGGGGAAGTGTGAGCACATTTCTGGTAAATATATGGAAATCATAAGAAGATTTACATGCACTGTACAGGTCACACACCACAGTACAGCCTATGTCCCAGAGAGGAATTGTATGGACTTTGGAAGAGACAACATGGTGTAGGCACCCCAAGAGCTCCTTTTATCTAATGCTAACTGAGTTCCTTGCTTGGTGATAGGACACAAACCTTTCCTGCCCTTTTATAATGAAGGAGAGATTGAAATAAAGACACAGACATCATAACCCATACCCAGAACTGCTCTTCATGTATTAAATCATGTTATTAGATACAAAATTTGTCATAAGTGAGTAATTTGAACTTATATGTTAAATTAAATCAAAATGAATTCTGAAAACTTTAATGGAACAATAAAAAATGACCATCCACAGAAGCTGAAGTCAGCAGAATACACAGAATTATATGTAACAAGAAATGCTCTACATAATCCTAATTCTGTAACTGCAAATACATTAATTTACCAGATTTCCTTCTTTGCCTAGTTTCATGTAGGGAAAAAGAAAGAGACAGAGAGACAGACAGACAGTTTGAAACCTTACCTCAGATCCTGCAGAACATCTTTTGCATTGTACATTGTAATGAGAGAAGTTGTTGCAGCTGGTATGATTATTATTGGAGTCCGAGAAATCCGCTTGTTTGGCTGAACTGCAAGTCGTGCCTGGTGATCAGAATTAAAATAACTATCTGCTTCAAGTAAAAACCATAATCTCATAAATACCACTACAATTTACTGATCATTTATTGAAGTCTATCACCCACACTCTCAGATCAAGGCTAAAAATATATGTGCCATTAACTGGGGTTACCAAATTTCCATCACAAGAAAAAAGGGGAAAAAAAAGGCTATATCAATAACAAAGGCTTAAAAATAAGGCCACATAAATAGTAAAAATTTTACTAAATTAAATTAGCACAGTCATGTCAACGAGAGTAAACAAAATAAATAAAAAATTATTTTATTTTGTATACAATATGCACGTAGTGCATAGTCTTCCACTATTGGCATTCCATTATTTATCAGAAATTTGACAAAAGTCTCTATGTCATTCCATTTCAGTGGCTCACTAAGTTTTATTCACGTGAAATATGAAAAATCTCCGACAGGTTTCATCCACTTGTCCAAAACCAACACACATGTGCTGTATGCACACTTTATAACAGCAGAGAATTTGTCATGCTCTTCATCAGGTCCCTGTTTACATTACTCTACTACTAGTTCTTTCAATTTCATGGGTATTAAATTCAGAGACATTCTTCAAGCATGTTTTCACTGTGCTCAATTTACTCAGAATTTCTGGGCTAAAGTTTTTTGAGACACTTCAAACATCAAATGCTGAGCTCACATGTTTATTACTTGACTTGGACAAAGATGATGATGATAATATAATTATGCATTTCTTAAAAAGTCAGAATAATTACTTTGCGTTTTACTACCATCAACACATTAAGGGGGGGAAAAAAAGGCAGACAAAACTCTGAACATTTTTACAAATTTAAAAAACCCACCCAAATGGAAATGTTTTGCTTGAAAAAGAGGTCACATCAAGGGTAAAGAGGGTGTATGGTATCTTTACCATTAACTCACCTGTGACAAGTATATTTCTGGGATCATGGTAATAAAACTAGCATACTTTTCACAAGGAAGAAAATGTGTGTGTATACATACCTCAGCCACAGGTCTTGGTTGTTGGATAATTGGTTGAGATGGAGCCTGAGCTTTCTTTGGTTGTGTTCCTTCTGTCACAGACTTCAGAGTCATTCCATGGTAAGTACCGAGGGTGTCTATTTTGAATCCCTCCGTTTCTATAAAACACAATTATTTGTTACCTGTAATTTCATGTTACTGTATAGAGCAAATACGTGTGATTATGTGATATTATGTCCAAACTATTTCTTAAAAACAAATTAATATACCAGGATTGGTAGATATGGACAGAATTGTACTACAACACCACTTTTAAAACAGGAGCCACTCTAGTACAGGTAACTACTGTTAACTTGGTGAATCTTTGATCCAAAAATCTGGTAGCTGATGAAAGGTTCTTTTCATAAGAAACTCATCAAAATGCAGTATCACAAGGACTTGCAGGGATTACATCATGTGAAATCAAATGTACATACAAATGAACTAGATAATAATGTGTTATGGCTTCTGCACAATCTTTGCTTCAAAATACATCTTTTGTTCTTTGAGAATAAAATCAAATGTATCCAGTGTAACTTCCAACCAAATACCCAATTCACCATCCTCTTCCATCACGGTGTTCATAAGCTCAAAAGCTTCACTAAAGAGAGCAGTCTATATCCTAGGTTCTTGCAATCCCACTCAGAACCCACATAAATCTCCACTCTAGCATCAAGATCCATACATCCTGTGCACACAAAACCTAAATCATGCTTGGCACAGAACGTACCTCAAATACCAATGTCAATCCCACCGCTTCACTACTACTGTCACCACTACATTTAGCCAACATTACCATCTTGTAAACTATCATCATTATTTATTCTCAATTTCAAAATTCCTACTTTGACATTTTTTTTTTAATCTGTAGGCTGTTAGTATGCATAACAGAAAATGACTATTCCTTCTGAAATGCCGCAACTGAAACTCCCTTTACAAATTACTCTTTTCCCCTTACTTCTCTATTTGTTTGAAATATTATGTATCAACTTTGCAATATATATTCATGAAATTAAATGCTTCAAATTAGTTTTTTGTACCAGTATTCAAATTCAAAGCAAAGAGCCATTCCAACCAAAGTGTGATAAAATATCTATTGTATTCTTCAACCAGAGCCACCAAGGCTTCTTAGTCATGTTCAGTGCTGCTTATTCAGCAGTTTACTTGCACAAATGTAACACATGTTAAGTCCAACCTTCTTTCTGTCGAATGAACCTCTCCTGATCATATCTGTTATATACAGCAGGCTGTGGTATAGATCTGATAGGTGTTGCTCGTGGAGTTACAATAGGAGTAGGCTGCGGGGGCCTGTGTCTCCCTTCTTCTCGAGCTTTGATCGACTGTAGGATGGCAAAAATGTTCTTTGCGAATATCTGGAGAAAATAAAAAAGTTCATGTCTTCTGTTAGTTAAATATGAATTAGCAATTTCCCTACTGTCTGTAATGAATAAACATTGCTCATTCAACCAGCGCTTACCTCACAACTCTTTCAGGAGACATGCAAGAAGTTCACAGTGTAACTCACAAAGCCTACTCCCATACTGCATTGTTTTCGAAATCCAGAGATGTCAGTATTACTGCTGCTGTTCTATCTTATTTCTGTACAGATCTTACTACTAAGCAAAGATTCTGTACACAATGACCTTCAGTGAATTACTCTGTAAATTCAGAGAGACAGCAGATGGTATGGTTTTTAAAACTGCTTTGAATTTTTCATGTGCAGTGTGTTAAAAAATTTTATTTATCACATATTTTAAAATGGGAAGGTCAAATAAAAACTAAATTTTTTAAGATATAATCTACTGACCTGTACACAAAGTTTTGATATACGTATCATATATATGTAACCTAATTTACAATTATTTACACTTATTTTGAATACTCCCAAAACAGCTACATTATTTAGTCTTTGGAATAAGCTCTTAAGGTTGTCAAAATTACTCTGCAGTGCCTGACAACAAGGAGTGTATTTCAATTTAAATTTATCATTATTTTATTATCAAGTGTGAAACATCTGAACCAAAGGTCAGTAGCAAATAGCCTATCAGCAATAGTGTCACCATGAGATTTTAAGGAAGGGTAATATTTTAACTTAAAAATAAAATCCATATCAAATGGAATAAACACCAATTTAAAACATTAAAACTGCAGACAATATGCTTATTAAGCAATGTTCAGCATTATTTGTGCTTATGCAGACAGAAAATACAGTTATGCAGTTAGCAACATGTCGCAATAAAATACAGATTTATCAGGTACCTTTCCAGCACTCTGAAGAATAGTTGTACGTGTTCTCCATTGCCGTTCTCTGGAGATGATGTCTTTCGTTACATCAACATCAAAATCTAACATTACACGAAGATCTGAGCCTAAACCTATATCATCATTTCCTTTAATAGTGGTCCTCTTCTTTGCCAGACGCTTAGCTTTGATAGCAGCAATTTTTTCCACAGACATTGCTTCTGACAGGGATCTAAATGGACAAAAATAAGAGTAAAAAGCTTGCTTGTAAGGAACAGATAAGCCTTCTTACATGAAAAGTTACACATATAGAATCAAGGCAAAAATACAGGAACTATAAGTAAGCCTTCATGCAGGACTTTGCATGAGACCAATTGCAGCTGTCAGTAAGGACAATGATGTAGGGTTATATGATTACAAAGTTTATCATTGGGAAAACATGCATCACATTTTATTCTTAATTTTATTGAAGCCTGCTCATAAAACACATATGAATGTGTGTGCATGAATAAAGCCAATCCATATGTTTTGGTTTCAGAATCATTTCACAGATTTTGATGAAAATGGATATGAATATTTTGCCACTGCAGGCTACTTCAAATTGTAGTACTTAATTCTGTACAATCAGAAACAGCAACATTGCAGATGCATAAATTTGTGAGGTGTGACAGACTACCGAAAAACATTAATCATAGAAATTATAGAAGATATTAACTTCAGTAATAACAGAAAATGTTGAAACAATTGTAATGCTTCCAACTTACATTTGGGAGATAACCAGTTTGAATATCAGGACACAGGGCATCCTCACTGAGATATTCTATGGTTTTCCTCACACCCTCCAAACAGTGTCACAAATCAACCATTTCCTTCAACAACTTCTCCAATTCATATTCACTAACCACACCATCCCTTGACTCTATATGATTTAAGTTACTGATACCATCGCTGCATATATATCACTTACAAACCACAACACCTATAATAATGACAGAAACCAATGTAAAAGTAGTAACAAACTTACGAGCTTTGTGACATGTAAATGCTTGAAATACAAGACTCAAAATGTCAAAGTGCAAGGACAGCATATGGAAAATGGTATGGAATGCAAGTGTTCAAGCTTGTTCTTAAGATCTGGTAATGAACATGCAAACATGTATGGGCTGTACATGTGGGAAGAGGTCTATTAACTTCAGTCCGACTTCTTACCTGATCTGCAAACTACAACTACCCTTAAAAGAATATAATGTCAACCTAACAATAACATGCTATTATTTAGCTCCTGGGTCATATGATCAACTGCTATTTAAATTAATCTTTATTGCTTACAGACCATGAACATCATCATCATCACAATCACCACCACCACCACAATCATCTTTATATGATGAACTTAATTACTTATGTACAGAGTTTGTCTGAGAAGCATCTGATGAACATTTCCTTCAACTGTCACATCATCACCACCACCAAGGTTCTATTACTGCCATTAGAAATGGTTTGAGAGGTGGACAGTTTCAACACTGAACAAAACACATGCCACTGTCACATCATAATTTTACATAAAACAGTCTATACAAGACGTGTCAAACTTAGAGCACATGGGCCACAGAGAGCTAAGATTTGCTGTTGAGGCAAAAAATTTAAAAAATATGAATGCATAGAAAGGTATAACAATATATAAACTTAATCCCATAAATAAAACAATACATTGTTCGATCCAGATCTAAATTAAAAAAGGAGGTCTAAAGTACGTTGCATAATTAGGTACTACTGCAGTGTCTCAGCTCTCATCCAAAGATTTTCCTGTAACTGCCAGCTTTTATTTGCACTTAGCAGGTTTAAAACTCTGTGTTGAAGCCATTTGAATTACAGATAATGAATGTGTATCTTTCAAAACTGATCTGTTGGTGCTCATTTTGTATCATGAGTGACAACTATTGTTCACAAAAATATGTGCTACTAAACACCACACACATTTGGCAAGCAAACTGAATAATTCTCAAGAATCAACATGCAGGTGAGGAGGCATAAAATCTTGACACCCAGCATCCAATAACTTGTTCTTTCAGAACTGAACCATGCTCCATCTGTTTTATTACTGTCTGCTTTATCAACATCAACATTAAATGATTCAGTGAACACAGCAAACTTCACATCCCAGTACTTAAAAGCTTCAAATCAATTAACAAAATGGTTGTCATGAAACCAATATTTTCTCTATAGCAATTAAACCACTGTAGCTGGGCAAAAGTTGGCACTAACTTTGCCGAC
>Ga0131853_10015354_pt1 | contig 14004 bp, 15 predicted proteins | sample TergutLab28metaG_FD_92764 | JGI IMG/M metagenome (GOLD analysis project Ga0131853, IMG submission 92764) | Labiotermes labralis P1 segment gut microbial communities from Petit-Saut dam, French Guiana - Lab288 P1 (version 2) (version 2) | ecosystem: Host-associated > Arthropoda: Insects >... | reverse complement strand
ACTCGACTACATGATAAACAGGTGAAGCTCCTTCAGGCATACTTCTTAAACAAACAGGTCACATCGTCTTACATGCTGCAGTAGTAAAAGCAGATGATAGGTGCGCACCACTGGACTTAGTCCACGCAAATGCAAATGAACTCCCCACAGATGAAGAGTATAATAAAAAAGTCAAGAGACAATGGTTCCAAAAAGCCTTGCGTGGCCGTCACCCGCATGACCTCAGCCAACAATATGTAGACATAGAAGAAATTGAACAAATGGCTGACAAACGCGGATTTGTTCGCCAAAACAGAGGGCTTTTTAACAGCAATACAAGAACCAAGTCGTACTAACAAGAAACTACAAGAAATATTTTTTGCAGCAGCCAGTCACCGATGAGCTATGCAGAAGATGTGGAAAAGAATCGGAGACAATCCAACACATTACTGCAGCATGTGAGCAACTAGCACCTACCAAGTATGTAAAGAGACATGATGGACTAGCCAAAACTATCCATCAGAAAATGGCAGAAGCAGCTGAACTGATTGACGATAAAAGTCCATATTATAGGTACACACCAGCCAATGTACTGGAGAATGAAAATTTCAAGCTGTGCTGGAATCGCAGCACACTTACGGACAAAACAATATCTTTTAATTGACCTGACATAACTTTTATGAATAAGAAAACAAAGAAAACCTTTTTGATAGACATAGCTGTCCCAAATACACATAATCTCGCCAAAACAATAACTGACAAACAAAACAAGTACCAAGAACTGGCTAATGAAATATGTGCTATGTGGAAGCAAAAGGCAGCACAAGTGGCCCCGATAGTAATATCATCTACGGGAGTAATTCCAAAATCACTATCACAAAATCTAACAAGACTTAACATGCACCCTAATATATAAATACAACTGCAAAAATCTGTAATTCTTGGCACATGTTCAATTGTAAGAAACTTTTTAAACTAAAAATAAGACCACCGAGCCTTAACCTGTTGATTACCACATCCCAGGATAGGTGAATATTTCCCAGCCAAAGCTCAGAAGTGAGAAATTCAATAATAATAACAATAAAGATAATATTCTAGCTAACATGTAGTTGGGCCACTTCTTGACCCATTCTGGTCTCACACATCTAGAAGTCTCTTTAATGGTCTCCCCTGGTTTCTTCTGCCTGTTGGCCTGTAGTTTTTTGGTATTCTATTACAGGATATTTTGTTTGTATGTTGCAAACAGTTTCTTCTGTATTCCTGTATTTTGTCCAAAACTGGGGTTCTGTTTAGTTCTTTTATAATCTGTCCAAGTGCATCCTGCTGTTTTCCTCATACATTTCATCTGTGCGGTTGTTACTCTTCTTGCAACTCTTGCCGTAATGGTCCAGTTTTCACTACCGTATAACACAGCTGGGAGGTCTAGTGTATTATATTTTTATTCTTGCTTTTTGTGGTCTAAACATACTTTTAATAATGCCTATTATTTTCAAATGCTCATTCAATATGTTATCAATATCCACTTCTTTTTCATAAATTATCAAACTTCCTAAGCACTTAAAGGAATTTACCTGTTCTATAATTTTGTTCTCTATTACAATTTTTTTTCTAACTGGATCTTGTCCTTCAAATGCCACCAGTTTTGTTTTCTGCACGGATATAGTTAAATCATGTTCCATTATCATTTGACTGAATTTATACAAAGCTGTCTGCAGGTTAAACATATAAAAATTTCACAGAATAACTTGCACCAAATGACACTGCAATAGCAACTCAGGCATAACTTCCATCAGCATCTACTGCTGCCATCTCCTGGACCTACTCATAACTATGTGCTAACAGTAACAATGCAGTAACAACACAACAGCAAGCTTGAACATTTTACTATACATGGAATATCCGTTTTTGTTTTCCCACCTGCAATGTACTGATCATACCTTCAGTGCTTTGACATCTTTATCAGCCCCTGGCACTCTGTAGATGCCAACTTCATTCAGACCACGAAGCTCCACTTCATTGATGCAGTGAACTATCAGGGATGGGACCATGGGGGCTGTATGTGGAGTATAATCAGCAATGGTTCCCATGGCACCTCCACGATGGGTAGGAGTGTTGCCCACTGGCACACACGGTAGAGGCACCAGTCCTTTGCATTCAAGATGGCATGATGCTCGACAATCTAGACATTTCGCAGCCATTTTTGCAAATTTCATCCTGAAACAGTGTGCATAAAGACCTGCACTTTAATAACCTGCAGCAAAATTTTGTCACTCATTCTAAGGTAAACAGACATTCAGGTTCTATCAGAAAGATGGTTGGATGATGGATTTACAGTTTCAAACCCCACTGAGCTTTCCTCTTCTGCCTTCAGAAAGCTCAAATTCCAACCTGTTGACCAGCTGTCCTGAGGACTTTCGTGGTTTCCCTCAATCATCAAGGCAAAATCTGATACAGCGTGTCAATTGGCCATAAGCATCCACCACCACCACTGCCACCACAACCACCACAACCACTACAAAAAACAACTCAGACAAAAAATCATTCACTGGGCCAAGATTTGATGCTGGAAGTGCTACCCACTTGGCCATGACATGTCTCTATGCCTCCCACATACCTTCAGAGCATGTAAGGGCTAAGTACAGGGCATACAGCTTAAGTGCAGCCCACTTACAGCTGCAGTGCAACATTGCAACTGATAACACTGCCCACTCCACAGTACTCAGTTCCATGTGTTGAATACAATAAGATAAAACAGACTGCAAAAGCATTGTTGAAATTCAACCTTCATATAGAACTTAGGTGTGATTAGTATGGTTTTGTTTGAAACAGCACTAATCGCATGAACTGCAGCAGATAATTCACGTAAGGACAGTCAGCATAAGTGAACTGAATAGATATATGTACTTTCATTACATTCTTTGCTTCACAAAACTATGTTCACAGGTAACGGATTCCCATCATGTCTGATGCAGCATATATCGCCAGTATCACCATGATATAGCAAGACCAAATGAAAAGAACACACACAGATACCTCCTACCTGTATTGTTCTACCATCTCATATTCAAAACTCTCTTCTTGGTATGGTGCCATCAAAGATAACCACTGGATAACTCTGAATGAAATGTGACATCAGTTAATCCCATTTTAACCTGAACATTTATTATTTATGTCTTCTGATATGTTATGCCATTTCAGCTGGTAAATAATGGACTTCTTAGGGACTGTATGTGCTTTCATCTTTAGGACCAAAAAGCCACACCCAGAATACAATGCTTTGAAATGGTGATGACCATTTAGCAGTCAATGCAGCATAACAGCCCACAACTTGAACCTTCTGCAGCACAGCTACTAGAACATCAATACCGTATTTCAATGTGCCTCGTAGCATATCTGCACTCACCTTTTACCACACAATGTACAATTCTCTGGGTAGATGACAGTCTTGTTGCAGAAGACATGTTGACGGCTCATCAGTTTGTTACTCAGTCCAAGAGTGTGGGCTCCACCAATATTGGAGCCCATACGTGTATTTCTGGGCGTCAGAAGATCTGTCCGACTTTGACAATATCCAGATTCATCTGATGAAGAATCTAACAAAGAAATATTTTCAATAAGAAACACATTATGACATAACATACTGTTGGAATTAAAATGTCTGTATACATGTTTAGCAAACCTTTCAAATGCAGTGAAACATTTATTTTATACCAAAAGAGACAAAGAAAGAAAAGAGAAAGCAAGTATTAAAACATCAGGCCTAAGAGTCACCAAACATTATTAGATGATTAACTCACAGTGATACAAGCAGAAAGAGCATATAACACACATGAAGATATCATGTATGCATATAAAAATCCAGTTAGAAAAGCTGCAGGAAAGAGACCGTTTTGAAGACCTAGTCACAGGTCAGAGGATAATATTAAAAAATGTATGTTAAAATGATAGTTGGGCAAACTTTATTTATATGGCATATGATAGGGATCAGTGGAGGGTTTTGGTAAGCATATTAATGAATTTTGGAGTTCCAAGAAAGATAAAATATACCTTGAGCAGTGCAGCATCCATTAACTGCTCAATGATTCAAACTCCATGAAATGCTGTCCTGCTTGAAAATCTGATAGTCACCCACTTGTGTAAAAGTCCTGCTTTTTAAGGAAACCAGCAACTCACCACCAAGTTCAAAAGAATATGTGACCATACCTTATCTACACCACTCCCTCAAACTTTATTTATGACACACACCAACATTACCATTCCATCCACCCTCATGATCTCTTCCTTTCAGGTTCCAAAATCTAAAGACATACTGTATGCATTTCTCATCAGTTTCATGCATGACATGTCTCATCCATTTCACTCACATTGATTTTATCACTGTAATACTTAGGACACAGTACAAATTATGGAACTCCTCATACTGTTCCACTCCCTCAGGCCCAACTAGCTTCTTCAGTACCCTCACTTTACATTCTACCTTAAAATGAGAAGCGAAGTTCCAAATCTCAAGCATTCAGCTCCATTAAAGGCAAAATACAAAGTTATATCAGGTTACCTGTAACTCTCATGGGAGCAGAAGGCTGAGGTGTGACATAATAGGTACCACTGTTATAGCGGTTTTTTATTTCTTCTTGCTTATTATGGCCAATCTTTCGAGATTCACTGCTTGCAACTGCCTCCAACTTGGCTGATGCCTTGATGGGCCCACCTTCCTTTCCTACTGTTACAGTTGTTGTAGCTACTACCATTTCTGCATTCATTCCCACACCATCCAACTAGCAGCGAAAGTATAAAAAAAGTGTTAAAGTTCAATTGTGACAACCAGCGAGAACGCTATTATCTGTTCTAAGTATATATCTCCTTCGTGTGTTAATATGGTTAGTGGACAACACAATCAGTACAGTAACTATATGCAATTTGAGTTCTTCTAGCAGTAATTACTACTACTTTCTGAGCTGTGGCACTGTCTAGACAGGCAGAGACATTCTGAAGAAACCTGCTCTGTCTTCAGTGAACAAGAGTAAAATTAGCAAGAAAAATGGTGTCATAAGAAAACGTGACAATCAGGAACCTTGAGGGTTGTTTGACCGTGCATCATCCTCTTGAAATAATGTGAAATGCCAACTTGATGCAACAAGGTAATTTTATTGATGTATTCTTAGCTCAAAATGTTTCGGGTACATACGCCCATCATCAGGAGCATTAGATGTTGAGTTGCAGCATATGGTTTTCTGCACCAAGTTTCTGGATGGGTGGTGGTCTTGAGAGCTGCTGCGTAGGTCGTGTGTACGGTGCGAATGGTGCCGTGCACGGCCTATTCATGCCCCCAACCATGAATTAGATACAGACACTAATACACCCCCTACTAAAGTTATTAGTAAAGGATTTTTGTTGAGTTACTGGGCATTAGAGAAGAGAGTGTTACACTCTATTTATGGGGTATGAACCCATTAGCTTAATTTAGTTTACTTTTCTATGTTAAAACTTGTTGATTACATCTTGGTGTATGGTGCATGGCAGCTTTTGATGCTTGATGGTGATAGTTTGATTCTGTTAGATGTAATGGAGATACATTTTACTACATGTTTCATCCTATCACGATAATCCTTTAATCACGCTCATCATTTTAGGTTTGTGATTTATATGTATATATTTTTTTGTTACAGCATTTTCTGCTGAAACCCACACACTTTGCTCTCAGTACTACAGAGGGCAGCAATAGTGTTATTATTAACATCAAACATCATGAAATATTTCCTTGCAGGGGCTTAATATGGCTTGGCTCAGTTCGCATAAACTTGAAGCCACCAACTATGTCACAGATCACACATATAGCAAGGATAGCACAGACCATCTACTGTCATGGTTTGAAGGTAGTAGGCATACCTAACAATACAGGAAACAGGATATTATAACGAAAAACCAATTTTGTCTCTCCAGATTTCCAACTAAAAGTACATAAAATGAAAGTAAAAGACCAATTTATGCTCACTTTGAACATATTATTAAGGAAATGAGCACAAGCGATAAATGTAAATTGAAGGAATATATAATTTTCCTCTTTGAAACTTGGGCATGGCTGATAGACATGTATTGAATCAAGGAATGGAAAATTCAAGCTTCAATGAAAATATAAAAATTCAACATCTACAAGCAAGAACAAAATAACACAAAATAAATGGGGAAAAAACAAGTCAGAACAGTAAAAACAGATTAAAGTGGTTCCCTCTATGGCCGAACAGCTGCCTCCATTCCCTGAAATACAAATCACTTATCTTTCTTCCACACTGAACATGCAGGCAGCAGATTACTCCGAAAAACAGCCATTAGCTACAGGATGTCATCACCCAAAAACTGGATCACCATCATTATAAACTACAGCTCTGCAAAACAGAACTTTGTTTCTTGATTTAATGCTTTACAAACTGCACAGTTCATATAGTGTGGCATGACAGGACAGTTAGCAAATGATGAAATGTAAAGAACATGGCAGAAACATCACTGCCAATACCATCTGCAGTACTGTTACTATTATGACTAAGAGCCATTCTGAATACAGCACACACCAGATTATAGGATTTTTATTCTTATAATAAAACCAACGAGATGCACTGATATCTCAAATTTATTTTTGGATTAGGTCTCTACACATTTCAGACAGTTTCTCTGTCCATCATCAGTAGTCTAGCACTGTACACACAGCAATAGGCATATGTCATACAGGTTTTGCTGACTGCTTGCTAGCAGGATACTGATCCTGATCCTGCTAGGAAGCAGGAAGCAAAACCTGTATGGCATATACCTATTTCTGTGTGTACAATGCTAGACTACTGATGATGGACAGAGAAACTGTCTGAAACGTGTAGAGACCTAATCCAAAAATAAATTTGAGATATCAGTGCAGCTCGTTGGTTTTATTATAAGAATATATCATGATGCACGGTCCTCTGAATGTCAAACATAGGATAGTTGTGTGTCTTACACATTTTCTTGCACCCTGCCCCAAAGGGGTAAATTACCTCAATTGATTTCTCTACAGCAGAGCGCCGCTTCTTGGGGCTTGCTACTTCATCAACTGCTGTGAGAGAGGGCCTATGCCTTTTCCAAACTCTACCACTACGTGTCAGGGTGGAATCCAAATCATCTTCAGAACGTGAGTAGCTTAAGTCTGACAAGAGTGACCCTAAAACAGAAACAAACCTTCCTGCAATTGGCATTTCCTACCACCAAATATTGCACACCATGTACACAAAATACTTTATTCAACACGGCAATGCACCGTAGGGTTCAAGACAATGTAGGAAAGCTCTTGACCAGCTAATAGGAGTGTTAGCTTCTCAGGACTCTCTTCCATGGAGTTCACTTCTTAGTACATGAAACACATCTTAGAGCACACAGGGAAATCCTCATCACACAGTTATGTAGCATAGGTCTCGAAAAAATACAGCTTGAAATAGGCACACAGTAAATAAACTGAACAGAACACAAAAATCTACTTAAATAGTGCCAGAACTGAATGGTAACAGGTTGTCATAAATGCAATTTCCTTCCTCCAATCAAACTGACCAAAAAAAAAAAAAAAATCTAACTTACCTGCAACATATGTATATGTCTTACCATGTAAATGGAAGCAAGAACAATATTTTAACTAACAGTTTTTTATGAATGTGGTAATGAACCTTCATGTTCCATAAAATGAGGGGACTTTCTTCAGTGGCTGAGAACCGTTTAACTTCTCAAGAAGGACTCTGCTCCATGGAGTAAGTAAGTAAGTAATAGTTTTCTTGCTTATCTACTGTATCCTGTTCATAGGTTTCCTGAAACGTACCTACGGAATATTCATTCCACATCTAGACAAGAATTGAGTCATTGTTGACAAAGCAGGCAAGACTTTAGCAGAAAGAAGGGAGGCGAGGGAAATGTATTACATGGGAACAGAATTCTGTGTGTGCATGCATGAATTTCTGGCTTCAAGTTTGGAAATAGATATCAAAGAGAAGTACAAGTACACACCTGTGATAAACGGAAAAGAAAAATTCATGTTCTGCCATTGTGATTATTAGCAGATTACAACACACACTAAATTTTAACTTAAAGCAAGTGCCAAATCTAAGTGTAGATGGTAGGATAACATTAAAATGTATCTTCCAGAAATAATGTGTGTGTAGATTGGGTTCATTTTGTTCAGAACAGGAACACATTATACCTTCAGGTTCCATAAATGTGGGGCATTTGACTAGCTGCAAACTGCTAGTATCCCAAAAATGTCTTTTACAAAGATGGGTATGAGAGCCATCAGATTACTAAAGAATAATCATATTTAGCTGGAGAGCTGAAACATGTTCCTACAGCAATATCCAGATAAAACTCATTTAATGTCCAACAGTGGGCAGTAGTAAAACAAGAATAACCTCATTTGATTACTAACATTTGTGTTCCATGTTGGTACCACTGTCCCTGTGGCCTTACAGTGAGAGCCTAAAGGGGCAGCAATCACCAAGATTACACAGAGCTGGACATGGAGCTGTAGGGTGAGTCAAACATGTCCAGCTTCAATCCTGCCAAACTTCATTTCTGGCATCTCATCACTGGCCCATCCATCACACTCTTTGTTACACTCAACAATAGAGTAAAATGTAGTAAAATTACATCTGCTGCACTTGAAATTAAACAAATTCTATAAATGGAATTTTCAGTCAGCGGGTTCAAAAACAATCAAAAATAATGCAACGTGGATTCACAAAGACTGATTCCACCACTAACCTGTTGAATTCATTGCTTCATTTATTGTGTCCAGTCTTGAGCCTTTGTTGTGACCTCCTCCAACCTCATCATTTGCAGCAAAACTATTGCAAGTTGTGTTCAAAAATCCCAATTTCTCTTTTGTTTCATCATTTATTTTTCCACAGCCCTCAACAAAAACAAGATCCCTCACAAGCTGTAACTTCTTTTCCTGCAAAAAATACAAAAACACCATATATCATTCTATTTGTAGATAAACTCTTTGCATAATGTGCAAGGAAAGAATGTAATAGGGGCAGCCATGCCTGCTCATGTATCTGCCCAAAAGATTTGACTTTTGAACCATTAGGTACATGAAAGAAAACAGGGGGGTGGGGCAGGATAAAAGAAAAAACAGAAAAATGTATTTAGAAATTAGGCTACTGGAGGCCACTCTACATTTGTACTTTTTAATTTCTACAGTTGGGAATAGCAACATAACAGTATGTGCTTGTACAGTGGGAATGACACAAGCACCAACAATGAAATACAGTATCAATCACAGTCTCTAAAATCACCATAAACTTTAACCTGGATGGTGTTTAAATTTCTGCGCATTGTTTACTAAAAACGTATTATTTTAAAACAAAAAGATAAACTAATGAAATGAACAACATTGTACAGAAAATAAAACAGTGATTCTGCAGCGTGTCAAAAACACATTAAATTTCTCATTGCCCTAACACACAAAATGAATTTCTAGGTGTGTTTTCTTTCATGTATCTGCATATATGAATGCAGGTCATTCAAAGGGTGACAACAGGAGTAATGACAATAAAGAGTCATCAATGTAACTACTGCAATAAGCTTTGGAGCTTTAAAAATGATGCACATACACTTGAGTGTGAAACTGCAGAGACAGCTTGGTGTTACTGCGTCCACACTTATAGGGGTTGAACCTCTCCAGTATAATTTCATGTCAGAAGCAATGCCATGAGCATTTTTTTAGCTATAATTTGAAGATTAAATGGTAGCATCTACAAAACCTTGCTGCACCTATCAGTACACAATAATGAGACAAATCCCAAACATTCCTCAATATTATTACTAGAGTACTAAAATCACTGGAGGGATTGCCAGGGCACATACAAAGCATAGGAACAGTTACTTATTTATTAAAAAAATCTAGTTTTATAATCTGAAGGAGACCACAGAGAAGACCTAGCCATATATGGATGGATAGTAACATTAAAAGTGTGTGGGGGGGCACAGTGTGAATTCATTTGGCCAAGGCCAGCAACCAGTTGTGGGCTACTGTGAACACAGAAATAAATTTTTGGATGAGAGGAAGGTGTGGTGTTAATGGGCAGTTGAGCAAATATTATAATCTTAAGGACTATGAATTGAAACAGTTCTTTGGTAAAGAGAAGAAATTCATTCCTCATAATGTTAATAGTCTCTGCACTCCTATTACTTCCTCCTCTTCCTCAGTCCAAATACTTTCTTCAGCACTGAATTATTCAACAGAGATATTTTCTGGTGCTGCAGTAATAGTGCATGTACAGAAAATTACACAACTTCAAGTGCAATAAAAAAGAAAACTATATGAGGTGGAAGGTACTAAGGAAAGAAGGTGGTCCCAAATTGTTGCAGGTTATCAGTATGCTGATGTTCACCAACAGTGGTTCAAGAAAACCATGAATGGGCTCTTGTCACAGCTAAAAAACAAGACATTTCTCAAATACCAGCTAGATAAATTACCCACTGAGCTATCAGACACCACTGACATGACAACATACCAGGGAACTTCACAGCATAATTAAGAAAATAATATGTTAATAAAAATCCAACCAGATGCTACAGTATGCAGATATTTTTCACTGCAAAGTCACTCTACATGTTTCGGGCATCACAGCACCCATCATCAGGAGTACTAAAAACCGTAACCGCAGCCTCCGGTACAGGTCATAATACTGGTGCAGCTACTTCCCTCCAACGTGGCCCGATCAGGCCACATTGGAGGGTAATGAATTTTTATTAATATTGAATTGAATTTTTATTAACATTGAATTACAATGCACGGAACCATGAGCTTAAAATTTAAGAAAATAATACATACTCCCCAATCATAGAGTTACTTTTTGGTTAAACTGTGGTAGGAGAATCCCAGTTGATAAACATCAGTCCATGGCAAACAAAGAATGAAGTTCTCCATGGCCATGTTTACTAATCAATATCTATATAATTTGCATTCTCCTTTACTAAACATACACAAGAAACTTCTTACTGTCCATTTGCACATATAAAAACTTTCTGCAACCATAACACACTTAAGGACCATGACTTAAATATAACGCTGCAAGATTATAACTACCAAGAGTCAATACAAAGCAATGAAGCAGCATGAGTACACTAATCTACAAACAGTACAGAGGAGGCATATATCAGCCGAAATGCTATGGAAATAAGGGCCGAAAAACACTCAGCATGGTGCACATGAAATATGGATATGGATTTCCATACAATACCATGAATGAACAAATATTTATGCTACAGTTTGAAAAATATGAATTCCAGTAGAGAAAAATCCACTTTAAGGCATGACACATTCTTGCAAGTTTCAAATAAGAATTTATAACAAAATTTCTGATTGGAAAATATAAAAGAATGCCAACAATATGCACATAAATTTTAACAACATTTTAAAGGTTTTTAAAACTTTATGTGCACATTGTTGGCACTATTTTGTATTTGACTTTACAATGCATGGTAACAGCAGCAATATAGAGATTGTGATTGGAACTGTGTCATACAGCATGATAAACCCACATGGTTACAAAACTGTTGTCTTCTTCACAAACAGTTCAAAATGTCATATATTCAACACATGCATGGGCACTGACTCTCTATTAACTTGGCTAACCTGTGCTGTTCATGCTACCATGACCACCAGCTCCATACATAAAAAAACATTTCAGAAAACCAACACTGGTCAATATTTTTACACATATACCTATTTTAGTATGGTGATACAACTACAAGATTTCAACTATATACATACACCTTAGATGTGCATGTATCCTGAAGCCTACAAAAATGTTAAATTTCCTCACCAGAGCAGTGCTGTTGCTCTCAGCCTCGAGTCGTTTCTTTTTCTCCTTATCCAGCAAGCGGCGAGCATGATTTAGTTTTGCATCCAAAACTGTAATGTTCTGATTTGCTTTTTCCAGTTCCCGCTGGAGCCTCTGTGTTTCCTGGACAGCTGCTAACCATTTCTTACGACATTCTTCTTGATTTACGGCAAATCGAATAAATTCTCCAAAAAGAAAAAAAAATCTCTAATTAAAGCAAGTCTAAGAAATCAAAACAAAATATACATAACAAAGGGAAAATTTATAAGTTCATTTTTAAATGTCTGTTCTTTTACTTGGAAGTATTCACTTACCTGGTTCACAACTGCTCTCTGCCAGAACTGTAGAATACCTTACAAAATCATCATATAATGCCAGTAATGACAATGTCATCTTCAGAGTCTTAATATGTGATATGAAGTGCTAATACTGTATACTGCTCCCTCTCTTTCACGCTACGAAAAGCTGAAATTGTGAGAAAAAGATGGTCAAGTGCATAGAACTTTCTTGAAGATACTGAAGTTAACGCTTGTATACATAGCCTACAAAATTTACAACAGTTAAGAGTTAAAAACTTAATCCCTTAACTACAACACTGCACTATACTTAATACACTAACATCACACGTAACACAAAAACGAATAAAACTTGATATTTAAAATACGATACTCGGTTACAAACTGTATTTTCATTTTAGGTGAGTACAGGTCGCTGTATTTTTTTACACTATTAAAGGAAAATGTCAATTCCATAACCTACCACACAACAGCATGCAGCTAGTAAAACTCCGTACAACATTCGAATCCCACACCATACAACAGAAATCCAACCGTTGAACAGCAACTGTTCGCTCACTCGTGCGGTCGGCTTTAAAATAAACCAATAGACAACAGATATTCCCCACTTCGTCATCTGACAAGTTGGCCAACTTCGTTTCGACAAAAAACAAATAAATGAGAATAATCGTGTCGAGACGTGGTCATTTCATACATAGCGTTCACAGCGAGTAAAACTAACTTCGTATCAGTTTACAATTTAGAAAGGTATGCGTATCACTGGAAATAAATTTCAAATTAGAGGACCTCCTTCGGGGGAAGTTATACTCCAAATTTACCTAAATATGCACTTCAACATTACCTCCATAGAGGTCTGAAAAGAATATTAACGGGCATTGAAATAAAATGATAATGCTATATAGCAAATAAGTACTTACACTCATTTATAACCTAATACAACGCAAATGTTTTTCTTCTCCGTGTTAGACATAGCAAAATTGTCTGAATTAATTCAGTTTGCATCGAAACTCGTAATAACATGACAGCTGTGGTATATGTATATAAGACATTCCCGTTCGGATACGTATACAAACTCTCCTCTTACATACGCTTCTTGTAAACGACAGCCCCCTATATAGTTATACATTTGTAATGTGTTTTAATGTAAACATGAGATATCCAGCTTAAAAACTGCAGCTGTAATGTTTTTTGTATCTTTGTTCTTGGATAAGGCCTGACGAAGGCTCGACGCCAGAGCCGAAACTAGTCCCCTGTAAAATAATTTTAATGTTTGTTAAATGTGTCAGACATTGAATAAATATACTTTTGTCACAGACTGGAGTAGCTTGTAAGATGTGTTGTGGGGAATGGGGGGGTTTGGAGGGGGGGGGGGGAATGGTATAGCCGCCACGGCCAGCCCAGTCCAACGGTCGGCAAAATGAATTCGCATTTCAAAAGAAGGAGTTTGTTTTTCTGCCCTCATAAATCCCTAAATTATTGAGCAAAATAAAAGGAAGCTCGATAAATGTTTTTTTTTTTTAAAGTTCACAATTTCTGTTAGGAGCGGCCATTGTAGTTAATCGCTTCCACACCCCAGTAACCTAGCTATGCCACTGTACGTCGGAAGGATGAGGGTTCGATTCCCGATGGGGTCGTTGGGATTTTTTAGTGCCTTAATCCTTCTGGCCGCACCATGGTGCTGGGGTCGACTATGTCTCTGAGAAAAACGTGAACCGGCGATTTCTCCTTAAGGGGGGGGGGGGGGGGGGGGGGGGGGGCGGGGGGGGGGGGGGTCCCCAATTTTTTTACCGAGGGGGGTCTGAGGGGGGGTGGTGTGCTCCCCCCCCCCCCCCCCCCCCCCCCCCCCCCCCCCCCCCCCTTAAGGAGAAATCGCCGGT
>Ga0131853_10015353_pt1 | contig 14004 bp, 9 predicted proteins | sample TergutLab28metaG_FD_92764 | JGI IMG/M metagenome (GOLD analysis project Ga0131853, IMG submission 92764) | Labiotermes labralis P1 segment gut microbial communities from Petit-Saut dam, French Guiana - Lab288 P1 (version 2) (version 2) | ecosystem: Host-associated > Arthropoda: Insects >... | reverse complement strand
TTAGCCATTCTGTAGCCTATTGATAACGAATGTGGTCACATGTTTCTGCTAGTGTTAGCCAATCTGTAGTGTATTGATAGCGACTTTGGCTACATGTTTCGCCTAGCTTAAGCCATTCCATAGAATATTGATAACGACTGTGGCTACAAGTTTCGGATATTGCCATCCAATTTGTAGCCTATTTATAGTGATTTTCGCTACATGTTTCGGGTAGTATCAGCCGTTCTGTAGCCTATTAATAGCGACTGTGTTCAAGTGCTTCGGGTAGTGTTGGATATTATTTAGCTTATTCATAGCGAATGTGGCTACATGTTTGTGTTATTGTAAGCCTTTCTGTAGCTTATTTATAAAGAATGTGACTACATGTTTCGGCTAGTGTTATCCATTCTGTAGCATATAGATGAAGACTGTGGCTGTATATTTCGGTTAATTTTAATCATTTTGTAGCATATTGATCGCGACAGTGGAATACATGTTTCGGCTAGATTTAGCCAACCTGATGCCTATAAATTGCGACTGTGGCTACATGTTTCGGTTTGTGTCTAACATTCGGTAGCATATTCATAACGACTATTGCTACATATTTCAGCTGTTTAACGGCATTCTGTAGCAAATTGATGGCGACATTGGTTACATGTTTCGGCAAGTTTTATCCATTCTGTAGCCTATTGATAGCGACTGTGGCAACATGTTTCGGTTATTGTTAACCATTTTGTAGCTTACTCATATCGACTATTGCTACATGTTTAGGTTAGTGTTAGCCCTCCTGTAGCCTATTGATAGACAGTGTTTACATGTTTCGGCTAGTGTTAGCCATTTCGTGTCCTATTGATAGCGACTGTAAATACATATTTCGGTTAGTGTTATGAATTCTTTAGCCTATTGATAACGAATGTGGCTACATGTTTCAGCTAGTGTTATCCATCTGTAGCACATTGATAAAGACTACGGCTACCTATTTCGGCTAGTTTCAGACATTCTCTACCTTATTAATAGCGACCGTAGCTACATATTTCGGTTGTGTCAGCCATTCTGTAACCAATCGATAACGAATACGGCTAGTTTTTCAGCTAGTATTAGCTATTCTGTAACGTATTGATTGCGACTGTGGCTACATGTTTCGGCTAATATCAGCCATTCTGTAGCATATTGATAACGATTGTTGCTACATATTTCGGCTAGGTAAATTCATTCTTTGCAATTTGTTTGCGACAGTGGCTACATGTTTCGGCCAGTTTTAGCCTTTCGGTAGCCTATTGATACCAAGTGTGGCTACACGTTTCAACTATTGGTACCCATTCTGTATCCTCTTGAGAGCGTTTCTAGCTACAGGTTTCGTCTATTTTTAGCATTTTGTAGCATATCGATAACAACTTTTGCTACATGTTTCGGCTAGTGTCAGCCATTCTGTAGCATATTAATAGCGACTGATGCTACATGTTTCGACTAATGTAGGCTATTGTCTAGCCTGTTGATAGCGACTGTGGCTACATGTTTCGGCTAGTGTCAGACACACTGTAGCCTATAGATAGCGATTGTCTTTACATGTTTCGACTATTGTTAGTCATTCTGTAGCCTATTGATAACGACTTGGACTAAATGTTTCGCCTAGGGATAGCCATTCTTATCCTATTGATATTGACTTTGTCTACAAGTTTCGGCTAGTGTTAGCCATTCTGTAGCTTTTCGAAGTCAACAGCGGCTACACGTTTCGTCTAGGGCTAGCCATTCAGTAGCCTATTGATTAAGAATTTGGCTACACGTTTCGTCTAGTGTTAGCCATTCTGTAGCCTATTGATAAAGAATTTGGCTACATTTTTAGGCTTATATTATCCATTCGGTAGCCTAATGATAGCGACTATGGCCACATGTATGTGCTAGTGTTAGCCGTTCTGTAGCCTATAGATGGCGTCTGCGGCTACATGTTTCGACTAGTGTTAGCCATTCTGTAACCTATTGATTGCGACTGTGGTTACATGTTTCGTTTAGATTTAGCCGTTCTCTAGCCTATTTATAAAGACTGAGACCACTTATTTCGGCTTGTATTTCTGTTAGTGTTAGCCATTCTGTAGCCTTTTGATAACGACTGTGGCTACATGTTTGGCTAATTATAGTGTTAGCCATTCTGTAGTGTATTGAAAGCGAAAGTGGCTACATATTTCGACCAGTGTTTGCCATTCTCAAGCCTATTGAAAACCATTCTGGCTACACGTTTCGGCCAGTGTTATCTATTCTCAAGTTTATTGATAACCATTGTAGCTACATGTTTCGGCTAGTGTTTGCCATTCTGTATATTATTGATAGCTACTCTGGCTACGTGTTTCGGTCAGTGTTAGCCATTCTCATGCCTACTTATAACGACTTTGGGTACATGTTTCGGCTAGTGTTAACCATTCTGTTTCCTATATATAGGTGTTGTTACTACATGTTTCGGCTAGTGTAAGCCATTCTCTGACCTATTAATAGCGACTGTGGGTATACGTTTCGGCTAGTGTTAGCAATGCTGTTGCATATTTATAGGGACTATTACTACATGTTTCGGCTAATGTAAACCATTCTGTGACTTATTAATAGAGACTGTGGCTACATATTTCGGCTCGTTTTAATCATTCTGTAGGATTTTGATAAAATACTGGCTTCATGTGTCGTCTAATTTTAGCCATTCTCTAGCATATTGATAGCGACTGTGGCTACATGTTTCGGCTAGTGTTAAACATTCTGTAGACTATTAATTACGACTGTCACTACGTGTTACTTCTAGTGTTGGTCATTCTTTTGCCAACTGATAATGACTGTGGCTACATGTTTCATCTAGTGTTAGCCATTCAGTAGCATATAGATGGCGACTATGGCTATATGTTTCGTCTAGTGTTAGCCATTCTGTAGCCTATTGAAAGCGTGTGTGACTACATGTTTCGGCAAGTGATAGCCATTCTTTAACTTATTGATAGCGACTATGGCTACATGTTTAGGTTAATGTTAGCCATTCTCTAGCCTATGAATAAGGACTCTGACTGCATATTTCGACTAGTTTTAATGTTGGTGTTAGCCATTCTGTAGCCCATTTATAGTGACGGTGGCATACATGTTTCAGCCAGAGTTAGCCATTCTCAAGGATATTGAATACGATTGTGGCTACGTGTATCGTCTTGTGTTAGCCATTCTGTAGCATATTGAGAACGACATTGGCTACATGTTTCGACCACTTATAGCCATTCTCAAGCCTACTGTTGAAAATTGTGGCTACATGTTTCGGCTAGATTTAGCCAACCTGTAGCCTATAAATTGCGACTGTGGCTGCATATTTCCGCTAGTTTTGGGCATTCTGTTGACTATTGACATCGACTGTGAGGTACAAGTATCGGCTAATGTTAGCCAAACAATATCTTCTTCAGAGCGACTGTGGCTCCATGTTTCGCCTAGTTTTAGCCAATCTGTAGCATTTTGATAACGACTGTTGCTACATGTTTCGGCTAGTTTCAGGCATTCTGTAGCCTATTTATAGCGACTGTGGCTAAATGTTTCGACTAGTTTTAGCCAATCTGTAGCACTTTGATAAGGACTGTTGCTACATATTTCGGCTAGTTTCAGCCATTCTGTAGGCAATTTATAGCGACTGTGGCTCCATGTTTCGCCTAGTTTTAGCCAATCAGTATCATTTGATAACGACTGTTGCTACATGTTTCGGCTATTTTCAGCCATTCTGTAGCCTATTGATAGCGACTGGGGCTACATGTTTCGGTAGTGTTAGCCATTTTGTCGCCCATTGATAGTGACTGTTGCTACATGTTTCGAAATTGATAGCCATTCTGTAGCACATTGATATCGGCGATGGCTGCATGGTCGGGTTATTATTAACCATTCTGTAGTCTATCAAAAGCATCAATAGCTTCATGTTGCGGCTAGTGTTAGCCATTCAGTAGCCTTTTGATAACGACTATGGCTACATGTTTCGTCTAGTGTTATCCATTCTGTAGCTTACTGATACGGACAGTGGCTACATGTTTCGTCAATTGTAAGGCTTTCTTTAGCCTATTGACAGCGACTGTGACTACATGTTTATGCTATTGTTAGCCATTCCGTAGCCTATTGATAACGAAAGTGGTCACATGTTTCGGCTAGTGTTAGCCTATCTGTAGTGTATTGATAGCGACTTTGGCTACATGTTTCGCCTAGCTTTAGCCATTCCGTAGCATATTGATAACGACTGTGGCTACAAGTTTCGAATATTGCCAGCCATTTTGTAGCCTATTGATTTGTGACTTTAGCTACATGTTTCGAGTAGTGTCAACCGTTCTGTAGGCTACTGATAGCGACTGTGTTCAAATGTTTCCGGTAGTGTTGGATATTCTTTAGCTTATTCATAGCGAATGTGGCTACATGTTTGTGTTAGTGTAAGCTATTCTGTAGCCTATTTATATAGAATGTGACTACATGTTTCGGCTAGTGTTATCCATTCTGTAGCATATAGATGAAGACTGTGGCTGTATCTTTCAGCTAATTTTAATCATTTTGTAGCGTATTGATCGCGACAGTGGTTACATGTTTCGGCTAGATTTAGCCAAACTTTTGCCTATAAATTGCGACTGTGGTTACGTTTTTCTGTTTGTGTCTACCATTCGGTAGCATATTCATAAGTACTATTGCTACATATTTAAGCTATTTAACGGCATTCTGTAGGAAATTAATGGCGACATTGTTTACATGTTTCGGCAAGTTTTATCCATTCTGTAGTCTATTGATAGCGACTGTGGCAACATGTTCGGATTAGTGTTAGCCATTCTGTAGCTTATTCATAGCGACATTGGCTGCTAGTTTCGTCTAGTGTTAGCCATTCTATAGCCTATTTATAGCGACTGTGACTACATGTTTTGGCTAGGTTTAGCCATTTCTTTGCCTACTGATAGCGACTGTGGCTACATGCTTCGTCTTTTACCAGCCATTTTGTAGCCTATTTATATAGACTGTAGGTAGTAGTTTCGACTAGTATTGGCCATTTTGTAGCTTATTCATATCGACTGCTGCTACATGTTTAGACTAGGTTTAGCCCTCCTGTAGCCAATTGATAGAGACTGTGCTTACATGTTTCGGCTAGTGTTAGCCATTTTGTGTACTATTGATAGCGACTGTGATTACATATTTCGGCTAGTGTTATGAATTCTTTAGCCTATTGATAACGAATGTGGCTTCATGTTTCAGCTAGTGTTATCCATCTGTAGCACATTGATAAGGACTACGGCTACATGTTTCGTCTAGTTTAAGCCATTCTGTACCTTATTAATAGCGACAGTAGTTACATCTTTCGGCTAGTGTCAGCCATTCTGTAACCTATTCATAACGACTACAGCTACTTTTTCGGCTAATATCAGCTATTCTCTAGCATATTGATAACGATTGTTGCTACATATTTCGGCTAGGTAAATTCATTCTGTTGCAATTTGTTAGCGACAGTGGCTACATGTTTCGGGCAATTTTAGCCTTTCGGTAGCCTATTGATACCGACTGTGGCTACACGTTTCAGCTATTGGTACGCATCTGTATCGTCTCGAGAGCGATTCTCGCTACAGGTTTCGTCTAGTTTTAGCATTTTGTAGCATATCGATAACAACTTTTGCTACATGTTTCGGCTAGTGTCAGCCATTCTGTAGCATATTAATAGCGACTGATGCTATATGTTTCGACTAGTGTTGGCTATTCTCTAGCCTGTTGGTAGCGACTGTGGCTACATGTGTCGGCTAGTGTCAGACATTCTGTAGCCTATAGATAGCTATTGTCGCTACATGTTTCTGCTATTGTTAGTCATTCTGTAGCCTATTGGTAACGACTGGGACTACATGTTTCGCCTAGGGATAGCCATTCTTATCCTATTGATATTGACTTTGTCTACATGTTTCGGCTAGTGTTAGCCATTCTGTAGCTTTTTGAAGTCAACAGCGGCTACACGTTTCTTCTAGTGTTAGCCATTCAGTAGCCTATTGATTAGGAATTTGGCTACAAGTTTCGTCTAGTGTTAGCCATTCTGTAGCCTATTGATGAAGAATTTGGCTACATGTTTCGGCTTATATTATCCATTCGGTAGCCTATTGATAGCGACTATGACCACATGTATTGGCTATTGTTAGCCGTTCTGTAGCCTATCGATGGCGTCTGCGGCTACATGTTTCGACTAGTGTTAGCCATTCTGTAGCCTATTGATTGCCACTGTGGTTACATGTTTCGTTTAGATGTAGCCGTTCTCTAGCCTATTTATAAAGACTGAGACCACATATTTCGGCTTGTATTTCTGTTAGTGTTAGCCATTCTGTAGCCTTTTGATAACGACTGTGGCTACATGTTTGGCTAATGATAGTGTTAGCCATTCTGTAGAGTATTGAAAGCGAATGTGGCTACATATTTCGACCAGTGTTTGCGATTCTCAAACCTATTGAAAAACCATTGTGGCTACACGTTTCGGCCAGTGTTATCTATTCTCAAGTTTATTGATAACCATTGTAGCTACATGTTTCGGCTAGTGTTCGCCATTCTGTATATTATTGATAGCGACTCTGGCTACGTGTTTCGGTCAGTGTTAGCCATTCTCGTGCCTACTTATAGCGACTGTGGGTACATGTTTCGGCTAGTGTAAGCCATTCTGTTGCCTATTTATAGGGGTTGTTACTACATGTTTCGGCTAGTGTAAGCCATTCTGTGACTTCTTAATAGCGACTGTGAGTACATGTTTCGGCTAGTGTTAGCAATGCTGTTGCCTATTTATAGGGACTATTACTACATGTTTCGGCTAGTGTAAGCCATTCAGTGACTTATTAATAGCGACTGTGGCTACATATTTCGGCTCGTTTTAATCATTCTGTAGGATTTTGATAAAAATTGTGGCTTCATGTTTCGTCTAATTTTAGCCATTCTCTAGCATATTGATAGCGACTGTGGCTACATGTTTCGGCTAGTGTTAGCCATTCTTTTGCCAACAGATAATGACTGTGGCTACATGTTTCATCTATTGTTAGCCATTCTGTAGCCTATAGATGGGGACTATGGCTATATGTTTCGTCTATTGTTAGCCATTCTGGAGCCTATTGAAAGCATGTGTGACTACATGTTTCGGCTAGTGATAGACATTCTGTAACTTATTGATAGCGACTATGGCTACATGTTTCGGTTAATGTTAGCCATTCTCTAGCCTATGAATAAGGGCTCTGCCTGCATATTTCGACTAGTTTTAATGTTGGTGTTAGCCATTCTGTAGCCCATTTATAGTGACGGTGGCATACATGTTTCAGCCAGTGTTAGCCATTCTCAAGGATATTGAATACGATTGTGGCTACGTGTATGGTCTTGTGTTAGCCATTCTGTAGCCAATTGAGAACGTCAGTGGCTACATGTTTCGGCCAGTGATAGCTATTCTCAAGCCTATTGTTGAAAATTGTGGCTACATGTTTCGCTTAGTGTTAGCCATTCTGTAGCCTAATGATAGCGACTCTAGTAGTAACCGTGGAGGTCTAGTCCACCCCTAATATGTAAAATAAGGTTTTGGGCGTTTGGTGCAAGAGTGGTCTAAGTCGAATGAGTCTAACTTTTGTGTAAGTGGGTTTGCCCACGTACAATTTGGTAGAGTGTTCCTCCTTTGCCCCCCTATGCCAATTGTTTCGACTTCTTTTTCCGGTTCCTTCTGCAGGGTGGCGGCCCCTACTGTTTGGTATATGCAGGAGTGACCTAAATGCATCCCACGAACTTCTCGTTCTTGAGCATAATATTAAAAAATTTGGCATGCCCGTACTGTCTTGTAGCTGCGGTCCCTCCGTAGCCACCACTACGCTGACGGTAGTGGTTGAGTTTAAGGAGGACCTAAATGCCCCCCGCTTACTGCTCGTTCTAGGGCATAGTATAAAAAATTTGGTAGGCCCCGTACAGTCTGGTAGCTGTGTTCCGTCCGTAGCCACCCCTACGCTGATGGTAGTGGTTGAGTGCAAGGTGGACCTAAATGCGTCCCGCGCACTGCTCGTTCTTGAGCATAATATTAAATAAGCAGGCAGGCCCCTACGATCTTGTAAATGCGGTCCCTCCGTAGCCACCCCACGCTGATGGTAGGGTTGAGTGGAAGGAGGACCTAAATCCGTTCCGCGCACTCCTCGTTCTTGAGTAGAAAATTAAAATTTGTCAGGCTCCGTACATTCTGATACCTGCGGTTCCTCCGCAGCCACCCCAACATTGATGGTAGTGTTGAGTGCAAGGAGGACCTAAATGCGTCTCGCGCACCGTTCGTTCTTGAGCATAATATTAAAAAGTATTGGTGCCTCGTTACAATTTGAATAGCGTAGGCTTGGGCCCCGTGCAGTCTGGTATTGCGGCCCCACCGTAGCCACCCCTGCGCTGATGGTTGTGTGCAAGGAAGACCTATATGCGTTCCGTGCACTGCTCGTTCTTGAGCATAATATTAAAAAGCAAAGGTGTGTGTGGCAGGCCTCCGTCCCCCGGTTTTGCTCGCCAGGGCCCTGAAGGCAAGGAGGGTGTAAGGGGCGGACGAGGCACAACTCGTTCTTGAGCATGAAAAGGATAGGCTATAAGTGTGAGGGCCCCCCGTGAAGTTTGCTAGTGGGGTTTCCTGCGACCCCTACGCCCCAACTTCGGGTTGGGGTGAGTGTTGTGCAAGAAGGCCCTAAAAGCGTCCAACCCCTTGAGCACTACTCGTTCTTTAGCATAGAAAAAAGGGGATCGGTTGCGTGTAACAATAGCGGTTTTTGGCAGCCGCGCCGTCCGGCTTGTAGGGGGCGGCCCCAGGGGGCAAGCTCCGTCCGTATTGCCCCCTCCACGAGGAGAGCAGAGTGAGGGACAACCCTGAATGCTGATGGTGGCGCAGAAAACATCATGTGATACCTCGGAATAACCAGAGGTGATGTCAGTGCATACCTGCACGTTCGTAGATGCCTGATCTGCGGACGCAGCAATATTCCCGAGTAGGGAAAGTACCGAACATCATGAGTTGGTAAAGAAGGGTGAGTATTTGCAAATAAGGAGGCGGTATGTCTATACCGCGAGAAGTGGAAATAGACCTAAATGGACATCATACGACTAGCAGTAGGGCGGGGGTTTGGAATTAAAAGTCCAGTCACAGGACCATATATCATTAAAATCTGTGTGCTTGCTGTAACGTGAAATCTGTGGAGGTCGTGAAGAAGATGGACGGGGCGTGCCACCGTACAGTTTGGTAAGTGCAGTCCGTTAACTGTTTATACGCTTCTAGTGGCTTATGCTATGCGTAGAAGTGTAAGCCACCAGTTCGTATTAAACGCAACGAATTGTACTTATGGAGGAGAACGAATTGCATTTATACGGGGAAAACGTAACTGATGCTGGAACAAGAAGGGCGTGGCATCCGGAGATTGAATTCGTTAAGGTAGGTGAAGCAATACTTTATTTCCCACTGAATATGTAATTGAAGATGTGTTAACCTGAACGACAATCGCACCATTATACTCACGTATTGCACGTCGACCCGGAATGCAATAAACTAGTGTGTGAGATCAGAATCAATTTGACGTACATCCGTGATTTTCATTCCGGGCCTTCGTGCGAAACGCGAGTATAACGATGAGATGTACAGTGGTAAGTGACAAGAGACGTAACTGTACGGCTTTCATCCAGGCCCCTATGTTGGCGGATCCTGGCTGCTGCTGCTGCTGAGAGGGAGGGCGTGACAACCGAAGAGTGAAGTTCTCCCTGGAAGACGGTGGTGGTGCGGTGTTACCCCCCAGTCAGATGGACATGTATTCTCTGAACATGTTAATGAAATTCACGCATTTAGATATAGAAGTTATTAAGCGATATTGTGAACAAAGAGAACATATCAGGTACATGGAAGAGGCAAAGTGACACGTACCGAATCGTGTCTCCGTGCACCAGTTTCTCACTCGGTGACGGTTGCAACAACCTCATTGGTGCCAAGGGCTGGGACCCGTGAGATTTTTGCTACCGCGCCGGGAATGAAACTGATGCACACAGACACTTTTCAGTGCGTGTAACGTGGCCTTGTCCATGTACCCGGTATATTATAATTGGTCACATACCGCTTAATGTGGACAGAGAACTAATGTGCATCTACAACTAGGTTCAAACATATCAGTTCCGGCTTGCTGCTGCAGAGAGAAAGAGGGACATAACGAGCGGCAACACGTGCCGTACGCCGAGGGATAAAACAAGTGAGTGGAGTGTTTCTTTCACAACACTGTCTACACATGAAATAAAGAAAAACAACAAACACAACTAGATAACCTTTATTCAATGAAATGTATATGTTTTTACACAATTTCCTCATACAGGTGAGGATAATTTATGTGTGCACTGGCTTTAGGCATCGGTTCCACGTACACCACCGAAGTCAACGACATCGTCACGTATGATAATAAGTACAGCAAAGCAAGTACGTAATCGCGCAATTGCTGATGCACGATATTAAACATTCGGGCCAGGTAGTGCAGATCCACTGACGTCAGACATATGTACTCACTGCCGACATACAGTCTGGTCAACCCGTGGCGACGTTTCGGCATACCTAACCGAAAATTACCACTTTCGCACTTGATGACTGGTGTCATCTCCTTCCCCTCCTTGTACATAGCATTGGCAGTCATGGGTAGACACTGAGCCAGCGTGTAGACCTGCTAGTACGTGAGAATCATAACCTTGAATCCACTTCTCCGTATGACACCGAATTCCACCAGAGGGAGAGAGTCACGGGCGGGGTAGAAACCGACAGACACGTATTTGGTCTCGTTTGCATTTAGGAAAAACAGGCGCCTCAGCAGCACTCTCTGGGGATCGAATGCAGGTTTGGCTGCCCAGTAGGTACAGATGTCACTGTAGGCGGAAAATGAGGCGTCAGGCGGCAACTGCTGCTCCTCCGTGGGGAGATACCTCTTCCCCCTCCTCCGCTTGGCAGCCGCAACGTCGGTAGTAGACCGCTTACCAGTAGTAGACGCCATCACAGCAGGAAGCAGAGTGATGGGAAGGGCAATGTGCTCTTCCGGTTTATTGAAATGCTGAAACAAAGTCGGCAGTATGACGTGACATGTCAGCAGGACATTGGACCTACTCTTTCTTCTGCACATAGTACATTAACCAATCGTAGAGGGAATGCACGGTTTTGGTTGCGCAAGAGAATCTGGGAAACTTTTGACATTGCAATGTACATCAGCTTATGTGATTGAAAGAGACGGGTGGGGGCACTCGAGATCCTCTAGGTTATGGATCGGCCGTCCCGTCAGTCCGGCGAGAAATGTACATTTTGAGACGCCGTAGGCGTGGAGGTGTGCGAAACCGGCCATGGCCTCTGTAAGGACCGTGTGTAATTCTTTATATTCGGTATGTCCGTCGGTCCAATTTAGACCGTTCTCTGACGAGCCGTGATACGCCATCTTGTAGGGGCTCTTGAAACGGAACGTCTCGGCCGCCGCGGCGCTAGCCACGCACAGTTCCTTGACGACCGTTTCATTCGGGCGCCCCCGCAAGAACTCGTAATCAGTGACGACCTCCCTGCCTCAATCCATGTTAGATTAGCAATAATTGGAATCGGGCAAAGTACCTACCTTTTATAGGCAGCTGCGGCAGCATTGACCCCAGCCGCCCCGAGACATCTGAGCCCCGAATTCGGCAGTGAACATTCTTTCCATCTGCCGGTCTGTATTGTTGCAAGCATCGAAGAGCGAGATGAATTGTTGCGGTGTGTAGCTCCGATCCATGTAGAGGGCGAATAGACAGCAGTACTTGCCACAGACGTCGGTCGTCAGGCCTTCCAACTGTCGCCTGTTATACTCCAAGGTCGAGCAGCTGCGTTTAATAAATTTCTGGATTGCGGGTACGAGCGGTACGATGCCATATGAATCAAAGTAGTAGGCACTCGAAGATTTGGGTCGGAATTGCACGGCTAGCCAGTGTGAACCTCCCTCTGTGTGGGGATCGGCATTGACGATGACGGTGGAGGTACGCGTGATCTATGGTGGTAGGTGATCGGAGGGGAAAAACGTCGAGGAAGGAGCTGACGTCACGCAATGTACACAGTATCTGCACTGTGTCCATTTTTTAGAAGTCGGTTCTGAAGGTACGCGCAAAATCTATGAGGACCGAAATGTCGAATTCTAGGTACAACGGGCACGTGATCACCTTGGGCTAGGGCTTATTGAATTTCAATTCAGGTCTGATGCTGCCGTCACCTGGGTGGGACGTATGACCCACCGACGCGTCCCTATCAGTTGTGAGGTAAAACAGTAATTTGAAATAGCCGTTTGTATACATATCGTGTGTTATCTGCAGTCCCGTTTTCCAGTGATGTATGCCGGACGCCTCGAACATCGTCCTGTAGCCCATGACGGTCGACTTTTCATGATCCATGTCCAGAGTTAGGCCCTCGTTAGGGAACTGTTTACCGTTCACAAACAACGAAAATTCGCTGATGTCGTAATGCTGAAATTTGTACCAATGACGGCGTTGTCTATAGAGAGGGATTTCGATCTGGCTGCGAATGTGAATGTCTTGAGTTCGACTCTCGTCAGGTTTTAGCGCGCAAGTCTCCCACTGTTTTTCAGTGTCGAATTGTGAGCCAGCAATAAGATGGGGTTCGGCCTGACGCGCCTGACCAGTAATTGGGCGTCCAATAATTTGAAAACGGTCTTTGAATCGACACTCTTGTTCGTCAGATAGAAGCCTTGGTCAACCGGATTTGCAACCTGACGCCCGGCATCAAGTATAGGGCACGTTACATATGTCACTATGTAATCGACCAAATAGCTGTACGTCCCTACTCGCACTAATCCTGTTCGAACGAAGGATGAATCCTCTTGTTAGTCGTGGCGCACACATTCTCGGCCGAGGGGTCGACAGGCTGCATGTCGCCCGTGTCAAGATACCAATAGGCGTTCGAGAGATGAGTGCTTGCAGCATCTTAGCCATAGGTCATCAGAGTCTCGAGATATGAGCGGTATTGGTAATGCTCACTGGCCTACGTGATGTTGACGCCATTGAGAGTGACGTTACATTGACTGAATAGGGAGTGGAGGAAATTATTTGTCATGCCAGTGTGGTCCGAAAAGTCCACAGACTTCCCGAGCCCGATATCAATTAACCTCGGATATACAGTTTGATATCTAAATCAATGTACGTGTCGGTATCGGCAGGTATTAAAAATTCCAGATCATTTTGATCAACGGGGGCGATAGGTTTGTAGGCCGTCTCTATTGTCCCGAGCACAGACGTCTATATAAGCCTGTGTGCAAAGACGTCAAACTCGCTACTAACGGACGCTATCTCCGCGGCGGCAGACATGACCGGCTGATGAAGATTGACTAAAGTGAAACCTGGGGAAAATGTCCCTTTTTATTATTTTTCTGGCACTCTTGATCTTCTTAGACTTGGGAACCTTCTTCTTCACAATTCCCACAGCCTCCCTGGTTTGTTTGATGCCCTGCCTCGCAAATTGCTAATCAACTGTTGGGCAGATTCAGTCACGTGTTTAGACACGATGTCGCCGTAACTCGCGTCAGCAGTCAACTTGCGTGTCGCGATATCGGTAAGGATTTTGGCACCGGTACGCAACGTCTCGCGGCCCCCTGTTTTGGCTCCGCTCCACAGGAGTGGTTGGACCCAACGGAAGAGACTGCCGATAAAATTGCCTATTCCGTGTCGTCGCTGAAGATAGAGCGGGACGCAGTAGACAGGACCGATCCCCGGGGTGGTAAGTCCACATCCAGTCTGATTTAGGTAGTACACTTCGAATGGATGCATCGCTGTAAATGTCCTATTCAAGATGGCGACGCCCACTTTTAAACACTTTACCACTTGTAATTTTTCCGAAAATGAAGCACCACTTTTGTGGGCGTTGTGCTGTCCTCGAAGGGGATGTGCAACCCCTCGTCTGTCAGGAATTCTGTTCAAATGTCCTGAAATCTCCGCTTCTCGACAGGCACGTAATACACGTTTCTAAACTCGTCCTGACATGATGATGATGATGATGATGAT
>Ga0131853_10015352_pt1 | contig 14005 bp, 7 predicted proteins | sample TergutLab28metaG_FD_92764 | JGI IMG/M metagenome (GOLD analysis project Ga0131853, IMG submission 92764) | Labiotermes labralis P1 segment gut microbial communities from Petit-Saut dam, French Guiana - Lab288 P1 (version 2) (version 2) | ecosystem: Host-associated > Arthropoda: Insects >... | reverse complement strand
AGCATAGTGCGGTAGACTGACAGACAGTTTGGGATGTGACGCAGCATAGTGTGGTAGACTGACAGACAGTTTGGGATGTGACGCAGCATAGTGCAGTAGACTGACAGACAGTTTGGGATGTGACACAGCGTAGTGTGGTAGACTGAAAGACAGTTTGGGATGTGACGCAGCATAGTGCAGTAGACTGACAGACAGTTTGGGATGTGATGCAGCATAGTGCAGTAGACTGACAGACAGTTTGGGATGTGACGCAGCATAGTGCGGTAGACTGACAGTTTGGGATGTGACGCAGCTTAGTGTGGTAGACTGACAGACAGTTTTGGATGTGACGCAGCATAGTGTGGTAGACTGACAGACAGTTTGGGATGTGACGCAGCGTAGTGCGGTAGACTGACAGACAGTTTGGGATGTGACGCAGTGTAGTGAGGTAGACTGACAGACAGTTTGGGAAGTGTTGCAGCATAGTGCGGTAGACTGACAGACAGTTTGGGATGTGACGCAGCGTAGTGTGGTAGACTGACACAGACACTGGCTGTGACCGGTCACATCACAGCTGACTGCTGTGAGCATCTCATGTCTGCAAGATTTGACGTTCTCACAGGATTCGGGTCTTCTGAGATGTGATGGCGTGTATTTGGGTGAGCGCTTTCTGACATTTTGCGGGATCGTGGTGCCATTACCTTTATTTAGTGGTGGGATGAAGGCACTACAGTCCTTTGAAATACTGGGAAGCACTTGTCCGGTGACGCAGCATCACGTGTCACTAGACCTGAATCCTCAGTCATGTATCTTATTACATATTGTTAACATTGTGCCAGCACTCAGCCGGACAAGTTGCATGACACTGCAGTGCAGGTTTTGGGCTGGGATTGATTGTATTTCACTGAAAATCTGCGTTTGACTTATTCTGCTGTGTTTAAATTTACTGTTGCACCTGTTTGTCTTTTGTATCATCATCATCATCATCATCATCATCGTCGTCGTCGTCATAATCATCACCACCACCATCGCCACCACAGTTATGACAATGCAAATTATGCTGTAGCATTTTGCACACATTTTGTACTGGATTTTCTGCTCGATTGTGCCTTTATTGGCAGAACTGATTGGCTGTGGTCTCGCTTTATTTTTTCATCAGTAATTTGGGTCTTTGTCAGATATTTTTTGAAATTAATTAATGTAATTAATTTTACTCTAATTGAAAACTCTGATCTTCCAGTGTTTGATGTTTTCAGTCTGTTCCCTTTCATGTGATAGAGCATACATCAGAACATCAAGGTACACTTCTGGTATGTGTACTCTGTTCAGGTCACACCTGCAGATTTGATGATGAGGGTCGTGGTGTTGGTGGTGGTCGTGGTCTGTCCTCTAATATTACCTTCCATATTGTGCACTTCAAACTGTCACATGTAAACATCAAAAACTTTCTGCTTTGTCAGTCTTCCTTAGGCAGACCCAGTGGCATGTGCATTAGAGCCATTCGAAATGTATGCTTCAAACAAATTCACAGGTCTCATTAAATTTCCCAGAATTTCCACAAATGTTTATTGTTCCTTTATTGTGAAGGAAGCAAGCCATTTCTTTCTTGTTTGTTAGTGTCTCAAGTGTGTTAACATTTGCACAGCCATTGTGAATGGCTTAGTAACATAACAAAATTTTGTGTGTGTGATATCGTGCTTCATTATTACTTCATTTTGTTCACAGTCTGTGTATAGCTATGGTGTTGTGCACTGGGGTCGTGAAATAGAAGTGTAATTATCTATATGAGGTTGTTTGTAACACACAGGGTCCAGCACTGACCAGGACAGTATAGTATACCGATACACGGACACCGATTCTGGTCTTGGTAGAGCCACCCCACCACGACGAGCTCCATCTCCGGGCATGAGCAGTATGCGACATCTTCCATCTCCGTCAGGTGAGTTGCGATGATATTGATGGGTGTACATACCTGAAAACTGCAACACTGAGCAAATGGAGCATTTTCTCCCCATAGAATTTAATTAAAAGACTCAAGAGCTGAGCCACAGACGATCGCCCTAGCTGCCATTGTAAAAAGCTGTAATCCAAGCCTGGGCAAAGGTCATTATGTTTTTAGTGAGTAAAGTTTGTCACCAGTAAAGTGAAGCAACCTTCAACAAGGACAGCCCGTAACGTGATACTCATTTTTTTAACCTTTTCGTGACCCATGTGCTGAAAAGTAGCCAAAATAAATTGCTGTTCATGTCCTTAGTGCTGAAAATGTATTTGCATTCTGCCCTAGTGACAGTTGCCAACTTTCAGGTGCATCAGGAGATTGTATGATGTGTGTGGTATAGTATTTGTCTTGGAGCTAAGGTAGCTCCGTTAGATCAGTGACTAATCCAGCGTTTGATTCTGCAGAGACCCACGAGGTTTTTTGTCATTTGTTTCATTGCTGATGATATGCCCCAAAATAAGCCATGCCTGCTGTCATCCATATCCTAAGTGATCCTGCCATATCTTATTTATATAAAAACCTGATGATTGACAATGGTAACCCTCTTAGTAACAGACCTTAAAGGGTCAGTAAAAAGGTAAATCAGTCCCATTACAGGCCTGGAATGGCCCAGAGGGTTCCAGGAAGTTAAGGTTACCAGATTTCATGACAACAGCACAGGACGGTGGTAAGGTTGTCAGCCTTATGCACTGGCCGCCTTTACCACCATAAAATGCTCCTGGTACTTGTTTGTGTTAGAGGCAGTGTCGACCCCAGGGCCATAGTGCACAGCACAGCACCTTAACCACTGTGCCACCATGTTCCCCTTAAAGGGTCAGTTCCACTGTTAATAAAGCCTGTAACTGCATATAGCCCTGAGCCACTTAATTCACTTCAAACTTCAGTGTAAAAGAATAACTTTAAGATAGCTCTGTACATGTGTAGTGACTAGGCTGAGCTGGAAGGTCCAGGCTTTGATTCTCCTCGTCTCAAAAACACCCAAGTCAACTCTGGTGTCCACCCAGCCTAATATTCAGTGAATGCTAGGGGCTGTGTCCTTGGGGGTAAAGTGGCCGGGGTGTGAAGCTGACCTCTCTCATCCATCTAGTGCTGAGGCTAAGAATGGGTGGAGCTGTACATATGCTGCTGCCATACGCCTTCATGGCTGCACAAGTGTAACTTTAACTTTTTGCCTGTAGTTCTAAACACCAGTCTGTGCTGAGTATTGATTTCTTCTGCATTTGTTTCAGGCCCTGGCTCACTGCCTCCTGGGCTTATGACAAAGCGCAGGAATTTTGATGATGGCTCCAGCGACATCAGTTCAACTCCCAGCTCCATGCTGGAGTATACAGGTGAGCAGTGTGACCAGGATATGGTCTGGTATGAAACAGTGCAGCAGTACTGCAGGGAGGATGAGCTGGCAGGCCTGTGGCATTTGTGTGGGAGAAGACAAATGCATTCGGAGTTTTGGTGGGGAAACTGAAGTCTAGAGACCTGTTGGAAAATGTAGGTGTAGATGGTAGCATAATATTAAAATGGGTCTTAAAGTAATAGGATGGGAGGGCATGTACTGGATTCATCTGGCTGAGTACAGGGACAAGTGACATGCTTTTGTGGTCGTGGTAATGAAACTTTGGCTCCATACAATGTGGAAAGTTGTTGAGTTCCTGGAGAGGTGTTAAATTCTCGGTAAGTAATCTGTACCATAAAATTGGTTGGGTGGCTGATACAAGTTCTTTCTCAGACCATAATACATTGTATGTTGACGCCTCTCTTCCTAGGTCCGCGACTGTACAAGCAACCAGCAACCAAATCAAACAGAGGCATCATGCTGAATGCAGTTGAATACTGCGTATTCCCAGGTGTGGTGAATAAAGAAGCAAAGCGAAGGGTTCTAGAAGAGATTGCACGGTCAGAGAGTAAACACTTCCTTATACTTTTCCGAGATGCTGGCTGTCAGTTTAGAGCATTATACTCTTACTGCCCCGAACAAGACGAAGTCTGCAAACTGTACGGTACTGGACCGAAGCAAGTCAATGATCGAATGTTTGACAAGTTCTTCAAGTAAGTGCTTTTAATTTTTTAAGCTCATGGTTCTGTGCATCGTAATTCAGTGTTAATAAAAATCCAACCAGATGCAACAGTAGGCAGATATTTATTTACTACAAAGTCACTCTACATGTTTCGGGTGTCACAGCACCCATCATCAGGAGTACTAAAAACTGTAACCGCAGCCTCCAGTACAGGTCATACTACTAGTACAGCTACTTCCCTCCCGATCAGGCCACTTATTGTTTGCACCTCATAACAGAAACGTGTTTCATAATCAGCATGTCCAGTTTTGTGAGTTAGTGTACATAAGGCTGAAAATTCTATAAAAATGATAGCGGTTGAAACTCTGTGCAAGTCTTTGGACATTAGTTGTTAGTTTTCATGTGACAGATGAATCATTAATTTCTCATATCGATGCAGCTGAGATTTCATGTCATATGGGATGTTGTCCTGTGTTGTTGGGTGAGCATTTCTTGGTGTTTTGAAGGATCATAGCACCTTCATCTTGCAACATGGCACTCCATAAAGAAACTTTTGCATTATGTACTCTCGAAGATGAAGGCAACAAAATCGTCACAGACTGCCAGGAACTACTCACCCAGAGACGGGGCTTTAATGCCAAAACACTTGAATTCTTGTGCAAGGTTTATTGCAAAGACTTTTCACTGTGACACATATTTGCTGAAAAATTAGGAAACTAATTTTTTTTAGTGTACTCTACTGCACTTTGTGGGGGCATGACATAATGCAGTTGGTTGAGGCACTGCGCTACAAGCCAGAAGGTTGCGGGTTCAATTCCTGATGGTGTCATCGGAATTTTTCATTGACATAATCCTTCCATCCACACTATGGGCCTGGGGTTGACTCAGCCTCTGACAGAATTGAGTACCAGGAATACTTCCTGGGGATAAAGGTGGCCAGTGTGTAGAGCTGACAACCTTACCATCTTCATGTGCCAGTTGTCTTGAAATCTGGGAGCATCAGCTTCCTGGAATCCTCAGGGCCTGTCCAGGCCTGTAATGGGATTGCTTTGCCTTGTACTGTACTTTGTAATGATCAGTTTGTAGGTGTAAATGAACAGGAGTCATAATAAGATACAGAGAAAGCATTCAGAAATTATACTGCTGTCTGAGTGTCTGTGAATGTCTCAGCCTTTCATGACTGGTTGTGATGAATCAGGATGACACCGTGTGCTTGGTGAGCCAGCTGAACTGACTGTCCTGTCGCACAGATCGCTGTTAGCTCAGTCAGGTTTTGTTTTTCATTACAGTGAGATTGAATGCTTTCATGCTTATTGGAGTGATCCCCTTATTGAAACATTTGCTTTATTTTATGATTCTGAAGTTGTTTGTATTTTACTAAAAATATCTCATCCTATTTTGTATTTTTGTTACACATATTTCATAAGTTCTTGGAACCAAGCAGCCAATTTAACTGGAAAATGGCTTCTGATATTCATGACAGTTCGATTGATTTCGGTCAGTCACAGACATTGAGATGCTGCTGTAGGTTTGGTGCACCAAAATTTTAATTTCATGTTAATTGATAATTAATTCACTTTTGTAATTTTCAGATACAATTCTGGAGGTAAATGCTTCTCGCAGGTCCACACGAAACATCTCACCGTCACCATTGATGCCTTCACCATCCACAACAGCCTGTGGCAAGGAAAGAAGGTGGCATTGCCTAACAAAAAAGACATGGCACTTGTTATTTAGTCATCGTTGTTGAATTACGTCAGATTTTATCACTCTTAACAACAGTTTCTTAAAAGCAGTGTTTTCATTTACCGCAACATAAAGCAGGAAGGATGGACAGCCATATATATAGTTTTGGAGTATCAGTTGTTTATAAATAAACTTACCTGAAAATATCTGGCAAAGCTGTGTGGAATGTGTGGATTGGGGTTGTCAAGAGCCACAGTCATTTTTCGAGCAAATTATTTGTGTCCTTGAAGTTCATTTTAAGAGTTCATGGTGCTTTGTCCACTAGCAGTGGGTTTCTGGGCTTTTTGCATCATTTATTCATTCCAGTCTGTGTATGTGGCTTTCACTTCAGTTGTATTTTTTCTTTTTTCGATGTTACGTTGTCGGCACCATTCCTGTGCTTCGTGGAGTAAATGTGGCAGATACAATGTGATACGACTGTTCTCACTGTCTGGGAAGAGAATATGCTAAGGTCTGAGTGGTTTAAGATGATCAGGGTGATTAATTTTCATATCCAAATCTGAAACAGAAGAATATAAATTCACCGCTCTGCAGCCGAAACATTCTGTAGTTCCATGTTCTAGATAGCCTGGTAGAAAGACTATTCCACATTACACTTGCTTGGTTGAAACAAAATTATTTCTCAATTTGAGCCTATGCTACCATATTTTACAGACCATAAGACATGCTTTTTTACCCTTGGAAAGTGCAGTATGAAATTTTCCCACATCTTATGGTCTGAATGCGCCTCAATTGTTATTAAAATGTTTGTTTCTGCAAATTTGCCTTCTAGTATCTTGCTGTACCTCATGGTCTGGGTGTGCCTTATGTTCTGTGAAACATGGTAATAGCAAAAGAGGGTGCTCCTGAACTTAGAGCACACCACCATATAGATATTTTATGACGCCATTAATAAATTTACTCTGTGTAAATGAAACCGTTAAAAATATTGATACTAATTTCCAGTTAACTAAATAGTAATTATACATGTTATACTAATAGTCTTTTAACGTGGTGAATAAATTAAACATACTCACACTTGCCACCTCCTGGATATTATGTGGTTTGCTGGCAAATGGTTGTTTTTTTTTTTTTTTTTCTGGTGGTTAATCAGGTTGGATATAAGCAAGTATTTAGCTGATATTTCAAGTAATGTTTTAACTATTATCAATGGAATGCTCCGGCGGTACATGAAATGTCAGTAAAAACAAACCCTAGCACACTGATGTATAAACAGTGCAAAGTAAGGCTGACTTAACCGTTAAATGACCAGGCCGAAATGTTTAGAAGAGTGGAACAGATTGGTTTGTCCCAGACGCACAGTGCGCTGTACTATGTCTGCTGTGTTGGTTGTTTGATCTATTATGATTTCAGTACTGTTAGTTTTTTTAGATTCAGTTGCAGTGCACATTGAAATTGTAGAAGCTCCATGCACACTTGACATTGTCTGCTGCAGCGTTTGTTACCAGCAGTCATTTATTTGAAATAATAAGAATTTGTCCAACATGCTGAAGGTGAGAATCAGTTCTTTCTTGATGATATTTTAAGTCAGAAGGATTTGCTGCTTCTTTTTTTAAGAAGTGACGCTGGGTAATATGTTGCAGCGCATTACAGTGCAATAACGTTATGGGTAATATGTTGCAGCGCATTACAGTGCAATAACATTATGGGTAATATGTTGCAGCGCATTACAATGCAATAACGTTATGGGTAATATGTTGCAGTGCATTACAGTGCAATAACGTTATGGGTAATATGTTGCAGCGCATTACAATGCAGTAACATTATGGGTAATATGTTGCAGCGCATTACAATGCAATAACGTTATGGGTAATATGTTGCACTGCATTACAATGCAATAACGTTATGGGTAATATGTTGCAGTGCATTACAATCCAATAACGTTATGGGTAATATGTTGCAGCGCATTACAATGCAATAACATTATGGGTAATATGTTGCACTGCATTACAATGCAATAACGTTATGGGTAATATGTTGCACTGCATTACAATCCAATAACGTTATGGGTAATATGTTGCAGCGCATTACAATGCAGTAATGCTATGGGTAATATGTTGAAGCACATTACAATGCAATAATGCTATGGGTAATATGTTGCAGCGCATTACAATGCAATAACGCTATGGGTAATACAGCATGATAAATTTATGTAATGTATTGAATGCGATAAGATAAAATACACTTTTTTTTTTAATGGAGGACCGTGAGCTTGTGGTGTGTACAGTTCTTCATGTCCTGAGTGCAAATGTTGCAATCTATTTATTAAAAACTGTAGCAACAAAAGTGAGTTTCCTCACCACCATTCCCATACATTTTCATTCCTACTTTTTTCTTATTTCTTCTGTGGCCAGTAGTGCCCCATTTGGACAAGAGCTGGGTCGTGGTTGGTACAAAAAATGGAAAACATTGTGATTGGTCCAACTGCACTATATTGAAACTTAATGAAAGATTTTTCATTAATGATGCAGCTGTGAAAAATTTTCCACTCTTCCAATTTGGTGCGTAAACAACCACTGACTGCATCTTGAAGGGGCATTTGTACAAGGCATACTGACTAATGTGGCACAAGACATTGATATCAAACCAGTGTTGGTGTCTTGTCCTCGACATATATGGGACATACACAAAGATAGATTATAGAATTTAGCTTTCATAAGGTTATGTTTAGACAGTCTGTAAATGCTGATGTTCATATTGTACTTTTCTGTCAGGATGCTAGAATGTTGGAGTTGATTAACAACAGTCATAGAAAATTTCAAAGAGTATGTATGGATTTATTCATGTAGCCATGAGAGGGCCTTCATTTGGTTGTAACTCGGGAGCATTTCGACCTATATAGTGAAAACATCCAACCACTTCATGATTACCACCACTCTACCATTCAGTTATGAATTGTATTCCACTACTTGACTTTGAATTATAGTTCATCTTACACTGAATAATTCATTAGGAAATAACAAGAATGTAATTAGACCATTAACTGAGACCATGCTGCTGTTAATACAAAGAACTGAAGTGTCAAAGTCAGTGAGGCAGGAAAGAAAGGTTTTGTTTTGTATGATTTTGCCCTAAAACAATATTTTGTAATGATGTGAATAATTTGAACATCACGACAAAACTATTTTTATGTAATGGCTTCATATTAACAATGAAACTTCTTCTTCCTGTCCAAATGTCAAGATTTTTCCAGTACACTACACTGCTGAGACTCCAGTAGTTTCTGCCCTTGAAATGGTTGAATATTTGAATATTTGGAACTGATATGAGATGGTGATATGTATGGGTTTAAACAAATGTGTGCTTACTAATATGTAAATCTCCTTTTTTTTTTACAAAACGTGCGCTAATTTTCAATGTAAATATTATGTTTTTATATACAGATATTTATTAAGTAGAGTTGGGCCATCTACTGTTAGTGTCTGTAATTATCAATAAAATCCTCAACATAATACATTTTACTGCAGATATGCCTTTGAAATTAAACTGTTTATGTATGTCCTGGAACTGTTTTGTTCTAGCTCCTGTATTACACTCATCCTTCCTAATCATCGACGACGATTAATGATTGAGGTTTCGCTGTGTCATACCAATGAAATTGTCAGTCATAGCAACATTAAACATACCTCATTTATTCAGCTAAACTGTTATTATTTTTTAACATAATCCTGCGCACACTGATACATTTATCTCATCACAAGTTTAAATCGGGCTTTGGCATTCACAACCGTTCGTGATCAGGACGCCGAATGTTGCATCAGTATGCCCTGGGGCATTATGCTGAAAATGCTGATACTGCAGTGCAATAAATGAGCTGCATTTAACATGGTAATAACTTGTCATTTGAGTGTCAAGACCTAGAGAAACTTACTTAATGAACATCTGTCATATGTTTATTTCAGTATGTGTATGGATAAGAAACCAACTAGTGTCACTTTTGTGTTATCCTTTATCTCTCCTTTACAGGTTGTTCAACATGTTACGGGCAACCACGTGCCCATCTTCAGGAGCTGACAACTGCGTAGTGTTATCGCCACATGTTGGAATTTGCCGTGGCTGCAGGAAGGCTGTCAGAACCGGTTAGGAGGTAGTGTGTCCATTGAGGAGTTCGTAGCACTGCAGTTGTCAGCTTCTGAAGATGGGCACGTGGTTGCCTGAAACATGTTGAGCAACTTGTAAAGGAGAAATAGAGGATAACACGAAAGTGACATCTAGTTGGTTTCTTATCCATACGGAATTACGATGCACGGCCAACCACTTATCAGGTTCAGTATATGTGTTAACAGTCATGTGGCAGCTGTAGCAGCAGTACTGAAGGAAATAGTAAGACAGTTACCTATCGTACTCTCTGCTTTACCTTCAGACTTGTACATTTGTTGTTTGCCTGTATCAATATGTTGATGTGCATGGTAAGATAAAGTAGCTTCTGTTCTTGCTCCCATTATCATCACATGAAACTCTCCCTGCTACGTAGGGATAGAGTACAGTCTTGTAAGTAATTTTACATTCATTCTATGTTTGTAGGTTTTGTCTTTCAAAAACGCTGTTAATTCAATAGCCAACAAGTGACAGGAAATCAGCAGGTCAGGTGATGCCCATAAATGTGGCCAAGTTAACAGAAAATACTGCCCTGCACTTTGTGTTTATACTGGCCAAGGTTTTCCTTGATATTTGTCAGTTACAAGGTATAATTAAGAGACAGAGCCCACCGTCCCCACTTGGGAGGCCTTCAGACAACATTGCCCCCGACAAGTCTCAAAGACTGCCACTCAAAATGTGCAATCCCCTAGCAAAAGCACAACAGCCATTTTACTTACTGGGTTTCTGTGTCATTGTCAAGGGATGCATTCCGTAGACAGGAATGACTGACACCAACACTCTCAAAGAATTATTCTGTCTACTTGCACTGCATAATGAAATAAGGAATAATTTGTCTTACAGTAAACTGATTTTTAGTCTAAAAAAGAAAATTATTAGAATTATGGTTTGTGAAAAGCCTTGTGTTAGAGGTCATCAGCGTGAGAGATCAGATTTTACCTCTTCTATGTGAATATACAGGGTTATTCAAAATGATTGTTGGGGTTTTAACAACTTCTCATACACAATACACTTGAGATAAGAGTATATGTATTTTTTTTATGTAATAGAACAACACTCCAAGTTTTTGTAACATACCTTACAGGTGCTCTATATGTGCACCATTTGTGATTCTACAAACATCAACACTATAATGGAGATCATTCCAAACTGTTTGTAGCATGTCAGTGGTGATGGTTTCAATGGTGGTTCTGATTCGTACCTTCAGTTCAGGGATACTTGCGGGAAGAGGAGGAACATAAACCTGATCTTTGACGTAACCCCATAGAAATAAATCACATGGGGTTGCATCTGGAGAATGAGGTGGCAGTTGTTAAAACCCCAAAAATCATTTCAAATAACCCTGTACAGAGTGACCCAGAAACACTTGACGGTTTTTGAAATGAAATAATGTTCGAAGGCAAAGTAGAAAAATGTTATAAGTACTGATAAATACATTCCATATCCATAAAAATGTACATTAATCATTCCTGTTGCAATGTGACTACCATGTTTTTCTTCAGTCACAATGGGAAGGATGTCAAATACATTGCACCATTTCTTTAGGGATTTCTTAAGTACACCCCTGGCCTTGCTGTTAAGTCATCAATACTGAAAGGACATGCATACACTTTGCTTTTGAAGTAGCCTCACAGGAAGTACTCTGGTACTGTGGGATCATGTGAGGGGGTGGCAGTGGGCAGGCCAGGAAATGAGTCTGCCAGGAAACATCCTGAAAACTTGCATGTGAATCTGTTGTGTGTGGGCAGTTACTCCTGACATCATGGTGTGTGATGACAGTATGGGGTACCACTTAGCGGGCAAGTGTGTGTTCAAATTTTGACTACTGTCAAGTGCTTTGTGCACCTTACCTGCCTGATCATGAGTACCTTTGGCAGGACATCAAATGCAATGTATATGCTGCCAATATTCTTGACAAAACAGTGAATTTAGGAAGGTATTCAAGGGACCTCTAAAGAAATGTTGCCAACTGTTACCATGTGCTTTCCATTGTGACTGCAGGAGTGTATTGAATGACACATGGTCATCTAAAAAATGTCATGTTCAATCATTAATGATTAACATGAATATTCATGGACATGGAATGTATGAGTATTAATTAAATCTGTAAATTTTGCCATAAATGTTATTTCCTTTCAAAAACTGGCAGGTGTTTCAGGTTGAAGCTACATCCTCATTAATGAAATTCATTATGAATAGCCAAGCAAAGTTTTCAAACAAAGTCAGCTGTACACAATATTAATACAAGGAATAATTACCTTCATCACAGACCAATTGACAAACTTTGTTTTCAGAAATATCGGTATTTGCCGTCATCAAAATTTTTAACAGCTTACCATGGTGTATCACAAGTCTAGTAAAGGAGAATTCTCAATTTGAAGTAACATAAGTTCCACGCCCATTTTATTCTGTTCATGAATTCTTGATAATTAAAGATGACTTACTATTTACAGCTATATGTAATGATTTTGGTGTAACATAAAAATATTTTTTGTGCAATTGTTATATTTTCGTGTCGTACGTTTTGTATGTTATAACTTATTTCAGATCCGATTGTCACGTTGACTAAATTTTGGATTCATGGAATGTATAACGCATGTATGTAGATGGGACACGAAACATCTCCGCGTATGGCTTTTTGGTAGGTTGCTTGATTGGAGCACCTTACCTTACCGATTGGATTACCGTTTCCGAAGTGACAATCACCATATATTACACACAGATGGCATAAGGGTATCGTTTACGTCAATTTGGCAACCAATAGTATGAGGTTGCGCGTGTGGAATTCAGTTATCCGTGGTATCTGGTATTAGTCATCTGTTGGTGGTGATTGGTGAGAGAAGTCACCTGAATGGGTTGTTTTAATGCATAAATATAGTGCCATATATAATAACGCGAAGTGATATTAGAGTTTTTTTTAGGAAAAACATGGGGTTATTTTCAACGTCATCGCCTTTCGATTCTGACATTGGTAAGGTTCTAAGAGTTCTCAGTGTAGGTCGTCAGCAACGCATATTCAGCTTCAAGAATTTTACAAAGTGCATACGTACGGTAGTCCGTGTTTCAGTTATTTGCTGAAATCCAACCGTAATGTCGCATATTAGTCTCTTGCATCTCAGTATAATAATTCAATAATCTGATTTAGATAGACTCATGAATTTGTTGTTTGAAGGAAGGGGCTTTTGGTACTCTCGGAGCTAATTGAAACGAGTGGGGAGGTGTCAGTACATTGTTCACTGGGACCATGGCAATGAATTTACACTTCAGATTTTAGTGTGGTAGTAAGGTAGTGTAGAAGAGTTAGTGACCTGTTGTTGACAGACGGTATAAATTAGTTTTTGAAATTACGGTGGAAAATGTTGGATGACGGTGATCATACAACTTTCATATGTGTGTGGCTGTATTATATACTTATCTGGTTCATGCCATGTTACTTTGTTAACAGTGAAGAATTTTGTGAAAGACGTTATGCAAGGGCGGGGACTTTGTAAGAAGTCTTTTAATTTAGTCTGCACATCGTTTTTGCTGTATAATGTTTGTGTTGGCGTTACTGTAGTACTTTTACAGCAATGGAATATTCGTTAGCTATCATGTGTCATATATACCTGCATTAATATTAGTCATTGTCAGTCTTGTGCAACGTCAGTATTGTTATCATTACTTTGATTATTTGTCTTGCATGTATTTCTCAGTAGGTGTCTATTGTTGAGGTATTCAAAATATTTTCTGTAGGATGCCACATTTAGTTTTTTTGCTGTTCCCGGTTGAGATTACAGCATTTTTATATAAGCCACAGAAAAGTTTCCTTTGTAACTCAAGGTGTGAAGTGGAAAATAGACTTGAAACCATATCGAAGTGACAGGATATGTGCAGAGATACATGCTTCTCTGACAGATCTCTGAGCTGACTGTACTAGAGAGCAGAGTGTGAAGTTTTGGGAAACATTGAAACATTCTTATGGGAACTCAAATGTTACAAAATTAGCAAGTTGGTACAGCCAGTAATGCTTCTGACTTATATTTCGATCTTTAGGTTTCTGTGACCATGCATCGTGAGCAAATTGTGAAGTGAGAGAGAAAACCAACAAGATGCAACAGTTAGATGTTTATTTTTAACAATTTCTCAACATGTTTCGGGCATCATTGTGCCCATCTTCAGGAGAACAAGACGT
>Ga0131853_10015351_pt1 | contig 14005 bp, 10 predicted proteins | sample TergutLab28metaG_FD_92764 | JGI IMG/M metagenome (GOLD analysis project Ga0131853, IMG submission 92764) | Labiotermes labralis P1 segment gut microbial communities from Petit-Saut dam, French Guiana - Lab288 P1 (version 2) (version 2) | ecosystem: Host-associated > Arthropoda: Insects >... | reverse complement strand
TACCACCAATCTACAGCTAAAAACAATGTACCGGCTTCTATGTCGTTCTGCTACACTCAAAAAAAATCCAAGATCTACTATCGAAAATCACTTCAGAATCCTAAATAACTGAAAACTGAACAGGACGCTGGTGTGGTTTCTACCACACACGTCCGTCCGTCATGTTGTTATAATTTCTTGTAGGAAATTAAAATGTGGAGTTTTTGTGTTTTCCAAAGGCATAACGTTCATACAGGATTTAAAAATCGGTAAAATGGCACTAAGGTTGAAATGCGTGGATCCACATGCACACACGAGCAGCAAGGCGGTATTATGTATTGTACTTTTAAGGGAGCAAAGCAGGTTAACAGTAGTACAAATGGAAGTGCGGTACTAAAACTTAAGCAATAGTAGGATCGGTTTTGCGAGTTCTGGTGGGAAAACCTTGTTTAGCCACTTTCCTGATAGAGTAACGACCCTTCTCTGCCGTTTCTCGGCTTTCATTGGAGTGATATAATATTAAATAGTGTAGGTCAGCAAAATCAACTTTATTACTCAAGGTAATTATAAGGCTACATGTTTCGACTTTATATTAGTCTTCTTCAGGCCCATTTTTGTCAATTGATTCACAAGATGCTACGCACACTTTGGGATCCAATCGTGTTTACATCCATGGAAGACATCTAATTAAATCGTTTGCCTCCTAGGGTGTGACGTGCAAATTGTGTTTACGAGAGTGGGATATATAAAATTGGATCATTTGTCTCGTAAAATGTATTATACAAATTGTGTCTAAAGAGTTAAAATATGTAATGTATATTTAGACACAATTGGTATAATACATTTTACGAGACAAATGATCGAATTTTATATATCCCACTGTTGTAAACACAATTTGCACGTCACATCCTTTGAGACAAACGATTTAATTTGATGTATTCCATGGATGTAAAACACGATGGGATCCCAAAGTGTGCATAGCATCTTGTGATACAATTGACGAAAATAGGCCTGAAGGTGACTAATCGATAGTGGAAACATGTAGCCTTATAATTACCCTGAGTAATAAAGTGGTTGTGCTGACGTACACTATAAAATATTATATCAGGTTTATAAGCACACCGTGATGCTTCCATTCAAATTTCATTGGAGTGATTTTTCTGAAAATGCAAATCTCGCACTCTCCAGGCATGTGCTACAAAAGATGCATGTTTAGTTGCAATCGGTAAATAATTAATGGCACAGTACTTGGAGAAAAAGGTACCTCTTCGGCTGCATCTCGGCTTCAATTGGAGGAATTTTCCTGAAAATTCTTAGTTTTTCGTCTCTATATATGCCTTACAAAGGATGCAAATTTCGTTATGATCGGTCAATAACTAAGGGCACTTTATTTTAAGAGCAAGGTGTCTTTTCGGCTTCATCTCTAATTCCATTGGAGGGGTTTTCCTGGAAAGTAATAACTCGCCTTCTCCACGCATGCGCTAGAAAGGGTTCGTTTTAGATTGTCATCGGCTAATAATTAGGAGTACTTCACTAAGAAAGCAGAGCAGGCAGTGACGCAGTTGAGGTACTGCGCTACAAGCCGGAAAGTCGCGGATTCGATTCCCGATGTTGTCATTGGAATTTTTATGTACTTAATCCTTCCGGCCACACTATGGCCCTGGGGTCGACTCGTAACAGAAATGAGTACCAGGGATATCTCCTGGGGGTAGAGGCGGCCGGTGTGCAGGGCTGACAACCTTGCCACTCTCATGTGCCGATTGCCTAGAAATTCTGGGAGCCTCAACCTCCTATAGCCCTAAGGGCTTTTCGCGAAAATTTTTACGTCGCCCTCCTCACGCATGCGCTACAAATAGTGCAACTGTGGTTACCATCGGTCAGTAATTAAGGGAACTTTACTTGTGGAGCAATGTGCCTTTTCGGCTGTATCTCAGGTTCAATGGGAGGAATTTCCCTGAATATCATACATCACAATTTCCACGCTTGAGCTACAAACTTTGTAAGCTTTGTTGCGATCGCTCAATAATTTAGGGCTCTTAATTTGGAAAACAGTGTGTCTTTTCGGCTGTGTCTCGACTTCCATGGGAGGGATTTTCCTGATAATTCACACTTCCTACACTCCACGCATGCTGTACAAACGTTCGGCCAATAATTAACGGCACTAAACCGGAGAAGCTATGTACTTTTGTGTATGTATCTCTTCTATTGGTGGGCCCGGTAGCTCAGTCGGTATAGCGACTGACTATGGGCTGGACGGTTTGGGATCGAATCCCGGTGGGGACGAGATTTTCCGCCCGTCCAGACCGGCCCTGGGGCCCAGGCAGCCTCCTGTAAAATGGGTACCGGGTCTTTCCTGGGGGTAAAGTGCGGCCGGGGCGTCCTATTGACCACTCACCTCCTTTTAGTGCTGCGGTCATGGAAGAGTAGAGCTATACCTCTACCCACCCTATGGGCCACACCGGGCCTGTAACGGGATCACTTTACCTTTACCTTTATCTCTTCTATTGAGGGGATTTTCCTGGAAGTTCATTAACTAGCACTAGGCCCACATGCGCGAAAAAACGTAGTAATTTTTGTTACGATCGGTAAAGAGAGAAGGGTCTGTACTCGTAGAGCAATGTTACTTTTCGGCTGTACCTCGCCTTCCATTGAAGGAATTTTCCTCAGAAATCATATCTCGCACTGCACGCGCGTACACTACACAGCAGTACGTTTGGTTACGATCGGTCAATAATGAAACGAATATTCGACTCGACATCTTCTATATCTTGTGTGATGTAGAAAGGTTTATGGCAATTGGACGAACATCTTATAGGCCTGTACAGCTGCAACGTACCGGCCGCGATAGCTTAGTCACTGTAGTTCCTAGACTAGGGGCTGGGCAACCAGTTAATTGGGTTTCGATTCGCGGCACTGAAACATTGCTTAGGCAGAGTACCGACCACCTCCGAATCCCAACCATCAACCAAGTACGACAGTAACGGAATAGGTTTTTGCCTCATCCGGGATATGACGCCGCGTCAGTGGGCTATCTTTACCCGGCGTTTCGAGGCAACGTAATGGTCTCATTTTAAAAAGTCGAAATGCTCAAAAAGAAAACTCGCATAATACCTGAGAACTTCGCGGGAAGGTAAAATTGCAAGGGCCTAATTGTGACCAGTAGTGGCGTAGCTAGGTTTTTGGCGATCGGCGCGATTAATTACAATGGCCACTACTAACAGAAATCACGAACTTTAAGAACATCAGAATTATTTACTGAATTTCGTTTTACCCGCTTCAATAGCTTAAAATTTGTTGAGTATAAGAAATAAGATTTTTACTTAAAATATAGATATCGCCGCCATCTTTGCCCTACCTTTGACTCTCTCGTTCAAGACGGCCGCACCCCTCACCTTCCTCCCTCATTATAACCCTGCTGACCAGTCACCTACATATAGTGACGATTTTAAGAGCGCGTGGAGCCATACCCCCATTTCTCCATACGTATCCATAGCTTGACTCTTAATTAAGCACCGGCACAAATGTGCCCCATTTTTGGGTGCAATGTCACAAGAAAATTGCCGTTGTGATTATAACAAATGGCACTTATTTTTGTGTCATGGGCTAACAGAAATTACCTTGCATAAACAGCATGGTTTGCTACTTCATTTCCTTGGTGCAGTTTTCACGAGATGGGTGTCCACGATCTTCCGGCAGAAATTGACTGGATACTAAATGTTACCGGTCACAAGAAACTTTACTACATCGGCCACTCTATGGGCACTACGATGTCATACGTCATGGCGTCCATGAGACCCGAGTACAACGACAAAGTGGACTTCATGGTCAGCCTGGCTCCCGTCGCTTTCATGTCCAGAGTGAAGAGCCCCATTAGGCTGTTCGTGCCTTATATAAAGGACATACAGGTAAATACTAGCCGGCCGAGGGCTGAATGACTTCCATCTAAATTACCGTGTTTCGGTCTCATAAGACGCGCCCTGTACCCAGCAAAGACTGTTGGACTTCCTCTCTAAAATTTGACCTTCCGGTGTTAAGACGCAGGTGATTTTTAGGGTAAATAAAACATCGTTCAGTCAAAACACAACAATATATTCAATAATGTAAAGTTTGCATTATTGAATATATTGTTGTGTTTCGACTGAACGACATTTTAGTTAGTGTTACAACACAACGGGATGGCTGCTATCAAACGGTTTTTAAGGAATTCTTAGATAAAATGCCTCTTATGCGACGGGAAATACAGTGTATATAAAACCAATGGCAACTATAAATACATTCCGTGAGTAAAATTAAGAGTTTTTTTTAATGTAGTACTTGATATAATGTATAGTTTTCACTGTGATTTAAACAGCTAAAACACATACAAATTATGTCTAAAATATTTTCTTGCTAGTTAGTAGGCATACATGTAAGTGTCTCATATATATATATATATATATATATATAAGATAAAGTGATCCCATTACAAGCCCGGTGTGGCCCAGAGGGTGGGTAGAGGTATAGCTCTACTCTTCCATGACCGCGGCACTAGAAGGGGGTGAGTGGTCAGCAGCACGCCCCGGCCGCACTTTACCTCCGGCAAAGACCCGGTACCCATTTTACGGGAGGCTGGGTGGGCTCCAGGGCCGGTCTGGACGGGCGGAAAATCTCGTCCCCACCGGAATTCGATCCCGGACCGTCCAGCTTGTAATCAGTCGCTATACCGACTGAGCTACCCGGCACACGTATATATATATATATATATACACACACACACACACACATAGCCAGGGCACGCAGTGGAACAGTTGGTTGCGACACTACGCTACAAGCCGGAAGGTCGCCGGTTCGATTCCCGATGGTGTCATTGGAATTTTTTATTGACTTAATAATTCCGGCCGCACTATGGCCCTAGGATGACTCAGTCTCTAACGTGAGTACCGGGAACATTTCCTGGGGGTAAAGTCGGCCAGGGCTGACAGCCCTACCACCTTCATGTGCCGACTGTCTTATAATGTGGTAGCCTGAACCTCCTGGAAACCTTGGGGCCTGTCTAGGCCTGTAATGGCATTGTTTTTAACACACACACACATACATATATGTATATACATATATACACAGGCGGACCCCCGTATCCATGGGTAATACGTTCCAAAGACCTACCGCGGTTACGTGAAACCGCGGATAATACCGACCGCTATATATAACGTGATATAACATATTAGTGTAACATTCATAAATACATTAAATTTTAATTGATAAATTACGCACAGCAAGACATTAACAACATTAAATAAAGTAATAATAAAGTGTACTGTGCACTACAGTGTACATTTACTGTGTACTTTCTCTCTGTCCCGTACGTACGAAAGTAAGGGATTCTGACGTTTTAGTCTAATCCTCAAGAGACGATAGAACAATGAAAAAATGCAGTACCTGTACTGTACAGTATCATGTACAGTTTAAAGGGATGACAGAACAATAAAAATCAAGGTTTTGTATCAAAGCGCTGCATAAGCAATGAAAAAACCTGTTATTGTTACACATTTTACAATGAAAATCATACGTACGTACGTACTGTACATAGCCTGTAATAAGAAAATTTTATTTGTTAAAGAATATCTTAGCCTATTGTGGGTATTCACCGACTTCTCCATTATTCTTGTTGCTTTCTGAACACAAACACTGCGATAACGTGGCAACTAACTGAAACAGCGAGAACGCTAGAAGCAGAATGGTTGGCAAGTTTGTGGAGAACCGTGGGTACAGGGACAAAGGAAGATGAGTCAAGTACTGGGCGCGTTTGGGCTGCTGGATTTCACCATGTTACGGTCCGTTCTCGCTTGGCGAGCGTTTTGAAAATTATGAACCGTTTATTTCTCTAATTTTCCAGTATTTTCGGGCCGCGGTAAACCGCGGATACGGGGGTCCGCCTGTATATGTATGTGTATGTATGTATGTAATTATATAAAGCCTTTCCTTATTATGCTAAATTAGATCTGAAAAGATTTCAAACTTCAAAGTCACCGCTGCGATTAACTCAAACCTCGTAATCTACAATTTCAGTTCATATTCCGGTATTTGGGAAATGGTGAATTCCTACCTCACGAAAAGATAATTCGGTGGCTGAGCAAATATGGGTGTGAGCTTGTGACAACAGAAGAAAAGATATGTGAAGATGGCTTCTTCGTGATCTCTGGATTTGATGATGAACAATTCAATATGGTAAGTTGCGTTCATTTGATATACAGAACCATCCGTGTAAACATCTGAATGACTTGACAACACAGAACATGGGTATAATATTAAAAATGGTCGGAAATATGATCTGAGGATGTAGACTGGACTGAAATTACTCAGGGTAGGGTGAACGCAATGCTGGAACTTCGGATTCCATAAATGAGACAGTTCAATGGCTGTCTAAGCTTCTGCAGAGGTTAAAGATTCAGTCCTCATTATCGAGGATTCACGATCACACTCAGACACACACCACACTCGGTAGGAATCCTCTGGACGAGTGGCCAGCCCGACGCAGAGATCTCTACCTGACAACACACAACACTCACAACAGACAAACATCCATGCACCCGGCTGGATTCGAACCCACAATACTAATAAGCAAGCGTCTGCAGACCCACGCCTTAGACCGCACGGCCACTGGGACCGGCAGTCACATACGTAGTAACTAAAATTAAAAAGTAAAATTGTCTCTCGAAAGACCATGAAGACATGTACGAGTGGCAGCACGTGTACCCTTATTCTTAACCCTTATCCTGCTACCGTGGAGAATATGGTGAGCTCCTATTAATGCCGTGGACCGCGGTAGCACAGTGGTTAAGGTGCTGTGCTGCAAATCGGAAGGTCGCTGGTTCGATCCCAGCTGGTGTCAGTGGATTTTTCATTGACATAAAATCCTCCCGATCGCACTATGGCCCTGGGGTCGACTCAGTCTCTAACAGAAATGAGTACCAGCAGTATTTCCTGGGAGTAAAGGCGGCCGGTGCGTAAGGCTGACAACCTTACCACCGTCCTATGCCGTTGTCACGAAATCTGGGAGCCCTAACTTCCTGGAACCCTCTGGGCCTGTCCAGGCCTGTAATGGGACTGCTTTACCTTTACCTATTAATGCCAGCAAATGGCAGACGGGGTTTAATTTGGCGTTTAAAGGGTTTAAAGTTGGTACTAGATGGGAACGAGTGATCAGCTTCATGCACCGGCAGCTTTACTCCCCGAAAAATAGCCCCTGTACCCATTGGTTAGGAGGCTGGGTGGCCCCCATAGCCGGGGTGGACATTCCGGATTCGGAGTTCAAACCACGACTCCTCGGACGTGCAGCCCCTCGCCTAGTCAATATACCGAAAACGTATGCCTGCTCATAGTTAGTGCATCACAGAGTAAATAGCTACGCGTTCGTCACATACCGGGCTGCTGTAATATTCACGGGTGACTCATGAAATACGGTATACATAGAAACCAAAGAAATGAATCTTCGTCTTCCATCCGTCATTTATTCACACAGCAAGCCAACCGTTAATTTCATCTATTACATTACTGTAATCTGTGGACGCTGTGATTATTATCGATTACTATCAATTAGTACTTATTATCGACCCGTCTATGATTCACACTGATAATAACCAAGCATTATTCCACGGCTTTTATCTTCGGTCATTTATTTCTTCCTACAGTAAATCAATTTTATCATCCGCTCGATTAGCGTCGGTTACTGTCTATTAGCATTGCTTATTTTCGACCACATTGTAACTCATACCATTAATAATCACGCAGTGCTCCACGACCTCATTCACTGGCCGTTTATCACAGCAAACAAAGCTTTAATTTCGCCCACTGGAGTGCTGCCCTTTATGTGTGCTATATTGTAGTGTATAGTTGGTGCTCACATCTTTCTTCAGCCTCATCTCATAATTCACACAGAATACACCCTGTCTGTTGTATCATCAACTGTTCTTTGGCCTCATTCTTTACATCAAACCAGGCTGTGACTCACTCAATCACACTTCGGATCTTATGTCAGCCCATGTTTAAGAAGGAACACAGCACACCACAGACAGGCGGTTCGACCAATTTGGTGCCTGCCAGTGACAAATAACTCCACAGGGCAGAGTCCTCCTGAGGTTCTGTTGGTCTCTCATCTTGTCAAGAAATTCCCTGTCTTTTATTGAACCAGAAAAATTCATTGACATCTTCACAGCAGTCTGTCACATAACGGTTTACCGAGCCAGGTGACTCTAATCCAAATACTCATATCATGACTAACCATGTGATTACAGTTCCTTTTTGTCTCGGGCAGTCGCGATAATTTGATGTAAATTTAAAAACTTACACAAGATACAAGATACGAGTATTGCAGAAGTTAAGGTATAATCTCCTTTTGTCATGCCACTTCAGTGTACGTTTCAGAAGAATGGTAAGGACAGGGTCGGTTTAAGACATTTCTGGACCCAACGCAAAAATAAAAGTGACTGCCCTGCGTACCAACATTCCTGAAGTGATGCTGTAGATACAGCAGTGTTACAACTGACACACAAATTATGTTTTGATCTTTCTTATAACAAAACCAACTAGGTGCACTTTTTCTCAAATTTATTTTTGGAATAAAACTCTACATGTTTCGGACAGTTCCTTTGTTCATCATCCGGAGTGTTTCACTGTACACACAGCAATGGTATATGTCATACAGGTTTGCTGACAGCTGTCAGCAAACCTGTATGACATATACCACTGCTGTGTGGCCTGATGATGAACAGAGGAACTGTCCGAAATATATACAGTTTTATTCCAAAAATAAATTTGAGAAATTAGTGCATCTAGTTGGTTTTATTATAAGAATTTATCACGATGCACGGTCACCTGAACGTCAAATATGTTTTGACCCAAAACTGGAAATACAACTAGCCTTTTCGGGGCCCCCCGAAGGGCAGAATCACTGGCAGTCCTATATTTTGCGATATTCTAAAACCGGTCTTCGGTGTCAAGTTACGATTTATGAAGGCAGATATGCTGCAAGATAGATTACTCACGGTCAGTGGTGTGGTATTACCTACTTCAGACGAAGTTGTGTTTAAATGATTTGAAGCACAAAATTATGCTGAAATATAAAGATTAATTTCGTACCTCATAGTAAACACACTACACTTGGTTTAATATTTTCCAGCACGAAGTGTTCGATACATATATATACTAAACAACAATGTTCAGTCAAACAAAACACTCATTTGGTATGTTATTTATTAACCTTGGGCACTTTGGGCGACATGTTTCGATTCACTTGGAATCATCATCAGGCCCTCTTCAAAAATATAGATCCATTACATATAATTATTAAAACGCGTTATGGGATCCCATACGCTTACATCGAATTTAAATTCGCAATACACATGTCTTAGTTTTCAAATAAGACATACAACGTGGCCTAAGGCCACGTTGTAGGGAGGTAGCTGCACCAGTACCGGAGGCTGTAGTTACAGTTTTGTGTACTCCTGATGATGGGTGTAATTGGCACCCGAATCATGTAGAGTGAACTTGAAGAATAATAAACAGACTGCTTTGTGTTGCGTCTCGTTGGACAATTAGTAATATAATGTAAATATTTTTTTATTCTTCGGGGTGTTAAAGGGCTAAAATATTAATTCGCTCATTACGACAACTTTTGTTTGAGATATAAAATAATATTTGTCTCAACATTGTCTATACAGTCAACATTTTCTCTCTACCGTTTTATAACCGTGGTTTATGGAGCAGTGGGCGTCAGTTCCAAAACATGTCGAATCGAAGCGAAATGAGTCTGGTCGGTTTAAGTAAAGAAACTACGTAACTCTACACAATTCTTCAACTGTCTCTGACGCTTGTCGCAGTGTTCACGGTAATTTTATCGGACTAGGCCAAATAGCTCCGCAAAAATCGTCACCTATATAATTTCTGCTGGCCTCTCATAAATTGTAAGGATGTCCACAATCGTCTGCGCCTGCGTTTAGATTGTACCTCCTTTACACTGCAGATATTCCCATAATCATGTCCGATGAGATTTCTGTTGAACTTAATTTACATTTTTGGGACTTCCATTTCTTTGGATTCGTCACAGGAAGGCGTGATGTGTGAGTCCAGTTTGGGATAGCTGTTAACTGTACCATGTGACTGCTAATTATACTGCGCTGCTTTTGGTTTTCAGACCTTGTTACCTCTGATTCTGGGACATGGAGGTGGTGGGGCTTCCACGAAAACAATTGTACATTACGCCCAAGAGATTAAAAGCGGTAAGTATGCCCCCCCCCACATCCCACCCCCAAACTACGTACCACATTCTTTTCACAAAGGAAATGTATTCCACAAATAAATAAATTCATTATATTAATACAATTTATGCTTTAAAAATATTATGTTACAACATGGAGGATAAGATAGGCGGAACATGAAGCATGAACAAGAGAGATGAGAAATAAGTATATAGAATTTCATTTGCCGGAAAACCTGAAAGGCATAACATTTCGGAGACCTAGAAGTAGATGGTAGGGTCATATTAAAATTTCTCTTCTGGAATTGGATTTGTGGATGTGGAGATGTGGAATGGCTTAATCTGTCTCCGAATAGGGAGTATATGACGGATCTTTTGGAGACGGTAATTAAATCCTGGGTTTCATAGGAATACCAATAAGTTTCAGAAGAAGGACTATTCCACTGAGTTAACAGTTTGTAATGATGGTGTGTCGACTGCAATGTAGTTGTAATTAATAACATCTAAATTACATTCCGAAGTTACTTGTCGTCAAATCAGATAACGATAATGATAATAATAATAACAATAATCGGCTCTACAGCCCTGGGTGGGCTTTGGCTTCCTCTGAGAGGTTTCTCGATCACACCCAACGACGCATCACTTTCGGTAAGACTCCCCTTGACTAGTGATCAGCCCGTCGCAGTGACCTCTGCCTGATAACACACAACACTCACGACAGACAAACATCCATGCCACCGGTGGGACTTGAACCCACAGTCTCAGCACACGAGCGGCCGTAGACCTAGGCCTTAGACCACGCGGTCACTGGGATTGGCCAAATTAGATGACACAGTAATGAATTACAAGTTAATGGGGCTTGACAGGAATAAGCTGTAGGTTATTGAAAAGTGTTATTGCAACACAAATCGGTAGAGGGCCGGGGATGCGTGGGGAACTTCACTGAGGACCGACGATAAAACCCAAGATGGCCTGGTTTCAAATTTGTATCAAACGTTGGTCGTTAACAAGTGGTGCAAGCTCTTAATGCTTGATATGTACTGCCCAATAAGCTTACTGAGACATCTGCAGAAGCGCTTGGATTAGGGCTGGTCAGTTATTATCCTGAGACACGATTTCTTATGTTTTACTTTCAAGATTTCAATAATAAATTAGATAAAAAAAAAAAAGAATGACGCTTTTTGTCGACGAGGTTTTTCTGTGGGTAACCACACTTCGCGGTATTCTGGGCGGATACATGAAGCAACAACACAAAAAATTCCAATTTAAGGGACAATGACAATGAACAGTATGGCCCAAAATTCGGTTAGCAGAACGCATTCTACCATATTAACAGTAATATTTAGGTTGGAACCTGTTAACACTGGTGTGAGCCAGTTGCATACGTAATACGTACGAGTAATTCAGTCATTGCAGGCCTAGGCAGTTACCAATTTTTGTGGATTCATTAAGTAATAAATTTACATTGGAGATTAGTGTACATCTTATTGACAGGATAACTAATGTTTGGGCCACTCTGCGTATTGCAGTGACACCGACTAGCTCCGATAGACACAGACGACTAAGATCTTTCTCTCAGGTTTCCATATGACGACGCCAGCAGATTACGTTTCAAAAGAGCGTCTGATCAGTAAACCTCAGATCATGACCACACACATTAATATACAATAAAAAGCCTTTTTTGTTATAACCCCACCTCTGTGTTGCCGTAAGATAGGCGCTCAGGTTTTACGTCGGACTAGTCTCTCTCTGTTACGTGTCCCTCCTTTCGAGAAGAGCTTTGGTTATACGTCAGGCTAGTCTCTCTCTGTTACAACATGCACTATTTTAATGCAAAACAGGAGCTCACAAAAGCAAAGTATCAAAACAGTTACAGCTTCGTGAATTATTTTCATGTAGCTGCAGATACGTAGTGCAGACATTGCCACCGGCACGGACGCGTATCATAATCTGTCAGTGCCAAAATTTGGCATCGTTGGCAATGGTCCGCCATTTCTGGAATGAAGAATGCCTGTGCCGAGGTTCAGACGGAGCATCTGTGAAATATGATTTTATCCCACGTTAAAAGTAGGCATTTCGTGATGGCACGTCTATATGTCGGAGTGGAGATAGGGTTTCTCTTTTCTTACAGATGCCATTCCATTCCTCGAACTGTCAGCTCGTAGCGGACAGCCAATGCACCTGGCCGGCAGTGATCCACACATGTATTGCTGTTAACTTCCCTGCGTTGTGTCACTTTGTAAACAAACAAACAAATTCACTAAGCTCAAGCTGAAGACTGGAGAGCTCACAGACGTTCATTCTTCCCGGAAATTTGCAGGTAAATTTCAGCAATATGACAATGGGAGTAGCAAGGATGGAAACGGCCCGAATGAGGAAGAATGGGACAGAGCGACAGATGCCCCAGAATACGATCTGAGCAAGATCACCATTCCTATTGATCTGCACTATGCTGACAACGACTGGTTGGCCTCGCCTGCGGTACGTATGAAGGGTTGAGAATGGTGATGGTGCGGACAATTGTGTGCTTGAGAAAGGCCAATGGGCTATTATAGCAATTATATTTTCTGACGTCATATATTATTGTTAAAGTAGTACACAATTGTGTGTGTGTGTGTGTGTGTGTGTGTGTGTGTGTGTGTGTGTGTGTGGTGGCCGTAAGTTATCAGGAAATTTCGAAGGGGAGGTCGTAGCCTAATTTAAGGTACCATTCCGACATTCGCCTCTAGGGACTGCGAATAACCACGAAAAATCTCACTCATGATTGTCGGCCTCTAGTCCAAAATTTGGACAGATGTCTGGAACAGACAGCAGTGCTGTTAACTGGATGGCATGGTGCAGTTTGGTTATGTTATATATATATGTGTGTGTGTGTGTGTTTCGTATATGCATGTATGTATGCATTATGTATGCATGTACGTATGTATGTGTGTGTATGTATGTATGTACGTATGTGTGTATATATGTAAGTACGTAGGTATGTATGCATGTATGTACGTGTGTTTATGTAGGTATGTATGTTTGCATGTACGTCTTTATGTATGTATGTATGCATGTGTGTAGGTATGTATGCATGTATGTACGTACATGTATGTATGTATGTACTTGTATGTATGTATGTACGTACATGTATGTATGTATGCATGTACGTATGCATGTATGTACGTGTGTGTATGTATGTATGTATTAAATATGTGTGTATGTGTGAATGTGCATATGTATGTATGAATGTATGCATTATGTATGTACGTATGTATGCATGCATGTATGTATGTACGTATGTATGTATATATTTGTGTATGTACTTGTGTATGTATGTATGCAAGTATGGGCGTATATATGTATGTATGTATTTACGTACGTAAGTATGTAAGCACGTATGCATGTATATATGTATGTGTGTGTATGTATGTATTATGTCTATGTATGTGTGTATGCATATATGTATGCATGTATGTATGTACGTACCTATGTATGAAGGCATGTACGTACGTATATATGTATGTACCTATGTATGAATGCATGTACGTATGTACGCACGTATGTATGTACGTACTACATACGTATGTAGATATGTATGTATGCATGTATGCTTGTATGTATGTGCGTATGTATGTGTGTATGTATGTATGCATGTATGTATGTATTTACGTACCTAGGTATGTATGCATGTATAATAATAATAATAATATTTATTTACTGCAATTGGGTTGTTACCCGGTGGCAGTGGTTATTTTACATTTACACTAAACATGAAATTGGTTACTGCTAGATTTAAGTCGGGAGGGCTACATG